>Ga0153961_1000161_pt1 | contig 23131 bp, 18 predicted proteins | sample TSFL045MetaG_FD_104748 | JGI IMG/M metagenome (GOLD analysis project Ga0153961, IMG submission 104748) | Attine ant fungus gardens microbial communities from Florida, USA - TSFL045 MetaG | ecosystem: Host-associated > Fungi > Mycelium > Unclassified | place: USA: Florida, Withalacochee...
ACTGATTTTGATGATATCTCAGGCTCCAAACGAAGAGGAGCGCCTAGAGATCTTACAGGCTCTGCTGTGGAACTCAACGCTTGCCGCGGATGTATCACTCAAAGATTTAGCAAGACAGACTGCTGCCCTGATTGCTATCGATCTCTCTGATCTGGTCTTTCGTACAAAGTCATCAGCCCTGGAACGAGCGTGAGTGATATGCCGTTCGATCATGAATCTCCGAACAATTTTCCTAGGGGTGAGATGGGCATCAATCACATCCTCATATCAGCACAGGACTTCAATAGTGCCCTGAAAAAAGCCAGAGCAGCATATTCTGAGAACATTGGTGTTCCCAAAATACCTAATGTAACCTGGGACGACGTCGGTGGTCTGGTTCACGTAAAAGCTGATATCCTTGATACAATCCAACTTCCGTTGGAACATCCAGAATTATTTACAGATGGCATGAAGAAGCGCTCAGGTGGGCGAGTTATACAAAGGACTCTTAGTTAGCGAATTTGACCCTCCATAGGTATCTTACTATATGGTCCCCCTGGAACTGGAAAAACTCTTGTCGCTAAAGCAGTCGCGACCTCTTGCGCTCTCAACTTCTTTTCAGTGAAAGGTCCTGAGCTATTGAATATGTACATTGGCGAGTCGGAGGCCAACGTCAGACGTGTCTTTCAAAGGGCTCGTGATGCAAAACCTTGTGTTATCTTTTTTGATGAACTGGATTCAGTCGCTCCGAAGCGAGGAAATCATGGTGATTCTGGTGGAGTCATGGACCGCATTGTCAGCCAGCTCCTGGCTGAAATTGATGGAATGTCCAGTAGTAATGACGTCTTTGTTATTGGCGCGACGAATCGTCCTGATCTATTGGATCCAGCCTTACTGCGTCCCGGGAGGTGAGTTAGGAGGAAATTAATTGAGACAGTGGTAAATGTTCATTGGTCAGGTTTGATCGAATGTTGTACTTGGGCGTAAGCGAAACGCATGAAGCACAATTGAAGATCATCGAGGCGTTGACTCGCAAGTTCAGATTACATTCTGATCTAGATCTTAGGAGCATAGCAAACGCATGTCCCTTCAATTATACGGGGGCGGACTTCTATGCCTTGTGTTCGGATGCTATGTTGAATGCGATGTCAAGAACAGCTCAGCAGGTAGAGGATCAGCTCGGTAAGAAAGAGCATTCCTGCAAATGTCTATTTCAGTCTTATACATACCTCTAGCGAAGCTCAATCAAGATCCAATGGATTCAACACATCCTTATCCCCTGACCCCTCAATACTATATGACTGAAATTGCTCATCCTGATGAAATTCAGGTAGAGGTATCTCAAGGAGACTTTTCTCAAGCTCTGGAAAATTTTGTCCCAAGTGTCAGCCAAGCAGAGATGGGGCACTATGCACGAGTACAAAAACAATTCTCACAGGCTGCAAGTTATGATGAAATTGTGTCCATAGAGTAGATGATTGATTTGCAGTCACCCATTGGTTGTGAGACCTATCTTCTCAAGAATGCTAGTCTAATGGAAATCCCCTCCAAATGCCATTGTAATTCCACCAAATGGATAATCATTCTATCAATTCAAGAGCTATCAAGTACAAGTGATCACTTACTTCAAGCAAGTCTCTTAGACATTCATCAATAGTATTAATATCATACTTGTGCTGCATAGGAACTTCATTTCAAATGATAACCTTGTTAAAGAACTGAGAACATATCATTATTGTGTTTGAGTCCAGTCACAGAGTCTTCATGAATCTTGAAGCATAAATGAGATGTTGAGATGTTCTTTCTTTATCCAGCAAAAGAGCAGCAATCCCAAATGATGCTACACATAGTGCTACTTGACCTCTTCTTCTAACCTCAGCAGCAATAGTGTTACAAAGAAATGTTTTCTCACAACTACCAGCAACATAAATAAAGAAAAGATTTTTAGAAGTAAAGTTAAGTTCTCAGGCATCAAACTCATAGGTCAACAACTTTATTGATATCTACCTTTTAGAAGATAAGTTAAGTTCTAAGGTAGGATCTCATAAGTTATTGCTGTGTGATGTGTAAAATATATCTCACCTCAGATGTCATGACTTGGCAAAATGGCTAAGTCATTATTCATGTTTCTTTTCTTTTCTTTTCTGGACTTACTATACAAGGATGGAGTGCAAGAAAGTATCACATGACTAAGTGTCACAGAGTCACAAGTCACAGTCAGGTAACATCACATGACTAAGTCACATGGGACCATGGGAAAGTAGTGCACAGACCATATAGTAGTTGTATAAGTAGTGTAGAAAATCTAATGGGAACTCTATTGAGTTCTCCTTGTCAACTTGGATAAGAAGGGTGTCTAAGTCATCTCAGGCTAAGTCACTACATCAGACGTCAAACTCATAGGTCAACAACTAAGATATTCTAATGCCCTTCTGTTCCTTTTATAATCAACTCTTGCTCTTCTTTTAGCTATCTAGTCATCCAAGTAGATGGTATGTGAAGTAGTGGGTATAATCAATAGTGTTCTAAGAGTGTTAGTATGTTAGTTGTTGTATTAGGGTAGTAGGGATCTGTGTCAAGGCAGCTATTATCGTCTACTAGGTAAGTCTTGCAGTAGTAATTAAGGTATTTTCTGAGAAATTAATTGTTATGAGAGCCCCAAAAAGGAAATAACTTCCCATACATTTGAACAACTGATTCATAACCTCAAAACATATAATGGGATCTAGCTGTAAATAGCAAGAAAGCTTATATAATATATCATATGACAAGATCAGGTGACTATAGAATATTCTGGAAAGGACATGTGATCACAGGTCTTTTTAGCACAGCCTTTGTAAAGTAGTATAAGTAGTAGAGCAATCCAACAAAGAACTCCATCGAGTTCTTCCTAAACATCTACCTAGGGTGAACTCTAAGTCTTTACGACTCTATGTTAACATAAGAACTCAATATCCCAACAGTGACCTTGCGCCTCACTATTCACTTATTCACTTATCTTCCTTGCTAGTGGGCACAGCACTCACAAGCATCTTGGATAGTGGGCCCTAGCTGTAAAGAAGACTTCTCAGTCAGTTAGAGACTGAGAAAAGAGACTAGATATTAAGTCCAGGTATTTTGTTCAAGTCCTGACCTTGCAACTGGATATTGTTCTTTACTTGTTTCTCTATATAAACTCCATGCTGTGCTGTGAGGCCTAAAATTAAACAAATTTCGTAACTTCATACCCCAAAACAGGACTAAAATAGAATTATCTGCTAAGTAGCAGAGAAGACACAGAGGACTTCACTACCAAAGAGCTAGCTATCTAACTACATAGCAGTATATCTGGGAACATAAGGTCATAACCAACAACAGGCCAATCACTCGAGAACCAGCAGAGTTGAGCCTGGGGCCCCATAACATCATTGCCAAGAATAACAGCTTAGTCAGAAAAAAGAAGTCTCATGTGAAAAAGTCTGGCAAGACATCCATCACAAAGGAACAGAACTGGTGGTCTAGCAGGAAATAAGAATAGCCATGATATTACTTGATCAGTAATGACTAGAATAGGAGCACGTCAAAACTGATCCACTACAATCAGAAATAAAGGAGTAACAAAAAGTCTTAGGGAATAGTAGAAATAACTTCTAAAACTCCTTAGGCAGAAAAGGAAAAAGTCAGGTCCTGAGTTGCTGAGATAAGCCAAAGAAAGGGGGAGATTGCCATGGGATTGGTGGTAGGTAACCTGGTAACTTGGCAAGGGCAAAGCAGACCTAGCAAAACTAATAGGAAATAATCAAGAAAAGACAAGGAAATGCAGAATTTCCTATTACTACCAGAACGATCGTTGTACTAATAGATTATGACTGGGTTTATTATTTTCTCTATTTTTGTGTATATTTCTTTTGTAATTCTCTAAACCTATAAAAACCCCTACTTAGTAAGCAAAGAGCAAGCAATCTTAATCACCTCTTTCCTCTATTTGGGTTTTCAAAGTGGAAATCTATTTTTAGAGTGATCAGATCAGTGATTCAGTTGCTTCAACTCAAGACTGAGTCAAACCAAAGAGACTACAGGATAAGTGACTTAGCCATAGAGGTAATGTCATAGGAGCTCTAAGATAGAGTTTAACATTGCTAGGGAGTTAAGTCATACAGGGAGGATTCAAAGTCTCATATCTAATCACATAGTCAAGAGTACTACTGTGAGGATAGTCTGATCACATAGCCAGAGAGTGCTACTGTGAGAACAGATGTTAGGACAATACTAAGCAGGCAGGACTCAGGCATAGGACTAAGACAGTAGTCTAGAATCGAGAACCAAGTTTTGAACATTACCACTACCACAGTACATTGGCAGAACTTTACTTTTATAACTTCTTTTCACCTTTATCTTCCAAATTCATTTTCCCACAAATTTACACTATACTGATACACGGTATCAACTAGGGTGCTTTTCTTAGGAGATCACATATCTTAATTTTATTTAAACTTTTATCTTTACCACTACTTAAACAATAGTTGGGAAACTTCTATTTAAAAAGAAAACAGAAAAACTCCTAGCGCTAACAGCCTCTTCAGCACTCCATTGTAAGTAGTATATGCAGGAGATTGGCAGTCATTTTTTAGAAAGCTACTTAGCTTAGAGATCTTCTTCTAAGAGGCAATTATTTACCATTTGATTAGAGCAATAGTCAGTAAGACAGTAGAACTCCAGACAGGTGAAGATTTGTGCCCTGTTGGACATAGTCTTAGGTAGTCATCCTAGATCAAGAATCCTTATTGGAATACGAGTCATTCCTTTCACCATTACCACCACTATCACCATACAAAATGTCTCAGCAGCAGCAATAACAACAACAACAAAGGGAACCTTCCATGGCACCCACCCCTCACCAGCAACTATCACCCATTAGAGAGGAGCAACTCCTTACTATGATCACCACCCTGCAACAGTAGGTTAACACCATGCTTCTCCAATAACAGAGGAGCAGAGCAAAACCTCAAGTATTCAGAGAGAAGATGGAGGAAGTGAGTGCATTCATCAATGCGGTTCGCTTATATCTAAGGATAAAGATGACGGATGAAGCAACAATGACCCAGGTAGCATAGGTGTTATCTTATGTACAGGAAGAAGTAGCAGAAGCATAGAAGGACAATTTGCTGGATGAACTGGCCAAGGGAGAGTTAGGAGTGGAAACAGCAGAGTAACTGTTTACAAAAATTAGGAACAACTTTAGGGAGACATTAGAGGAAGAAAGGAAAATAGAGCAATTAAGGATGATAGAGCAAGAGGGGAGGACCTGCAACAAGTATGTGCAGGAGTTCAAGAAAGTTGCTAGGAGGGAGTGGTTATGAGAGAAGACCTCTCATTAAAGAATTTAAGAGAGGATTAAATGGGGCCATTAGAAGAAAGTTGACCAAAGCAAAAGAACCACTGACCACCATTGGAGAGTGGCAGGAAAGAGCAGTGAGGTTAGATAGGAATCAGAGGCAGAGTAGAGCAGAGGAAAGAATGTTGGAGAGAAATATAGTATGTCCAGAGGGAAATGCGCAGCCAAGAGAAGGATACAGAGAAGGATCGTATGGAAGAAGAGGAGAACAGATAACATGGAGAGTGGGAGGACCAAGTATAGGAAGAGGATACAGAAAAGGAGGAGAAAATATATCTAATAGGAGAGGAAACCAACTGGGTCCAAGAAGAGATTCAAATACAATAGATATAGACAGGGGTAGAGAAAAGGATAGAACATGCTATGTATGCAGGAGGTAGGACCATATGACCAAAAACTGCTGGGAAAAATACAAAGAAAGGGTAGTAGAAACATTACAGGAGTTGGCAAAAAACAATAGAGAATAGTAAGCTTTCAGCTGGCCTCCAATAATTGGTACAGTGTATTGTACCCAGAAAAGTTGGGCAATAAATTAAATTTTACCAATATAACTGAGAGAGTAAGGAACATGCAGTACACACTACAGCTGCTGAGAGAAGTCTAGATAAAAGTAAGATTAGAAAAGCTAGAAAGTCACGAGGGTGTAATAATAAAAGCATTTTTGGACAGCAAGGCAACAGGCCTATTCATAGATATAGTCTTTGCCAAAGAAAAAGGATTTAGAATGGAGAAATTAAAAAAAATTCTCTTTTGGTTAGAAATGTAGATAGAACAATGAACATAGAAGGAGCGATAACATACCAGGTCAAGTGCAATATGTTCTTTAAAGGACATGTAGAAAGAGCAAGGATGGATGTGTATAACCTAGGAAAGATGGAAATGATACTGGGAATACCATAGCTAGCAGCTCACAACCCAGAAATAGATTAGGAAAAAAAAGAAGTAAAGATGACACAGTACCTACCCATATGTGGAAAAAGAAAACAGGAGACAAAAGAAAAAGAAGTAAAGAAAACAGAAAAAGATGAAGACAAAGAGATGCTAAGGAAGCTGGTGCCTAAAAAGTTTTGGAGGTGAAAAAAAGTATTTGGAAAAAGGGAGTCAGAAAGAATACCAGTGCAAAAAGCCTAGAATCATGCCATAAAGTTGAAAAAAGGGTTTACACCAAAGAAGGGAAAGGTTTACTTGCTGTCAAAAGAAGAGAGAGAGGAGGTGCAAGCATTTGTAAAAGATCAGCTGAAAAAGGAATATATTCAACCTTCCAAGTCACCCCAAACTTCTCTAGTACATTTTGTGGCAAAAAAGGATGGAACATAAAGGATAGTGTAAGATTATCAATACATAAACCAGTGGACAATAAAAAACAAATATCTCTTGTCCCTCATAGCAGATATATCAAATAGAGTAGGAAAGAGAAAGATGTTTACGAAACTAGATCTGAAATGGGAATATAATAATGTTATTGCAAATGGTCACTTACTATTTGTGATGGATGCTTTGATACTTTAAAGAGTTCAAAAATGCAAAGTTAGATGAGTGACAAAAGATGTTGTTAAGTCTGAGGTCTAATCCTTAGACTATGAGTCCTTATATACATAATTGTGATAGTTTGTGTACTAGGACAGATCATCACATGCTACTACCTATTGTTCTATATATAGTAGTGCCTTTATGCTTAATATAGTGATAACTTAACCTTATGGAGGCTGTCCTTTGTTCTAAGAAAAGAACAGATGACTATCTATGGGTAATTAATAAAGTCCATGTACAAACATTGAGGCCTTTATATCTCCACTGATATTGATTGCCTTGAAATTGTTCTAGACTCATTCTGAGCAGTATAAAGAGGGCTTCTGATAAGCCTAGAACCAAAGTATTGATCATGGCAGTTTCCAAGATATTGGCAATTTAATAAACGGTACTATGGTAGTTATTAGTTGATCTGCCTAATATCTCAACCAATATTAATTGCCTCAAACATGACTGGCATTGATCAAAAGGTCTTTTTTAGGGATTTCTGTAGCTATTAAGACCATAAGAATCATCAAAGAATTGATGGAGATATGGCCAAATGAAGTTTGTGACAAATGTCAGGATCAAGAAAAGTATAAGAGGATATCTCTATTTCCACCCCTAAACTGCACAGAAACACTCCAGAGCAACCTAAGCCTGTTCAAGTATTACTAAAGTAATACTTAAACCCACTAGTATAGCTCTAATCACATAGACCCTAACACTTAAGAATGTAAATATAGTATATAATATAAAAGATTTCTTCAGGAGCCTCATCCTAATCTCTGAGGATTATCCTAGAGGTGAGTTGTATTATAATCGCAAACTGTAATATCAACTGAGAATTATCCTGAAGTCTTGTACCCCAGTCGCCCTTACAAAAGGAAATGAATAGAAAGTAGCATTCACAATGCATATTGGAGCCTATGAACCTACAGTCATGTATTTTGGGTTGACTAACTCCCCTACCACTTTCCAAACAATGATGAATGATCTATTCTGGGATCTCATAAACCAAGGAGATACAGCGACATTTATCAACAAGATCCTAGTAGCTACAGATACAGAAAAAGAGCATGATAAGCTGGTAAAGGAAGTATTAAGAAGGCTGGAAGAAAACAACCTGTTTGTAAAACCAAAGAAGTATAAATGGAAAGTAAGAGAAGTAAAGTTTCTGAAAGTAGTAATCGGTCCAAGAGGAGTAGAGATACAAAAAGAAAAGATAGAAGGAGTTCTGAACTAGCTAGCATTTAGAAATGTCAAAGAAGTACAGAAGTTCCTGGGTCTTACCAACTACTACAGAAGGTTCATAAAAGACTTCGCCAGGATAGCAGTACTGTTACATATGCTGGTTAGGAAGGAACAGAAATGGAAGTGGAAAAAAAAGCAGGAGGAAGCATTCAAAAGACTTAAGACAGTGTTCACTATAGAACTAGTCTTAGCTATTCTAGACATAAATAGAGAAATAAGGGTAGAAGCGAATGCATCAGACTATGCAACAGAAGGAGTTTTGTCAACAAAGTGTGAGGATAAAAAGTAGAGACCAGTAGCCTTCATCTCCAAGTTGCTAAATGCTACAGAGCAAAACTATAAAATTCATGACAAGAAGATGTTGGTGATCATTAGGTGTCTAAAAGCATGGAAACACTACTTGGAGGGAGCAAAACTGGAATTCAAAATCTAGACAGACCATAAAAACTTCCAGTACTTTATGATAAGTCAAAAGCTAAACCAAAGACAAGTAAAATAAGCCCTATACTTATTACAGTTTAATTTTGTATTAAAGCACGTTCTAGGGAAAAGCATGGGAAAAGCAAATAAATTAAGTAGGAGACTGGACTGTGTCATATGACAGAAAATACCCATTTAATAATATAATTTCTTTTATATTTTATATTATTACTAATTTTTCGCTTCTAAACTCCTGTTGTCTACTCCTATAGGATCACGATGTAGACTAGTTACTTATACTCCTCCTATTCTGGACTTAGTATAAGTACTCCAGTAGTTACATCTGAGTTCCTTAGTTCGTAGATTAAAGTCATTTACGTCTTCTTCTTGTTCTATCCTCACTCCTATCAATCTATACCACTCCTCTCCAAAACTCCTGGCAACAATTCAGTCCTTCTGAAATACGCAACCACACACACGACAGCAGATCGAGGTACAGCGCACGAGCTGAGGCCAAGGTTGTTCCCCCACTTTTGTTGTCAACTCCCTTCTACTCCGGAGTAATTCCGCTCCATTCCAGGTTACTCCGCTCCCGCTCTGCACGTCCTTGACAGACTGGTAGGAAAGAGTGGAAAAAGATAATGAAGATCAGAAGTTGATAAAGCCAGAATGGATTAGAGAAGTAGAAACATTAGTAGAAGAAGGAAATCTGAGAGAAAAAATCAAAAAGGCACAGTGTCATGCTCTCATGACACCTTAGATGTGAGATGACGCGCATGTAATATTGATCATGGCATGTGTACACTGGACTATCCTTGGGTTCCTGCATGTGTGCTTATGTCATCAGGAAACTCAACGCATGTCCCAACTGCTCCCCTTATGTGTGCTTATTATAGCTTCTCTATCCAGAAAATTTCTTAGGAACTATAAAAGACTTACTATTAATTAAATAACTTAGTTTCATTCTCAACTAGGATTTTCAGGCAATACTAGTTCTTCTCCTCTTCTTTACAGAATTTATCTCTACTGTCCAATAAACCATTTGTTTTCCTACTAGGCAGAGTACAGGAAGGCACAATCAAAATTGAGACCAAGCCCACAAGGGAATCCTATGTTGAACTACTGGATCCTGACACACAGAAAGGAGACAAAAGGGTAGTAAAAGCAGTAAAAGAGTTAAAAAGGACAGAAATAAAAACATTGAAAGATGAGAAATGGGAAATAAAAGACGGAATAGTAATGAAAGAGAGACAAATATACATGCCAGAAGAGGAATTAAGAGAGGAAGTTATTTGATTATACCATGATACCCCAGTAGGAGGGCACAGGGGAAAATGAAAGACAACAGAGTTGGTCACTAGAAACTGCTAGTGGCCAGAAGTAACAAAAGAAGTAGGGAGATATGTAGATGGATGTAATGCTTGTCAAAGATATAAGAATTGAAGCAAAGCACCAGTAGGGAAATTAATACCTAATGCAATTTTAGAGAAACCATGAAGTCATATTTCAGCAGACTTCATCACTAAACTGCCACTAGCCCAGGGATACAATGCCATCTTAGTAGTATGTGATTGATTTAGTAAAATGGCACATTTTATAGCAACTATTAAAAAGACGTCAGCAGAAGACCTTGCAAAGTTGTTCTGAGATCATGTATGGAAGTTGTATGGACTTCCAGAAAATATTATATTAGATAGGGGGATGCAGTTTGCAGTGGGAATGGTAAAGGAACTAAATAACTTATTAAAAATCCAAACAAAGCTCTCGACTATCTATCATTCTCAAACAAATAGCCAGACAAAAAGAATAAACCAGGAGTTGAAGCAGTATATTAGGGTCTTTATCAACCACAAACAAGAGCAATGGCTAGATTAGCTAGGAACAGCTGAGTTTGCCTACAACAACAAAATCCACTCAGCAACAAAAGTATCGCCGTTCAAAGTAAATTACAGTCAAGAACTAAGGATGGAATTTGAGAGAAGAAGAAAAGGGAAGTATGAAGCAGTAGGAAAGTTTGTAGAAAGAATGAAGAAAATTCAAGAGAAAGCAAAAGCAGCACTAGGAAAAGCACAAGAGAAAATGAAAAAGTTTACAGATAAAAGACAAGGAGAGGGGGAAGAATACAAAGTAGAAGACTTAGTACTGCTAAGTATAAAGAACTTAAAGTAGCAAATGAAAGAAAGGAGATCTGAAAAGTTGACCAAGCAATTTGTGGGGCCTTACAAAGTCAAGGGGATAGTTTCAAGTAATACAATCAAACTAAAGCTACCTAGATCAATTAGAATATACCCTGTAGTCAATGTAAGTAGAGTACAACTCTATAAACCACAGGTAAAGGGGCAGAAGAAAATACCACCAAAACTAGTCATCATCAAAGAGAAAGAAAAGTTCAAAGTAGAAAAAATATTAAATAAAAGGATGGTGTAAGGGGGCACTCAGAGGCGTCCCAGAACATACTCGAATATAGTATAAGAGGCGTCTTAAGTTAGATCGTTGAATAGCCCAGAAGATCAAACTATTGTTGAGGTAAGGTATTCTACTGTACATCACTAGCTACTTATACTAGACTAGCCTGGTCTGTGCGCCAGCCGCTATGGATACAGACATCAGAACAATAATAACTACACTACCAGATATAGCTATGTAGTACTGTGATGGAGACCCGAACTAGAGGAAAGAGAACTATAGACTATAGACTCCGAGGATCTGTGGGAACACTAGCTGATGTGAACCCTACCAGGTTATCTAAGTGATCTCAGGGTTGTCCCCTTACAGATGGTGCAGGAGAAAGAAAAGTTCTTGGTAAGATGAAAAGGATATATGGCAGAAGAAAACACCTAGGAGAATAAGGAAAACTTGGAGAACATGAAAGAGTTAGTAGAAAAGTTTGAGAGGAAGTATGGGAAAAAGACCAAAGAACTAAGGCAACAAGAGCAGAAAAAAGAAAAGAAGGAATTTAGCTGGAAATTACCCAGGGAATTCATGACAAAATTACTATATAGATAGGGAAAAAAAAAATACAAAAGAGAAAGAGAAAAGAGATAGAACAAGAACTGGAGTAAATGAAAACATTCCTTGGGACAAAGAAACTTAAAGGGGGGACCATGTTAAGAGAGCCCCAAAAAGAAAATAACTTCCCATGCATTTGAACAACTAATTCACAACTTCAAAATGTATAATGGGATCTAGCTATAAATAGCAAGGAAGCTTATATAACATATCATGTAACAAAATCAGATAACTATAGAATATTCTGGAAAGAACATATAATTATGGGTCTTTTTAGTACAGCCTCTGTAAAATAGTATAAGTAATAGAACAATCCAATAAAGAACTCTATCGAGTTCTTCCTGAACATTTATCTAAGGTAAACTCCAAGTCTTCATGACTCTATGTTAACATTAATCTAGTCATCTCAGAAGGTCAGTGGAGCTATCTTGATTTATTAAAGTAGTCTGGAGAGATATTGTCTTAGTTTCCTATCTATGTTCTAGTGTACCAATCTATAATCTAACACTCCTCTTAGTTTGGTACATCCTATTTTTCTTTTCTAAGTTCCAATAAGGCCATTATCCTGTGTGTTGCTTCACATGCTAGCAATTTTGTTAATATATCTACTAGGTTGTTTACACTTGAAGTATATTTGAATGTAATATCTTCTGACTTTGTCTTATCTTTAATAAAATAGTATTTCACATCAATATGTTTTGTTTATCAATGGCTCTTGTCTTAGTTGACAATCCTAATTCACTAAGTATTTAGTTAACTAGATTGCTTGTGTTGTTACCCTTGTAAGCCCTATGTATTCTACTTTTAGTATTGATAATGTAACTGTTTTCTGCTACTTTGTTTCCCATGACACTGGCTCTTCTACTACTATGAAGAGGTTTCTTTCTATTAATTATTTTGTATCCTTGTACTCAGCATAATCTAAGTCAATATATATAATAGGATTTAGGTCTCCTTCTGTTTTGTATGTAATTCCATAGTTGATAGTTCCTTTGATATAGCATAAAATATACTTCAATACACTCTAGTGCCTTTTTCTAGAATTATGAACAAAACATAATAGTATATTAACTACAAAGAATAAGTTGGGTCATATTGTTACTTGTAACCACATTAACGATTCTAAGACTTTGTAGTATGGTATTTTTTTTATCTCTCTTTCTTTATTATTTGTTTATGTTAAGGTTAAGGTAAATTCTTTATCTATAACTTGTGATCAAATTTATAAATCAGCTCATAACTTATAGTACCTATGATTCTCAAAGATTTTGTCTAGATTTTTTGCTTAGTTATAGGCATCTTGTATTGTTCCATATAATGTTTTCTTCAACTTTTATACCTTGTCCTCTCCTTTTTTTTCAAAACCCTTTGGTTGCTCTATAAATACTTTAAAATTGCTATTACTGTTTAAAAATACTGACACAAAGTCTACCTGCCATAATCTTAGCCTTTGTAACACTAATGGGGTGTTACAAACTTCATTCAGCCATATCTCTATCAATTCTTCAATGATTTTCATAGCCTTAATGGCCATAGAAAGCCCCTTGAAAAGACCTTTCAATCGATGTCAGTTATATCTTGAGACAATCAATATTAGTCAAGATATTAGGTAGATCAACTGGTAACTACCATGATACCATTTATTAAATTGCTAATATCTCAGAAACTGTTACAATTCTTCATACTGCTTAGAATGAGCCTAGAACAATCTCAAGGCAATCAATATCAGTGGAGATATAAAAGTCTCAATGTTTACATATGGACTTCATTAATTATCCATAGATAGTCATCTGTCCTTTTCTTAGAACAAAGGACAGCCTCCATAAGGTTAAGTTATCACTATATTAAGCATAAAGGCACTACTATATATAGAACAATAGGTAGTAGCATGTGATAATCTGTCCTAGTACACAGACTATCACAATTATGTATATAAGGACTCATAGTCTAAGGATTAGACCTCAAACTTAACAACATCTCTTGTTACTTGTCTAACTTTGCCTATAAGCACTTTTGAATCTATATTTCAACTAATTACAAAACAAGTAAGTGATCTTTTGTGATATGGAGGATCAAAAGGTTTGATTACTAACAAAGGTAAAAACAAATAAAAGAAACAAAATCTCTGAAATGTTTCACAATTGTACACCAACAAGTAGGAACTGAAAAAATTATTAAATAAAAAAAGAAAGCTTGTAAAAAAGGAAAATAGGAAGAAAAACTCAAATAACTAAAAGAAATTGAAGTAATATTTTTATGAATTCACTCAAGGTTATTTTTATTGTAGTAGAATCTCTAAGATATATGTTCGTTTTGCACTATAACACTGCTACCCTTATCTAGTCTAGTAGCCTGGCTTGTCATTGATACAGCAGTACTACCTAGAACTCCCATACTCTTATGTAAGCTTTACTTCAACTAACTATATAGTTGGAAGTCTACTCTGAAAATGCATAGTGAGTTATTAACTCTTAGCATAAGCAAATGTTTGAGTCTGTTAAAGATTGAATTCTCCTTTGAAAGAAAGTTTTTAGTGGTTTTTAGAAAATAAAATAAAAGCTTAGAGAAATAGAAACTCAATTACTCAAATAGCTATTAAGTTCTAGAGCAATAGAAAGGAATGATAATAGGTATGTAATTTCTCAAATTCCCTTCTATGCCCTAAAGTATTTTATTAGGATTACAAAGCAGTAATATAACAAAAAAATTTCCAAATTCCCAAAGATAATAAAGCCAGAATGATGAGATAGTATCTTTACCAAGCACTTAACAACTACTCTTTACTCCTCTAATCCTACCCCTGAAATTTCTCTCTATATGATAGATGGCTCTTGAGCCTTTAATGGGCTGTAAAGAGAGACAATGATCTTTAGTTATCTTGTTCTCAAGCACATTATCTTTATCAATTTTCTCTTTTATCTCTCTTCCTGACTTTTCTAATCTTTTTACTATCTCTTTTACACCTTCTCACTTCTCTGAGTTCTAGTTTTCTTCTGTTGTATTTGCAATGCTGTCTTTAAGAGAACTTGTGCTTCCTATTTTTACTATAATTAGCCATTAGCGATAATAAATCTGATGGTAACTGTGATTAATATAGGACCACTGGCCACTAATATACAATGTCATTCTGTTAAAAGTAAGTCTCTGAAGTTTTTCTACTCTCAAGAGTATTCTAGAATAGAGTTTCATTATAAATCTGGTTATCACAGTTGTGTTATGGACTAGTAGTCACATACTGTATGGTTTACCACTATACCAAAAGAGCAACATTAGCAAGGCTACTTGCTAACAAAGGTTCAGCTATTTATGTAGTTTATTTGAACAGGTATTTTGTTATACCTCCATGATACTATTGACTAGTCACTTTTTTGTGACACTAGTATGAGAAGCCTAAGCAAACTTCTATAAGGTCTTTGTAGTGGTAGTTATAGCCACTACTCTACTACTTAAGTGGTATACACAAGTCCATAACTGAGCTTCTAATAAGTATCTCTGTGGGGACCAGACTCGTCTTTTAAGTTAGTTATTATTGTTATCAGAATAAAAATTATCACTTCCATCACCTAAATGGCTGTCCAGCATGACAATGCTATTATAGCACACACTAGACTCTAGCCTTGCTACTAAGGTATATATTTTGTTATAGTCTTCTTCAATAACTTAGATATAACCTTTGATAACTATCTTTGCCTTTTTCTATTCCAATATCCTATTCTCTTTCTATTTTATAGCAAACATCCATTTTCATTCTATAATGTTTCTTCTTTCTGGTCTAGGTACAATTTCAAATATATTTTGTTCTCAAAGCATCTGGTATTCAGCTGCTATTGGTTTCCACCATAGATCTGGTCTTCTTATAGTATCTTGGTAGGTCCACAATGTTCAGGTTACTGTATCAATGTTATTTGCTTTCAGATTACTTAGGTACTTGAGTAACTCTTTTAGATGTGTACTTGGTTTTGATATTCTTTGGAATCTTCTAACCATGAGTGGTTGGTCATCTATTTCAGGTTTATTCCTTGTTTGTTATTATAACATGTCTGTTTTATTGTCATCTAAGTTCTTGGATTCAGATATAGGCTTGTGCAATTCAGTTATATCCTATAGTTGTAGTGCTATTGTTTGCTGAAACATGGTCTGTTTTCCATCATTTTCTTTTCTTTCATAAATATTGGTACTTTGTTGAGTCTGCACATAGTCAAAAATGTCTTCTGCTTTAGAAAACTATTTTAAGTTTGTTTGTATAGTAAAATTTGTAGTTCCTTTTTCAAATATGATATCTCTAGATCTAAACACTACATTTGTTGACTATTCAAGCAGTTTGTAGCTCTCATAATCATAATATCCTAAAAAAATAACCTTGACTGATCTAGATTGTAGCTTTGATACATTTAAATCAAAAAATATATGTGTATAAGCTATCATTTTGAAAGACCATAGGTATGAGATATCTTGTCTCTTCTCAAATCAGATTTCTGCTGGTATTACTCTAGGACATTGTAAGGGGACACCTCCATTTCCACCCCTGAACAGCTTGACAACACTCCAGAGCTACCTTAGCCTGTTTACTAGTGATACTTAAACACACTAGTTTAGCTCCAATCCTGCTAACCCTGACACTAAGGGATATATATAATGTAAAGGATCTCTCCAGAAGCCTTATTCTAATCTCTGAGAATTCTCCTAGAGGTGAGTTGTATCATAACCACAAGCTGTAATATTACTGAGGATTCTCCTGGAGTCTTGTGCCCAGTCGCCCTTACAGACATTTTGAAAAGTGTGTCAAATTCCTCACATAAACCACTGTATATACTGTGTCAGCCCAGTATTTGGTTGGCAGTTTTAACTTAGCCATAATAGATCATACTTCTTTCAGGATAATTCATATACTCTGTTCTGTGGTTCTATTTTGTTGATGTGCATAAGATGTAGTGGATTCAAAGGTAATTTTTGATAATCTTCCCACACATTGTTTATTTATTCTCTTCCTATATCCATATGTACTCTTCTTAGCTTTTTTCCTGTCTGTTGTTCCACTACTACTAGGTAAGTTTTGAAGACCTTCAGGATAGTGTCTGTTAACTTTGAGCTAAGGAAAGCAACTATTTTATAGTAAGAGAAACTATTTATCAGTAACATGAAGTATATTGCTTTCTCTGCTGGTTATGTCTGGGCTGGTCCTCATATGTCTATATGTACTTTTTTGAAAGTCTTTTGTTCTCTTGCTTCAGTTTTGTTAAATGGGTATGTCATATGTTTTCCATAAATATAGTCTTTACACCTATCCTTTATTAATAGGTCGTTGTGCATATTTATTTCATTTGCTAGGTCTTTTGTCTTTATCTCTCATATTATTGTAAAACTTTAGCCAAGATAACTTAAATCCACTTCAAGTCTGAGTTGACAAGGAGAACTTAATAAAGTCCTCATGTATTTTTTGTACACTACTTATACAACTACTATATAGTTTGTGCACTATTTTTCCATATTCCTCATGTGACTTAGTCATGTGATATGACTATTGTGACATCTATTCATATGACTATGACTATGTGACATGACACTTTCCTACACTTTTTGTATATAGTAAGTCCAAAAAAAAAGAAATATAAATAATAACTTAGTTGTTTTTGCCAAGTCATGACAATTATATTTTCTTTTGCATGTACTAATTTTTGATGTCATATGTCAAAGCTGACTAGTCTATATTTAGACTAGATTACAAAGACAGTTAGACTTTTTTTTTGTACATTAATTACATATAGCCTTTCTGAACATACTACAGTTATAATTTTTGTTCTATTTAGTAAGTTTACTATTACTTTGTTATTATTTGTCATATAACAGAAAATAATAATTTAATAATAATAATTTCTCTTATATTTTATATTATTACTAAATTCTACTTCTGAACTTTTGTTGTTCACTTCTATAGGATCATAATATAGACTAGTTACTTGTACTTTTCCTATTCTGGACTTAGTATAAGTACTCTATTAGTTACATCCTAGTTTCTTAGTTTGTTGATTAATGACAGTAACGTCTTTTACATGTTTTATCCTTTCTTTTATTAATTTATACCACTCTTCTTCTGAACTCCTGGCAACAATTTAGTCCTCCTGAAATATGCAACCACACATGTGACAGAAGATTGAGGTACAGTACATGAGCTGAGGCCAAGGTTGTTCCCCACCTTTGTTGTCAAACCCTTTCTACTCTGAAGTAATTCCACTCAACTCCAGGTAACTTCACTCCTGCTCTGCATGTTCCTGATATTATTGAAATTAATATTCATTTCTTTTGCTTCTAATAACAATACTAAAACCAAATTTGACTGTAAATCTAAAGTGTAAAGTACATTTTTGAGTATAATTGTTCACTTTGATCTATTTATAATTATTTTAAATTTCATATTATTTTTTCCTATAGTAAGTCCTTTTGTCGATTAGTATATAAATGTATAAGAAATGAAAAGCACTTGATCAGAAAAACAACAATTATTTATCTTCAAATCCAGTAGAATAAGTGTACTTATTATACTTTCTGGCTCTGTTTGACATACAGTTGATTTGTTATTACTACTTATTCATATCCCAGCTTTAACGTTCTCTTGCTCAACAATCAGTTGATAGCTGTAAGTTGAGTTTTTGTTAGAGAACATGCTTGTATTTAGAAACAGAGTAATAAGTATCTTGAGTTCATTAGTTGTAGTTATTAATGCAAAGATAGCTTCTTTAGCTTCTTCATTAGTAGTAGCATTGTCAATTGTCATTCTTATTTTGAAATCTCCTTGCTGTATATATGCTGCTGTACCTCTAGTACCATCTCTCTTTACAAAACCTAAAAAAAACTGTTTTTTTTTCTTTTCTCCTTGCCAATAATATGTTGCAATAATATGACCTTGGTGCCTGCAGTTGGGGTTAGAGCATGTAAGTTGGAACCTGATCCTTTGCCTTGGTACTGATGCTTGGAGGGCTGTGTTACTTTGACCAATACTGGTAATGATAGGGATAAAATCCAAAACAAGGGTGAACACAAGGTCAGAAAGACAAAATTTTTGAGTTGCTTCACAGTTGTATGCTAACAAGTAGGCACTAGGGAGATAAATCAAATTATAGAGAGCTTACAAAGGTGAATGTCCAAAGAATATTTAATAGAAATCTAAAAAGTAGAATTGTTTTTAGTATCTACTTAAGAGAACCCTCACCAATCTCAAAGACACATGTCCATCTCATGCTATAACACTACCCTTCTCAGTCTAGTCTAGTAGCCTGGCTTGTTGTTGATATAGCAGTACTACTTAGAACTCCCATACCTTGTGCAGGTTCTATTTCAACTAACTATACAACTGAAAACCTACTCTGAAAATACATAGTGAGCTGTTAAACTCCTAGCTGAGTAAATGTTCAAGTTCTTCTTGAGCTTGAGTATCCCTTCAAGGGAAGTTTTATAGGGTTTTTACATGAAGCAGAAATAAAGATATGGATAGGTAGCTCTTGAGCCTTTTGATAAATAATAAAGAGAGAAGTTAATCTTGAGTTGACCTGTTCTTGAGCATATTGTCTTTATCAAATCTCTCCTTTATCTTTCTATTTGACCTCTCTACCTGACCTCTTTAATACTTCTACTACTTCTTTATACCTCATTATATCTTTGGGCCTTAGTCTTTTTCTATTATGTTTGTGATACAGCTCTCAAGAGAACTTATCTTTCCAGTTCTTGCTATAATTAGCTATCTGAGATGATGGTTCTGATCTGATAGTAACCTAGATGTTATAAATAAGTAACTATTGCCAAGATATGATATCATCTTCATAGAAAATAATTTCCTAAGATCCTTTCCACTCTTGAGAGTACTCTAGAGAAGAGTTCTGTTATAGATCTGTTATGAAACTGTCTGGACAATTTCCATGAGGTCTATAGTAGTGGTCATAACCACTACTCTGCTACTTGAGTGGTATACACAAGTCCACAACTGGGTTTCTCATAGTTATCTCTGGGAGATCAGACTCATCTCTCAAGCTAGTTATTATGATTATTATGATAAAAAATGTTACTTATATCATCTAAATAGCTGTCTGGTATGACAGCAGAACATCCTCTATTAATTCTTATATTACAGATTTGTAGACAAGATATGGTCTCCAAAGATGATATTAAGACATCATAAAAAGTAGTTACAGCAGGATCCCATAAACTTGGTAGTAAGTTACTGATAATATTTTTGAAATTTTCATCTGAAATGTTTGTTCCTAAGGCTTTTGCACTTGACCACTTGTTGTGTATGATAGTTATGTAGGTGTTGAAATCAGTGTTGTTAGAGTAAGTTATATTTCACAAATTTTGTTTTGCATTAAGTCAAGTCATATCTAAAGTCTTTTTGTAGTTGTTCACATATGATGTCCAGGCTTGCATTGATGAGCCATAAATATTGATTCCTCAATCTACAGGATTCTTGGTGTTAAACATGAGCAATTCTAAGGTCCAGGCATCACAAATGATCTATTTCTTAGGAAATGGTAAGTTAGAGTCCTATAGTATTTTAGATAGGGGTTGAGTCATTGCTAAAGGCAATGAGAGTTATTTGATAGACCTGTTGAGATATCTATAAACTTCTTTTGAGATAGCAGCTACTTTAATTATTTATTTCCAGAATAGCCAGTTAGTACTATCAAATTTATTATCTTTTATAAAAGTAAGTATTAGTCCAGCTGAATAAGACATTGTGCTGATTTTGTTATGCCATGAAGTATTATTAAGTTTTGTTTAGTGCTTGGGGTCAGGGCCTATAATCTTTTAGAAGTAAAGTTAAGTTCTTAGATGTCAAACTCATAGGTCAACAATGAAGGTGTTTTAATGTCCTTTTGTCTTTTTTATAATCAACTCTTGCTTTTTTTCCAGCTATTTGGTTATTTAAGTAGATAGTTTGTAGAATGGTAGGTATAATCAGTAGTGTTCTGAGGGTATTAGTATGTCAGTTGTTGTATTAGGGTAGTAGGAATCTGTGTTGGGATAGTTGTTATTATCTACTAGGTAAGTCTTGCAATAGTAATTAAGGTATCTTCTAAGGAATCAACCCAGTCATTTCAGAAGATCAGTAAAGTTGTCTTGTGTCAGGATTAAAGATTACCCTTTACTTATCTACCAAAGTAGCTATTTTATCTATATTAGACTGCTCAGCCTACAAGAAAGAGTTGGATATTCTGTAAGCTTACTATTGTTGTAGAAGAGACATTAGTGGAAAATCAGCAAGACTTCTTCTTATTCTCACCAATATTCTATTTAGATCCCAAAAACTATAATCATAAACATTATCTTCTGGTTTTTTCTGGTAAGCTTTGGTAGTGGCTTATATAATATAGTTTGTGCTTGACATTATCACATAGTTTAGCCTTGTTGAAATAACAATAACCCATTAATGAATAGTCTCTATTAATATTATAGATTTATTATTAAACTAGTATATAAGAAACATGTTTTATATCTAATCTAGTATAAATGCAATGAAAAGGCTGTTAATACTAAAGGTTTTCCTGTTTTCTTTTTGAATTTATGTTCCCCAACTACTGTTAAGGTAGCAGTGAATATGAAAGTTTTTAATAAATAAAGTATGTGGTCTTCTGAGAAAGCATCCTAGTTGACACTATATATCAGCACAGTATTTCTCATGCAAATTTGTGGAGAAATGAATTTAGAAGTTAAAGTTGAAAAGAAGTTGTTAAATAAAGTTCTGCCAATGTACTGTGGTAATGGTGATGTTCAAAATCCAATTCTCAATTCTAGACTACTGTTCTTGCCCTGTTGCTGAGTCCTGTCTGCCTGATGTCATCCTAATACCCTGTTTCAAAGTTGTTCTTACAGTAGTACTCTCTACTATATGATTAGACTATTCTCACAGTAGTACTCTTGACTATGTGATCAGATATTGGACTTTGAATCCTCTCTGTATAACTTGACTCTCTAGTAATGCTAAACTCTGTCTTAGAGCTTCTATAACATTGTTTCTACAGCTAAGTCACTTTGTCCTATAGTCTTTTTGTTTTTGACTCAGTCTTGAGTTGAAGCAACTTAATCACTGATCTGATCATTCTAAAAATAGATTTCCACTTTTAGAAACCCAAATAGAGAAAAGAGACAACTGAGATTGCTTGCTTTCTTTCTACTAAATAGGGGATTTTTATAGGTTTAGAGAAATACAAAAGAAATATACAAAAAATAGAGAAAACAATAAAACCTAGTTATAAATCTATTATTACAATGATTGTTCCAGTAGTGATAGGAAATCCCATATCTCCTTGTCTTTTCTTGATTATTTTCTATTAGTTTTGCCAGATCTACTCTATCCTTGTCAAGTTACTAGGTTACCTACTACTGATTCTGCAGTAATTTTCCCCTTTCTTTGGCTTATCTCAGTAACTTGAAACCTGTTTTTTTTCCTTTTTTGCACAGGAAGTTTTAGATGTTATCTCTACAGCTTTCTGAGGCTCTTTGTTACTCCTTTGTTTCTGATTGTAGTAGATCAGTTTTGATGTACTCCTATTCTTAGCCATCACTGATTGAATGATGCTATGGCTATTCTTATTTCCTGCTGGGCTACTAGTTCTGTTTCTTTGATAGGTGTTTTTCCAGACTTTTCTACATAAGGCTTCTTTTTTATGACTAAGCTGCTATTCTCAGCAATAATACCATAGGGCTACAGGCTTGACTCTGCTAGTTCTTGAGTGATTGGCCTGTCAGTAGTAGTGACCTTATATCCTTGGGTATACTGTTACATAGCTAAGTAGCCAGCTTTTGATAGTGAAGTTCTCTGTGCCTTCTCTGTTATTTATCAGGTGGTTCTATCTTAGTTCTAGTTTTGGGGTATGAAATCGCAAAATTTGTTTGTTTTTAGGCCTGAAATAGATTCAGACCTCATAGCAAAATATAGAAAAATAGCATACTTGATAGATTAATTATATAAAAATTATGTAAGTATTTGTCAGCTAAAAATTGATCATCAAATCTATCTAGTCTAGTATGTATGCAAGAAGGACGTGGGATGATCTCTGCTTAGCCAATGCTTAGCCAACGCTTTACAAGCATTGGTCAGCATTCTCTCTCTTTGCCTGCTAAATTCTACAAAATTCAAATAAATTCACAATAAATTCAGAATAAATTGGAACAGGCAGTGAGCAAAGTGAGCTGACTGTGGCCTTACTGTTGTAGGAAGGAAGCAGAGCAACCTGACTTACAACAGTGCAAATTATTACCAGTAAAGGAAGGGAACAGAGCAACCTGACTTACAACAGTGCAAATTATTACCAGTAAAGGAAGGGAGCACAGTGACCTGACATACAATTTACAAACTGACTGTGGCCTTACTGTTGTAGGAAGGGAGCACAGCGACCTGACTTACAACAGTACAAATTAACAGTGAAGGAAGGGAGCACAGCGACCTGACGTACAATATTTCTCACTGTGTCGCAGACCATTGTTGGAAGGGAGCAAAGCGACCTGATAGACAACACTATCTGCAGCTGCGCAGACTGTTGTTGGAAGGGAGCAAAGCGACCTGATAAACAACACTATCTGCTGCTGCACAGACCA
>Ga0153961_1000163_pt1 | contig 22859 bp, 31 predicted proteins | sample TSFL045MetaG_FD_104748 | JGI IMG/M metagenome (GOLD analysis project Ga0153961, IMG submission 104748) | Attine ant fungus gardens microbial communities from Florida, USA - TSFL045 MetaG | ecosystem: Host-associated > Fungi > Mycelium > Unclassified | place: USA: Florida, Withalacochee...
AACAACTTTATGTGGCCTTTTTAAGATGTACTTCATCTTTGAACATCTCACTACTTCTTCCAGGGCAGAGCCAGGAGAGTAGAAGGACACTTAATATAGTATATAAAGAAGTATTTAATAGTAATAGATTATAGATTGTATTTGTATCTAACAATGAACTTAAGATTGATTTTTGATGATTTGAGAGATGAAAAAAGAGCAGACTGCTATTGGAAGAAAGCATAGCAACCTTTTAGACTATACTATCTACTATTCTATAGACTGTTGTAGGAAGGGAGCATAGTGGACTGACTTCAACATAAACTTCACAAGCCAGGCTGGAGGCCTGGATGAAAACCTTGTGTAAAAGATATGGCCTGTAAAAGGCAATATAAAAGAGAATAAATGAGATAGCAGGATGACAAAAAACATGTCAACTATAATCACAGAATTGCTGGATAAAGAAGAAAGAGGACAGGTGTAATGCCAAAAGAGGCAGGCACCAAAAATAAAGAATCTATTGAGGAAATGGTTAAGTCCACATCCTGAAGAGTGCCAATAGAATGGGAAATACAAGAGCTTCAAGAAAAGGAACTGTCAGGAATAATCTAACAGATAGTAACTAGGAGAGTTTTGGACCTAGGAATTGCAGGAATATCATGAGACCAAAGGCATGTGCAAGTGTGCTTGAGAACAGATGTATCAAAGTAGCCAACTCTTGAGCTGGAATAAAGCCAACTGCTCTTTTATCAGCGTTTGACAAGGAGAACTCAATAGAGTTCCTGTTGGATTCTGTACACTACTTATACACATTTGTAACCCTAACCCTGTCCTGATATCCCACATGTCCTTATGAGTCACTTTTATCTTACGTGTCCATCAATAAGAAAAATAAAAGAAAAGAAAATAGAAAAGAAAATAAATATTGACTTGGCTGTTTTGCTAAGTCATAACACTATCCCCCTCTTAAGTTTCCTCGTCCTGAGGAATTTTTCCTACAATTTGTAATATGGGTCAACCATGTTGCCCATCTCATTATTATCTTCTTCCATCCATTCCCTAACTTCCATGTTTTTTTCCTCAATTTCTTCTTTCTCTGTGATCATTTCTATCTTTCTTTTTCTTGGTTGTCTCCCTTTCCACTGTCTCCAGTTCCTTTCCAATCTTCCCTAGTATTCTTGATCGTATCTTTTGTCCAACCATCCAAATAGTTTTCTTGCCATGAATCTTCTTGGCAATTCTCCTCTTTTAAATGTTCCTTTCTCATGTTCTTGTCTTGCCATATCTTTCGTATCTCACCAGTATTCTTTCTCAAATTCTTTGATTGCTTTTTTCATGTTTTCCAAATTCTCTCTTCCCTCCTAAGTATCTGACTCTGCCATGAATCCCTTCCAGTATACCAAGTATTTGTCCTTTTCTTTTACTCATTGCTTGTTCAAGATTCTCTCTACCTCCTATTCTTCTTCTCCCTTGATTATTACTGAAACTGGTTGCTCCTTTTTCTGCCTCTCTACTTGCCCTATATATCTATGTATCCTACTAACGTTGACTACCAGATGTATTTTAATTATACTAGGTAGTTCTAATTCAATTGTGTTTGACGATATAATTTTCTTTATTCTATAAGGCCCTACAAATCTCTCTGTCAACTTCTCTATCCTCCTCCTGACCATTTGGTACTTCAGATCTTTAGTGCTTAACATCACTAAGTCCCCTACTTTATAGTTATCTACTTCCTCTTTCTTCCTATCTGCATATTTCCTTATTTCTTCTTGTGCTTTCCCTAGTGCTGCTTTTGCTTCCTCTTGTATTTCCTTCATTTTCTCAATGAATTTCTCTGCTCCTTTGTATTTCCCTTTTTTTCTTCCCTTAAACCCTATCCTGGGATTTTGCCCATAATTTGCCTTAAAAGGTAACATCTGAGTACTCAAGTACATTTTATTATTGTATGCAAACTCTGTTGTTCCCAACCATTCTGGCCACTGTTCTTGCCTATGATCAATGAACATCCTTAAGTACTATTCTAATTCTTAGTTAACCCTCTCTGTCTGTCTATCTGTTTGAGAGTGGAATGCCATTGACAATTTACTTTCAATCCCTAACATCCTATTCAACTCTCACATTAGTCCTGCCGCAAATTGGGGCCCCCTATCTGAGATGATACTTTTAGGTAGCCTATGTAACTTCCATACATTATCTCTGAACAATTGTGCCAATCCTTCTGCTGACGTTTTCTCTGTAGTAGGTATAAAATGTACTATTTTAGTTAACCTATCAACTACTACTAAGATTGAATCATATTCCTGAGCTAAGGGCAGCTTTGTGATGAAATCTGCTGATATGTGCATCCAAGGTTTTTCCAGAATAGAGTTGGGCATTAGTTTGCCTGCTAGTTGCTCTGTGGAGTTTTTATTTCATTGGCAGGCATTGCATCCTTCCACATATCTCTTCATCTCTTTTGTTACTCCTGGCCACCAAAAATTTTGGGTGACCAGCTCTACTGTTTTCCATTGCCCCCCATGTCCTCTAACTAGTGTATCATGATATAGCCAAATGATCTCTGCCCTTAATTTTTCATCTTTTGGTACATACACCTTCCCTTCCTTATATATTATGCTGTTGACTTTTCTCCACTCTTCATTCCTCAACATTTTTACTCCTGCTCTTTTCATTTCTTCTACTGCTTTTACTACTTCATCATCTTTCACCTTCAATTTTTTCTAGTAGATCCACCCTGTCTACTATTATTTCTACCACCTCTGTTCTTCTTACTTCTAGCTACTCTGGTTTTACCAATGTCTCATTCACATTGTCTTTTTTTACTCCAACCTCCTAGTCTGGTCTCCTGCTCAGACTATCTGCCTTCCCTATCTTACTTTCTGGGACATGTTTCAATGTAAAGTCAAATCTGGATAGGTACAAAGCCCATCTCACTTGTCTTTGGTTCAACTTCTGCGCTTTCATGAAATATTTAAGATTTTTGTGGTCTTTCCAAATCTCGAATTTAACTGCTGCTCCTTCTAAAAAATACTTCCATGCCTCTAAACATCTAACAACTGCTAGTATTTCTTTGTCATATATCTCATAGTTCCTTTTCATGTCACTAAGAGACTTTGAAATAAAAGCAATTGGTCTCTACTTTCCATCTGAGCACTTCATTGATAGTACTCCTCTAGTAGCATAGTTCAATATATCAGCTTCTACTCTGAATTCTTTATCTAAATCCAGTACCACTAATACTGGTTTCATTGTGAAGATTCATTTTATATCATCAAATGCTTTTTGCTGCTCTTCCCCCTATTGCCACTTCATATCTTTTCTCATTAGTATGTTCATTGGCCTTGCTACTCAAGCGAAATCCTTGATAAACCTCCTGTAATAATTTGTGAGGCCTAAAAACTTTCTGATGTCTTTCACATTTTTTGGTTCTGGCCAGCTAAGTACTTCATCTATCTTCTTCACTTCCATTTCTATTCTATTAGGCCCAATAATGACTTCTAAGAACCCTATCTTCCTCATCTTTCACACACATTTCTCTAGCTTGACATACAAGTTATTCTTCTCTAGTCTCTTCAATATCTCCTCTACAATTTCATTGTGTCCTTCTTCCATTTCTGTTTCTACTAACACATTGTTTACAAATGCTGCTACTTTTCCTTTGTTTATCAGGTCTCTCAGAATTTTGTTCATCATTGCTTGGAACATTACTGGTAAGTTTGTCATTCTAAAAAACATGACCATTGGTTCAAAGGAACCAAGGTATATGATAAATACTCCCTTTCACTCATCTCCTTCCTTTATCCTCACATTATTAAACCCCTACCTGAGATCCATCTTAGTAAATACTTTTTTACTTCCCATATTGTCGATCAGCTTTGTGATCAATAGAAGCAGGTAGTTGTTCTTTATTGTCTGGTCATTCAGGTTATGGTAGTCTATTACCATCCTCTTACTACCATCCTTTTTGCCTATGAAAAACACTGGCAATGTTTGAGGCAATTTTGAGGGCCTGATATACCTTTTTTTCAATTGGTCCTCTATGAATTTCTGGACTTTCTTTCTTTTATTCTTTGATAATAAGTAAATCCTTCCCTTCTGTGATTTGAATGTTTCCTTGAGATCTATGGCATGATCCCAAGTTTTCCTGGTTGGTATCCTCTCTGACTCCACCTTTCCAAACACTTTCTTCTACTTTAAGAATTTTTTTGGGACCATTTTCTCAATTTTCCTATGGTTCTCCTCCCTTTTTTCTTCTTTTCCCCAATCTTCTTTATCATCTATTACCCATTTGATGATTTTCTCTTTCTCTAGGGTTACTACTCTTTTAGCTTTCTCTTTCCTTTAACTCCTTCCACTACATAGGGATGGGCATCTCATCATTTTGATTTCTTCAGTCTCCTAATTTATTTCTGGGTTATGCACTGCCAACCATGGTATTCCCAGAATTACTTTTGTCTTTCCTAAATCGCACACATCCATCCTTATTCTCTCTATATGACCTTTATAATATATATTACACTTTACTTGGTGCGTAATGGCCTCTCCACTATTATTTACTTCATCTACATTTTTGACCATTATCAGCCTTTTCAACTTCTGCAGCTTGAACCCATGTCTAGCTGCCATTCTTTTGTCCATAAACATTCTTGTGGCACCACTATCCAAGAGTGCCTTTATGGTTATGCTCTTGTGTGTATCCAACTTTTCTACTCCAATGGTTATCTACATTTCTCTTAGCATTTTGAAAGTTCTCCTGACCTCCCTTTGGTTACCCTCTCTTTGGCTGTGCTTTCTGACTCTCTTGGTCATGTGTTGCTTTGCTGTGCTTTTGTCTCTCTGGGCCATACCACCTTCCCTATATATCTACACTATCTTTGCTTGTCTTTGGTTACTCTCTGCTTCCTGTTCTCTTCCACATGATATCCCTTCTCCCCACATCTTTCATACTGCACATACATTACTATTACTTCCTCTGTGTACTACCCTAACTCTAATAGCCTTGCTTTTTATAGCACTCTTTTGCCACAGTGCTTCTCTATCCTTTTTCTCAGCTCTTCTATTGAGCTCCTCTTCTACCCTTGCTGCACCTCTCATAGCTCAGCCACATGTGCCGTCTCTCTTCCCTCTGCTTTCCTCAACTTCCTTTCCTTTTCCTGTGCTTTTTTCTTTATAGGGTACACCAGCTTTTTCTTCCTCACCCACAATGGACACTCTCTGTATTTGTGCCCCTTTTCCCCACACTTAAAACATTCAACCTCTACCACCCCTGCTCTTCTTATCATCCTCCCTTCCACTCCACACTGCATTATCCTACTTCTCAATACTTTAAACTTATTTTGGGGAACAACTGTCCTCTTCTCTTCTTCCCTCTTGTTCCTGCAGTTATGGGCTAGGTACCCAAACCCTTTACAACTGAAACACAACTTTCCCTTCCTCCCTTCAAGTTCTTCTCTCAGTTTGGCAAGAGAGCATTTCTTTTTGAGCAAGTTGCTCATTAGTGAATTGTATTGTTGCAAAAACATAGTGTTATGTCTCTGCAAGGGGTACAGAGTTAACAATTGATCTTACTAATGCTACATCTATTGGGGCATAAGATCTTTACCCAACTAGACACCTACTGCCCTACTAACTACTGCCCTAATAGTACTTTGTCTATCACCCAACAGATGGGATCCCTAATCTAGACAGCCCTCTAAAGGTAATTGTGTACCAACTCACAATGGAGTTATAGCACAAGGTTTATACTAAGAAAAAGATACAAGTATACTACTTAAACATTTGTGAGGTCAGGTCCTAGAAATGATACCCGAGTTTAGTACCACTCTTCCACCCACTGTCCCTAATTGACAGTAAAGTCCCCTTAAGCCAAGGGCCAGGCTATGTATGGAGGTGGCTGCTGATCATCATGATCAGCAGCCAAGGGTTGATTTGGATGAGATGAGAGAGTGAGCAAGGTCTAAGGTGGATGGTGCTCTAAAGTGATATTGAGTTCTAATGTCAAAGTAGCCAACTCTTGAGCTAGAATAAAGCTAACTACTCCTTTATCAGCATTTGACAAGGAGAACTCAATAGAGTTCCTGTTGGATTCTGTATACTAATTATACACATTTGTAACCCTAACCTTGTCCTAATATCCTGTGCTTCCTTATGAGTCACTTTTATCTCATACATCCATCAATAAGAAAAATAAAAGAAAAGAAAATAGAAAAGAAAATAAATATTGACTTAGCCATTTTGCCAAGTCATGACAAGATGTATAGAGGAAGGGACTGTTATCTTCAGGGCAGTAGTAACAACTGTGAGGTCCTAGCAACTCAGTGATACTGTGGACAACTGTAAGTGACAAAGTGCCAACTTCAAGTCCATAGGGAATTACACATCAAGTCAGGTGACCTACTAAATAATTAATCACCTAAATATTACTAAGGGACTGTCCAGAGCACATCTAACAGGGACTTGACCTCATTGGGGTACAAGCTAGAAGAACAGCCTATGGGCTAGAGATCTGAAATATAGATCCTGATATAGGACATACTAGGTTGCTAGATAAATGAGAAGACGACTAAGGGCAGTCATTTATAGTGAGGAGGAGATGTCATGCTATATGACCATTTAGGCAAAATAAGTAACTATTTACACCCTAATAATAAGAATAACTGGCTCAAGAGAAGAGTTCAGCCTCCCAGAGATATTCCCTAGATACCCAGTCATGGACTCAAGTATCTCACTTGAGTAGTAGGGTAGTGGCTATAATCACTACTACATATACCTCATAGATGCTTGCCTAGGTGCCCTGTATTAGATTTCTAACAAGTTTCCCTTCTAGAAGTACTCTTGAGGATGGAGGCAAACTTTGAAGACCTAGTGCTACCAGAGTGACATCATACCTTAGCAGTGTTATGCCGCTAGAGAATTTTCTGTGGAAATATAGCATAGGATACAAATTATAACCCTGGATTTCACTATTGGAACCCACTCTAGAGATCTTCTATAAGCCCCAGACATAATCTAGACCCAAAATTGGGTACTTCTATTAGGTAGTGACCAAGCTGTCACATGCTAGAAAAGCATATACCTTGGGAGGCAAGACTAATGAGCTAACATTAGGTTTTTCAGATACAGACTATCAATGTTAAAGCTCTAGAAGTCAGAGGCTCAGGGATATCCTTAGAATGTGAGATAATTTCAATCTAGAGCAGACTTAGACTAATATGATACCAAGACGACAGATCAAAAGTCTATCAGTGACTAGTGATCCCATCACTGCTAAACTCAGTCAAGAAATAGATATGCTGCCAGACGACAATTATATTGCTGACACTTAGACACACTGTCATGTGTTTCTAGACTGTATTCAGAGTAGAAGAAAGCTAGTTTAGGGTTTGGGGGATGACAGGCAGGAGTGGAGTATAAAGGTGGAGCAGGATCACATGGTCATGTCTAGAGATATAGAGGACAGGGAGATGATGGCTGTTGTGGCCATATAGTGGTGTCATAGAGAAGGGATGCAAAGAAGAGTGGTAGAGTAAAGAGTTCTCTTTTCTATTTCTTTTGAATTGAGTTTCCAACATTTGTAATATTCTAATATATTTCTCAGAGTGGAGATTGATGGAGAGAGTCTCCTTGGCCCTTGTCTTCATCTCAGAAGCTCTTGAGGTTGTAAATGTAATTCTCTTGAGTGTGTAAGGGGTGATCTTGGTGAGAGGTTGAGTTGGTGAATATTTCCTATCATATATCCTACTCTTTTTTGAGACAAGATGCAGTGGTCACTTGGACAATCTTCTATGGAGTAGCAGGTCTGAAAAGCCTGGCTAATCATTGACTCAGGTCATATCACACCCATAAGGTTTGGTATAGGGGTGCAGATGAGGGCTTGGTTGAGTATGGTAAGGCCCATAAGTGGTTTACTAACTATTTTACTAGTGAGCTTGTTATGGTGTATAAAGGTAGACACCTTAGGGACACCATGTGGATAGGATCTAGATTGAGCCCCCATCATTCTTTCTATACTTAGATTCTAAATAAGCTGTATATTCACATTTTAATTTCTTTTTGATACCCTTACTTCCTCCTTCCTATGAACCCTTTAACATGCAATTGAGAACTGTTACTACCTCTTCTACTTGCTTATCACAGTAAACATCTCTTTTGCCCCTTTCAGTGGCCAGTAGGACTATTTTTAGAAGAGTTACAATCAGATCCAAGCCATTATTACTGATAGCTAATTATATCAAGATCAAGAGAGTCAAGTCAATGTAGAGTCACATTGCAATGGCAAGGGAAGGAAACTGGGTTCTGGAGGAATGAGAAGACATAGAGGAGGTAAAGAAAGGGATAGGAAAGTTGAGAAAAGAGTTAGAAAGAAGGTTAGATAAAGATAATATGCTTAAGAGCAAGACGACTTGAGATCGCCATCTCTTTCTATAGCCTGGCAAGAGGTTCAAGACCCATCTATTGTGTGAGGGAGAATTCCAGGAGTAGGACTAGAAGGGTGGGGAGTGGTCACCTAGTGTTCAGGAAGGGCGCTGTCTCATCATTTTGGCCCTGCTATGTTTGGGAATTCTTTGTCTTACTTTCTTTGTTGTCTCATTGCTTTGTAATCCTCATAAAATACTCTAGGGCATAGAAGAGAACTCAAACATTATACCCTCATCATCATCTCTTTTTGTTGCTCTAGAGCTTAATAGCTATTCTGAGTGACTAAGTCTCTATCTTTCTGAGTGTTCTTTTTTACTTTTCAAAAAACCACCAAATCTCTTCCTCAACAGGAACTCAAGCCCCAACAGACTTGGGCATTTGCTTATGCTAGGAGTTAATTACTTGCTATGTGTTATTGGAGTCAGCTTCTAGTTGTACAATCAGCTAAAAAAGAGCCCACACAATGGTACAAGAGTTCTAGGTAGTTCTGTTGTATTGATAGTGAGCCAAACTACTAGACTAGGTAAGGGCAGTAGTGTCATAACACAAGACAAACACATATCTTAGAGAGCCTATTATAGTAAGATCTATCTCGAGTGGATTTATAAAAACTTTATTATCATTTCTTTTGGTTACTTGAGTTTCATCCTTCTAGTTCTCCTTTCTTAAGCTCTCTTTATTATTTGATCATCTCCCTAGTATCTACTTGTTTAGTGCACAATTGTGAGATATCTCAGAGATCTTTTATATTTTTATTTGTTATTACTTTTGTCTTGTAATCAATTCTATTTGATCCCTATCACTGTACAACTGGAAGCTTACTCCAAAAACATGTAGTAAGTAGTTAACTTCTAGTATAAGCAAATGCCCAAGTCTATTGGAGCTCAAATTCCTGTTCAAGGAAGGGATTTTGGTAGGTTTTAGAAAGTAAAGAGGAACACTCAGAAAAATAAAACTTAGTTACTCAAATAGCTATTAAGCTCTAGAGCAACAGAAAGGGGTAATAATGAGGGAATGATACTTGAGTTCTCTTCTATGCCTTAGAGTCTTTTATTAAGATTACAAAGCAATAAGACAACAAAGAAAGTAAAACAAAGAAAACCTCCAAATTCCCAAATATAGTAAGACCAACCTGATAAAATGGCACCTCTTCTAAGTACTTAGTAACTGCTTCCTACTCTTCTAGTCCTACTTCTAGGGTTCTTTCCCACATAATCAATGGCTCTCAAGCCTCTTACTGGGCAGTAGAAGAAGATGGTGATCTCAAGTCATCTTGTCCTTGAGCCTATTGTCTTCATTAATCCTCTCTTCTATCTCTTTTCCCAACTTTTTTATCTTTTCTCTATGTCCTCTATATCTTCTCACTTCTCCAGGATTCAGTTTTCTTCTACTATAATTGTGATACAACTTAGTATTAACTCAGCTCTCTTGATCTTGATATAATTACCCATTAGTGATGATAGCTCAGATCTAATGGTAACTCTTCTGAATATAGCACTGTTGGCCACTGAGGTATGATGTTACTCTAGTAAAGATTAGTCTTTGAAGTTTGTCTCCATCCTCAAGAGTACTCTAGAAGAGAAATCCATTATAAATCTGATATGGAACACCTAGGCAAGCATCTATGAGATATCTATAGCAGTGGTTGTAGCTACTACTCTACTACTTAAGTGGTATGCTCAAGTCCATGACTAAGTATCTAAGGAACATCTCTGGGGGGCCAAACTCTTCTCTTGAGCCAGTTATTCTCATTATTATGGTAAAAATAGTCACTTATTTTGCCTAAATAGCTGTCTGACATAACAACATCACCAGTATTCTTTGTGAGCAAAAAGAATAGAAGTAAAAGAATAGCTATGGACTATCACAGTTTAAATAAACAAACTGTAAAGAACAACTACCTGTTGCTATTAATAACAGATCTAATTGACAATATGGGGAGCAAGAAAGTATTTACAAAAATGGATTTATGGTGGTGCTTTAACAATATAAGGATAAAGGAAGGAGATGAGTGGAAGAGAGCATTTACAATATATGTGGGGTCTTTTGAACCAATAGTAATGTTTTTTGGAATGACAAACTCGCTAGCTATATTTTAGGCAATGATGAATAGAATCTTAAGAGACCTAATCAATAAAGGGAAAGTTGCTGTGTTTGTAGATGATGTATTAATAGGAACAGAAACCAAAGAGGAGCACAATGAAATTATAGAGAAAATATTGAGGAGGTTAGAAGAAAATGACTTATATGTCAAGCCAGAAAAATATGTATGGAAAGTGAGAAAGATTGGATTCCTAGGGGTTATCATAGGACCTAATGAAATTAAAAGATGTTAGGAAATTTTTAGGTCTCATAAATTACTACAGAAGGTTCATTAAAGATTTTGCTTGAGTAACTAGGCCTATGAATATGCTAACAAAAAAGGATATGAAGTGGCAGTAGGGGAAGCAATAACAACAAGCATTTGACAAGCACAAATAGATCTTTGTGACAAAGTCAGTGTTAGTAGTCCCTTATCTAGACAAAGAATTCAGGATAGAGACAGATGCCTCAAATTGTGCAATTAGAGATCAATAAAGTGCTCTGATGAACTATGGAGACCTATAGCTTTTATTTTGAAATTGTTAAGTGATACAGAATGCAATTTTGAAATACATGATAAAGAAATGTTGGCTATAGTTAGATGCTTGGAGGCATAGAGATATTTCCTAGAAGGAACAACAACAAAATTCAAGATCTAGACAGATTATTAAAACCTCGAATACTTCATGAAAGTGCAAAAATTAAATAAGAGACAAGCTAGATAGGCCTTATATTTATCAAGATTTGATTTTACACTAAAACATGTTCCAGGAAATAGAATGGAGAAGGCAGATAGTTTGAGTAGGAGACTAGAGTAAGAAATCACTCTTTGTCTCTCAACATTTTTACCTCACTTGTTTCATTTTCTCAACCACTTTTACTACCTTGTTGTCTCTTACTTTTGACTGTCTTACTTTTTCTAATAAATCTACTCCTTCTACCATGATTTTTACTTTCTCTGTCTTCCTAACCTCTAGCCATTCTGGCTTTACCAATGTCTTGTTCTTATTATTTTTCTCCACACCTGAGAGAAGTAGACAGTATAATGTACAAGAAAAAAAAGGTCTATGTACCTAAAGATGACAAACTAAAGGTAGAGATTATTAGGTTACATCATGACATACTAGTAGGAGGACATGGGGGTAGTGGAAGATAGTAGAGTTGGTCACTTAAAACTTCTGGTGGCCAGGAGTAACTCAAGAAGTAAAGCAATACATAGAAGGATGTGATACTTGCCAGTGAAATAAAAACTACACAGAACAACTAGCTAGAAAACTAATGCCAAATTCAATCCCAGAGAAACCTTGGACACATATATCAGCCAATTTTATTACAAAGTTATCTTTAGCTCAGGGATACAACTCTATTTTAGTAGTAGTGAACAGGCTAACAAAAATGGTCTACTTTATATCAACTACAGAGAAAACAGCAGCAAAAGGGTTAGCCAAGTTGTTCAGAGATAATGTGTGGAAATTGCATGGCCTACCTAAAAGTATCATATTAGACAAGGAACCACAAATAATAGCAGGATTAATGTGGGAGTTGAACTAGATACTGGGGGTTAAGAGCAAAATGTTGAAGGCATTTCACTCTCAAACAGATGGGCAAACAGAAAGGATTAACTAGGAGCTTGAACAGTATTTAAGGATGTTTATTGACTATAGGCAAATTGGTTAGAAATAGCAGAGTTTGCATATAATAAGAAAGCATACTTAAGTACAAAAACATTGCCTTTTAAGGCAAATTATAAACAAGATTGTAGAATGGAATTTAAAATAAGAAAGAAGGGGAAATATAAAGGGGCAAAGAAATTTGTAGCCAAGATGAAGAACATATAAGAAAAAGTGAAAGCAGCACTAGAAAAGACACAGAAAGAAATGAAGAAATATACTGATAGGAAGAGGATAGAAGTTGACAAATATAAAGTAGGAGACTTAGTAATGTTAAGTACTAAGGATCTGAAATATCAGATGGTTGGAAAAAGAATAGAGAATTTGACAGAGAGGTTTGTTGGCCCTTACAGAGTAAAGAAAATAGTATCATCAAACACAGTAGAACTGGAATTGCCTAGTATAGTAAAAATACATCTAGTAGTAAATGATAGTAGAATAAAAAAATATATAAGGCAGGTAGAAGGGCAAAGAAAGGAGTAACAAGCTCCAGTAATTATAAAAGGAGAAAAAGAATAGAAAGTTGAGAGGATCTTAAATAAGCAGAGAATAAGGGGGAAGAACAAATATTTAGTAAGATAGAAAGGATTCACAGCAGAATTAGACACTTGGAAGAGAAAAAAGACCTAGAGAATGTCAAGGAGGCAATTGAGGAATTTGAAAAGGAATATTGGCAAGATATAGAAAACATGAGGAGACAAGAAAGAGAAGAAGAAATATTTAAAAAGGAGAAACTACCAGAAAAGTTTACAGCAAAGAAATTATTTGGGTGGTTAGATAAAAGGTATGATAAAAAATATTGGGGAAGGTTAGAACAGAATTGGAAATGATGGAAAGATGAAAGAAGATGAACAAAAAAACTTGGAAATCAGAGAGTAAACAGAAAAAGACGAGAAAGAAATGGGCAACATGGTTGACCCATATTACAAGTTGTAAAAATCCTTGGGATGAGGAATCTTAAGAGGGGAATGGTGTCATAACTTGGCAAAATGGCTAAGTTATTATTTATATTTCTTTTCTTTTTCTTTTTCTTTTGGACTTACTACACAAGAAGTCATGGCATCACATTACATTGATGTCACATGATGGGTCACATGATGAGTGTGGGAAAATAGTGCACAGACCACATAGTAGTTATATAAGTAGTGTAGAAAATCTAACAGGAATTCTATTAAGTTCTTCTTGTTAACTTAGACTTGGAGTAGATTTAAGTTGTCTTGGCTAAAGTCTTACACAAACCTTTGCATATATTGGTTGGGAAAGATGAGAAGTAGAAGTGAGGAGTAGAACAAGAGAAAGTATTTGAAGAGTTAAAGAAAGTGTTTATAGTACAACTAGTATTGGTGGCACCATATTTGGATAAGAAAATGTGAGTGGAGGCAGACACATCTGAGTATGTCACAGGAGGAGTACTATGAATAAGGTGTGAGGACAACAAGTAAAGACTAGTAGCTCTTATTTCAAAATTGTTGAACAAAGCTAAAAGAAATTATGAGATTTATAATTGAGAAATGTTAGCAATCATGAGATGCCTAGAAGAGTAGACCTATTAGAAGACATACAGACAAAATTTGAAATATAAAGTGATTACAAAAACTTAGAATATTTTATAAGTAGTCAAAAGTTGAATAGACAACAAGTGAGATAGACACTATATCTATTCCTATCACAAACTTTATTTGGCCATATCTCCATCAATTCTTTGACAATTTTCATGGTCTCAATGGCTACAAAAAGCCCTTGAAAAAACCTTTCAATCAATATTAGTTCTGTCTCAAGACAATCAGTATCAGTTGGAATATCAGGCAGATCAATAGGTAATCACTATGGTACTATTTATTAAATTGCTGATATCTTGGAAACTGCCACAATCAATGCTTTAGTACTAGGCTCAATGAAAGCTCTCTTCATATTGCTTAGAATGAGCCTAAAACAACCCCAAGGTGATTAATATTAGTGGAGATATAAAGTCCTCAATGTTTGTACATGAACATTAATTAATTACTCATAGATAGTTATCTGCCTTTAATTAGAACAAAGGACAGCCTCCATATGGTTAAGTTATTGTATTTATAATCACAAAGGTATTACCATATGTAGAACAATAGGTAGTAGCATGTGATGGCCTGTTCTAGTGTACAGACTATCACTTTCTTGTATATAAGGACTCATAGTCTAAGAATTAGACTTCAGACTTAACAACTTCTTTTGTCACTGTCTAAACTTTTCATTTTTGAACTCTCTAAAGTATCAAAGCCTAATAACAAATGAGTAAGTGACCATTTGTGATAATCCCAATTTGACTTTACATTAAAACATATGCTGGGTAGTAGTATGGGAAAAACTAATAGCCTCAGCAGGCATCTAGACTGGTAGATAGGAGTAGAGAGAGAGATAACAAGGACAGAGTGTTGGTAAAAAAGGAATAGTTAGAAGTGGGAGCAATGCAATTGGCAGAAATTGTAATAGAAGAAGTAGATTTGTTGGAGAAGATTAGGAAATCAGAAGCAAGAGATAATAAAGCAATAAAAGCAGTAGAAGAAATGAAGTGAGCAGGGGTAAAGATGTTAAGAGATAAGGAGTGGCAAGAAGAAAATGGACTAATGCTCAGGGATATGTCCCAAAAGATAGGAAGCTAAGAATGAAGGTAATCTGGTTATACCATGATATGCTAGTGGGAGGACATAGAGGACAGTGGAAGATGACAGAGTTGGTGACAAGGAATTTTTGGTAACCTAGGATCACAAAAGAAGTCAAAAAGTATATAGAAGAATGTGATGTGTACTAGAGAAATAAAAAATTGTACAGAGGTACCCACAGGAAAGCTCATATCTAATACAGTACCAGAGAAGTCTTGGAGTTATATTAAATAGCATACTTTGTGCTAACTACAGAAAAGACTTCAGTAGAAAGAATAGCAAGATTGTTTTGGGATAATATCTAGAAGCTATATGGCTTGCCAGAAAGTATTATTATGAATAGTATAAGGGGACGCCTCCATTTCCACCCCTGAATGGCATGACAACACTCTGGAGCTACCTTAGCTTACTTACTAGGGGTACTTAAACACACTAGTTTAGCTCTGATCCTGCTAACCCTGACACTAAGGGATGTATATAATGTAGAGTATCCCTCTAGGAACCTCATCCTAATCTCTGAGGATTCTCCTGGAGGTGAGTTGTATCATAATTACAGATTGTAATATAACTGAGGATTCTCCTGGAGTCTTGCACTCCAGTCGCCCTTACAGCAGATTAGGATCTCTAAGTGGAGCCTTGGACTATCCCAGTGGACAGCCACCCAATAGGTTGCCCTCCTTTGCTATACCCAACCCTCCAAAAATTCCACTCTCCAGATGTCGTTGCCCCCGGATACCTCTCAAGGCGTAGCCGACACCTTAGGATACCTACAACATCATCTGCAGGAGCTCACGGAGAGGCAACATACCTCCAAAAACAACATCAACACTACTCTAGTAGCCCTGACCGTGCAACTACAGCAGCTTACGTAGCTAGTGGCTAATCCCTCCCTTCTGGCTGTACCAAACTCACCTCCCCTACCTATACCATCCCCTCCGGTGTCTCTATCCCCCGTTTCAATGGTATGACGAACACACCCCAAGCTCTCCTGCCCTCTGGACTTCAACGGAGAATGTCACAACGGTTGCGCATTCTTCAATTCTTGTTCTCTCTATATATGCTTAGCCCCGGAGCAGTTCCAAGACAAATAGGAAAGGATTCTCTGGGCCCTCACGTTCTTTAAGGGAGGTCATGCTGCTAAGTGGTCCAAAAACGTATTTTGTCAGGAAGAGGACACTGGCATTTTCCCTATCCAAACCTGGGGAGAATTTGAACAACAATTCCAGCTGCACTTCTTCCCTGTCAACGCGAAAGCAGACGCAATCAACACTCTGGAAGGAATCTCCTACCACCAAGAAAATTGGATGGTGGACGACTATCTGGATGGATTCCAAGCATTGGTCTCCGATGCAGGCTACATGGATCCCTGGACACTGGTGGTGAAGTTCCGACGAGGTCTCCAGTTAGGCATCCAAAGCCAGATTGCTACCATGCCATATGGAAGACCAGCTAATACAGACCCTGACGCATAGTACATAGCAGCATGAAGGATCAACCAGGTGTGCCTCGCAAATGAGGCCTTTCAGTCTGTATTGCGCTCTGCCCCCTCTGCACTGCTCAAGACCATCTCCGCCTGACCCCTGCCCTTGTCTGTCGCGAGATTACCCCTTGCTCCATCCCTTCCAGTCGTTCCGAAGCCTCTGCCGCCTGCTCCATCTATGGAAGTCCCCATGGACGTGGACACTACCCAGAAAACAAGGTCCTTACCTCCACAAGGATGTTACCGATGCGGAGACGTGAACCATGTAGTCCGAGATTGTCCCCACTGCATGGACGTTCATCAACTCACCACGGAGCAATGGGAGGAGTTGATTGAAGACCTGTTGGCTTTGAAGGATGCAGTTCCGGTAGAAGAGTCTGGCACCCTGGAGGAAGAGGATTTTGCATAGTGTGGCCGGCGATAAGTGTGCCCCGGTTGCCAGTAAATAAATTCACTGTATTGACTATAGAGGACCCCAATACAATTAACAGTGAACTAGTAGATACACTGCCCCCCACTCCCTTAATCTCCGCTCCGCTCTGCAAACCCAAGTGGGAGAAGAGATTGCCCAAGCTCCTCTCGATCAGCGCCTTGGATGCACGAAGAACTTCCTTACTCCTGCCAGTAGAAATCGGAACTATAGACACGAGCGAGCTCCACTCCGTCAAGGCCCTCCTGGACTGTGGAGCAACTGGAAGCTTCATTGATAGAGATTTCGTCCATTCAAAGGGAATGAACACTCGGACACTCTCGCGGAACATCTCAGTCTTCAATGTCGACGGCTCCCCTAATGAGGCAGGACAAATTACGGAGGTCGTAGACATAGTCCTCTGTTACAAAACTCACTCCGAAAGGATGCTGCTGGCCATCTCTGGACTTGGGAAGCAGAGTCTGATCTTAGGCTATGACTGGCTCAAGGACCACAACCCCAAGATTGACTGGGAAAAAGGAAAAGTCGAGATGACCCGTTGTCCCCTCCACTGTGAAGGAGGACGCGCCTTACAGAAGGAACGGACTCGCCAGAAGAGGATGGAACTCTGAGCTCTCCGATCTTGTTGTGACAGACCCACACCCCTGCTCCAAGAAGAGTCAGAGTCTGAAGGAAAGCCTCCACAAACGCACCGCCCGAGTTGGGAGCTGGGAGACTGATTGTTCCTTATACATCTCCTCCCAGAGCCTGACCAAGTTGAACTCCAAGCTGTGGCTACAACATCTCAGCGCCTTGCGGAAGGAGCCAGACACAGTATGGAAGCACAGGTGGCTGCCACTCCGTTGCCTGCCTACATTGCGGAGTTTCGATCCATGTTCGCTAAGGAGGACTTCGACATACTACTAGAGCACCGTAAATGGGATCATGTAATCGAGCTAATCCCTGGAGCAGAGCCTAAGTCATCAAAAGTCTACCCCCTGTCCCCATTGGAACAAGCGGAGTTAGACGCCTTCCTAGAGGAAAACCTCCGCACCGGATGGATCCGACCCTCCAAATCCCCTATTGCAGCCCTGGTGTTCTTTATTAAGAAGAAAGATGGTTCGCTCCGACTGGTCCAAAACTATTGCACGCTGAACGCCGTAACCGTCAAAAATCAATACCCTCTCCCTCTCATCTCTGAACTTGTCTCTCAACTCCACGGAGCCAAGTACTTCACAAAACTCGACATCCGTTGGGGCTTCAATAATGTACGCATCAAGCCTGGAGATGAATGGAAGGCGGCTTTCCACACCAACCGTGGTCTGTTTGAACCGCTTGTAATGTTCTTCGGAATGACTAATAGTCCTGCTACTTTCTAGACCATGATGAACGACATCTTCCAAACCGTCATAGCTGAAGAGATCATAGTAGTATACCTGGACAACATCTTGATCTTTACAAAGACAGAGGAGGAGCATGAACGGGCAGTCCGGAGGGTTCTAGAGATACTAGCAGAGCACAAGTTATTCCTCTATCTGGAGAAATGTGAGTTTCACCAGAAGCAGATTGAATACCTTGGACTGGTCATCTTGGAGAACAAAGTTGCGATGGACCCTGTTAAAGTTGCCGGAGTTCATGACTGGCCCACCCTGGAGAACCGGACTGATGTACAGGCTTTCATAGGCTTTGTTAATTTCTACCGCCACTTTATCTGGGATTTTTCAACCATAGCCAGACCCCTCTTCGACCTCACTCGTTCTGACAAAGCCTGGAGCTGGGACACCAAGGAAAGAGAAGCTTTTGAATGTCTCAAGATGGCAGTAACCACCGCTCCAGTCTTGGTATCACCCTAAGACTTGGAACCCTTCTGCATCGAGGCTGACAGTTCAGACTTCGCTTCCAGAGCTGTCCTCTCTCAGCAACTACCTGGAGAAGAGAAATGGCACCCGGTGGCCTTCTACAGCAAGTCCCTGTCTCTGGTGGAATGGAACTACGAGATCCACGACAAAGAGATGCTCGCTATCATCCGTGCACTGGAGGAGTGGAGGCACTTCTTGGAAGGAGCCCGGCACCTGGTAGAGATCTGGACAGACCACAAGAACTTGGAGTACTTCATGATGGCCAAGAAACTCAATCGTTGCCAAGCTCGCTAGTCTCTGTACTTAGCCTGATTTGACTTCGAGTTGATCCACCACCCTGGACGATCCATGGGGAAGCTGGACGCACTGTCACGGAGACCGGACCATGGCAAGGGAACCTCCGACAACAAAGACATGGTTCTGCTGCGACCAGAGCTTCTCGCAATCTGAGCCCTTGAAGGAGTTCAGCTGAAAGGCCAGGAGAAAGACATCCTGAGAGAGATTTGTCAAGGGAACCAGAAAGGTGACTAGGAAGAGCCAGTGGCAAAGGCAGCAAGGGAACTCCGGCAAGCATCAAGTAAGACAGTTCACTCCGTGGAGTGGTCAGAGAAAGAAGGAGTACTCCGGTTCAGAGGCAAGATCTATGTTCCTTGGAGCTTGGACTTACGCGGACAAGTGGTCTCACTGTGCCATGACACGAAAGTCGCTGGACACCCCGGACGCTGGAAAACACTGGAGTTGGTCTCTAGGAACTACTGGTAGCCTCAAATGTCAAGGTACATCGGACAATACGTCAGCACCTGTGACCTGTGCCTCAGGATAAAACCGATAAGGCAGGCTCTGGTAGGCGAATTGCACCCCCTCCAGATCCTGGACTCGCGATGGGACACGCTCAGTGTGGATTTCATAGTGGAACTCCCCCTCTCTTCTGGACATGACACAGTGATGACAGTGGTAGATTCAGTGTCGAAACAAGTGCACTTCATTCCGACGCACACAACTGTAACAGCAAAGGGAGTAGCCAGGCTATTCCTACACCAAGTCTGGAAGCTCCACAGCCTTCTGAAATGCATAGTCTCAGACCGCAGACCTCAATTTGTAGCTTGTTTTACCAGAGAGCTTTACCGCTTGCTAGGAATCAAACTAGCGTCCTCTACAGCCTGGCACCCTCAAACCGACAGACAAACAGAGTGTGTCAACCAGGAGTTAGACCAGTACCTATGGCTCTTCATGAACGAACAGCAAGATGATTGGTATGATCTATTACCTATGGCGGAGTTCCAACACAACAACCACGTCCACTCCGCTATCCAACAGCCTCCGTTCCTGCTCAATACCAGATGACTTCCTCGCATGGGCTTCGAACCCCGACAAAACCCTTCTGGTCTGGAAACAGTCAACGAGTTTATGGAGAGGATAAGAACAGCAAACAAAGAAGTGAAGTCCATGATCTGCAAGGCACAAGACAACATGAAAAGGTATTACGACCAACGCAAAACTCTGGCTCCGATATTCAACCCTGGCGACAAAGTCTTCCTCAATACATCGGATATCCGGACTACGTGTCCTTCACAGAAACTCTCGCATTGATAGCTTGGCCCCTTTGTAGTGGAGCACTGGATAGGACCTATGGCCTACCGCCTAAAGCTGCCACACAGGATAAAGCAACTCCATCTAGTGTTTAACGTAGTAAAGCTCACTCAGGCTCCAGACGACCTGATTCCAGGATGAAAAATGGAAGACCACCCACCGCCCATAGTCATCAATGGAGAAGCGGAGTGGGAAGTAGAGGAGATACTTGACAGTCGTTGGCACCGGAGAAGGTTCCAGTACCTCATTAAATGGAAGGGATACAGCCACGAACATAATTCCTGGGAGTCCGCCTCCAAAGTTTCTGCACCAGCTCTCATAGCAGAGTTCCATCGCAAACACCCCAGAGCTCCGAGACATATCTGATGCACGGAGTTTGACAATATTTTTCGTCCAAAGTCCATTGCTCCGAGATGTAGCAATCTTGAAGGGAGGGTGAATGTAAGGGGACGCCTCCATTTCCACCCCTGAATGGCATGACAACGCTCTGGAGCTATCTTAGCTTGCTTACTAGGGGTACTTAAACACACTAGTTTAGCTCTGATCCTGCTAACCCTGACACTAAGGGATGTATATAATGTAGAGTATCCCTCCAGGAACCTCATCCTAATCTCTGAGGATTCTCCTGGGGGTGAGTTGTATCATAATTACAGATTGTAATATAACTGAGGATTCTCCTGGAGTCTTGCGCTCCAGTCGCCCTTACAAATAGGGGAGTATAATCCATAGTGGTAATAATAAAGAAGTTGAATTCAATATTGGGAATTAATACAAAGTTGTTGATAGCCTACTATCTACAGACAGATAGGCAAATAGAAAGAATAAATTAGAAACTAGAACAATACCTGAGAATGTTCATCGATCATAAGTAGGAGCAATGGCCTAATTGATTAGCAACAACAGAGTTTGCATATAATAATAAAGTACAGACTAGTACAAAAGTGTCACTATTCAAGACAAATATTAGACAAGACCCATACATGGGACTCAAGATGAGAAAGAAAGGGAAATTCAAGAAGACAGAAAAGTTTGCAATGAGAATAAAGGAAGTTCACAAGGAAGTAAAAGTGGCATTAAGAAAAAGTCAAGAAGAGATAAGAAAATATGCAGATAGAAAGAGAAGTAAGGTAAAGGAATATCAAGTAGGGGACTAGATACTCTTAAGCACAAAAGATCTCAAGTACCAGATACAAAGAAGAAGATTGGAAAAATTAATGGAACAATTTGTTAGATCTTACAAAGTCAAGAAAATAATCTCAACAAATATGATTCAACTGGAACTACCAAATAGTTTTAAAATACATCTAGTGGTAAACATTAGTAAAGTATGAAAGTATAGAGATCAAGTAGAGGGCCAAAAAAAGGAGCAGCCAGCACCAGTGATAATTGAGGGGAAAGAAGAATATGAAGTAGAAAAAATATTGAACAAAAGAAAATTTAGAGGGAAAGATAGGTATTTGGTATAATGAAAGGGATATATGGCAGAAGAAGATACCTGGAAACCAAGGAAAAACTTGGAAAATGCAGAAGATTTAGTCAAGGAGTTCAAGGAAGAATATGGAGAAGGAATACAAAAAGTGGAGAAAAAAATTTATGGGAGGATCACAGAGGGGAATTACCCAGAAGGTATAGAGCAAAAATGCTATATGGGTGGGATAATAAGAGATTTGATAGAGAGTATTGGGGACAGTTGGAAAGGAATTGGCTAAGATGGAAAGGAAGGGCAAGACTAGAAAGAATCAAAGAAGAAGAAGACAAAGAAGAAAAAGACAAAGAAAGTAGGATAGAAGAATGGAATGAAGAAGATGAATTAGGGAACTTATGGGCCCTTACAACAAATTGCAGAAGAAATTCTTGGGACAAGAATTCTTAAGAGAGGGGTATTGTCATGAGTTGCCATGACCATGACTAAGTAAAATGACATGAACTAGAATCAAACTGGTAACAGACACTTGTAAAGTAAATACAGACAAATAGTGTAACATGTATATATAGTGTAGAACAATCAATCAAGGACTCCATCAAGTTCTCTTCTAACCCTGAAGAGCTCCCTGGTCTGAACCCTAGACTAGGATCTGCAGTCAGTTGCTGACAATCATTGTGGATTTTCAGATGAGTATCTAGGGTGGAAAATGGAATGAATGAGAATGAGTGTAGACATGTGTTATGTCTGAAGTAGATGTTTGAGGTAAGTCGTTATGATCTCAAACCCCATGTTAGGAATTTCAAGATATGTATAACCAGGTCAAGACTAAGGTAATGCTACTCAACCTATGCACATACATGCTGATCACATGAGACAGATATAAATAGTAAAATAGTTGAAATTGTAGGGTATCGCCAAATTTCACATTATCTGTCACTGCTATTTGTCCAGACTGTTGGAATATGATCGGGAGAGGGTCACAAACGGATAACGCATACAAACAACTACGCTACTTAAATACCTATCCAGAACCATAAAATGTAAAAGAGCAAGAAATCACATGCTGGCATGAATTCCAAATCGCAACACAGACAACAGCCTAGTATGTTTTTTGGAACTCTTCTGAATAACGATACCATCTCGGTTGCAAAATGTGACAGTTACCGAATATTGTAGGAACTCTGGACAAATAGAAGTAAAGAGAGAAGAATGTAGGAAGAAATGAGACAAGTGGCGGTGCCGTGACTGGTACCCCACGCTATGTTTTTTTTTCGACGTCGACATTCCCAGCATAGGGCGTCTTGTAC
>Ga0153961_1000164_pt1 | contig 22512 bp, 24 predicted proteins | sample TSFL045MetaG_FD_104748 | JGI IMG/M metagenome (GOLD analysis project Ga0153961, IMG submission 104748) | Attine ant fungus gardens microbial communities from Florida, USA - TSFL045 MetaG | ecosystem: Host-associated > Fungi > Mycelium > Unclassified | place: USA: Florida, Withalacochee...
ACCGACGCCAGGCCGAAGCCGCCCAGTAAAACACGCCCGTCGTCGGCATAAAAAAAGTTCGCCGGTTTGATATCCCCGTGCACCAGCCCCTGCTGATGCATCAGGCTCAGGGTGCTGCAGAGCTTCGCGGCGCTGGCGAGAAAGTCAGGAATGGTGCCCGGGGGCGTACATAAAACATCCGCCAGCGTACGGTAATTGAACGGCCGGTAAATCAGGGCGTATCGTCCCTGATAAAGGGTGTGGCTCAGGGGCTTTAACGCCCAGTGATCGGAGAGGCGCGCGCGCAGCGCGTACTCATTTTTCAGCAGCTGCGTCACCTGAAAAATCGACTCTTCCGTGCCTGCCGTCGCCAGCACGAAGCTTTCGCCGGTGACCCCGTGTCGACACAGCAGCCAGTCGACATTGCCCTCCTGCGCCAGCGGGCTAAAAGAGATATCGTCTGAAAGCACAACGCCATCGTTTTCTGCTGTCTCTAACGCCTGCGGATTTATGCTCATTGGCGGGCGGCCCTTGAGGAGAACTCCTGACGGATGTGTTCAAACAACGTATCAATTTCGATGGGCTTTGGCAAAAAGGCGACCGCGCCGAGATTAATGGCGTACCGCAGCATATTGTCATCGCCGTTGCCGGAGATGATGATGCCCAGCGGGTTAATCAGCCGCCGGGAAAGATTGATGAAAAGCTCAAAACCGTTCATGCCTTTCAGCTGCACATCAATGATAAAAAGCGCGGCATTCGCCATCGCTGCTTCATCACAGAGAAGTGACTCTGCCGACTCGAAAGCCTGGGTGAGATAACCTTCAGACTGGAGCAGATTGATAAGGCCACTGCGGACAGAACGTTCATCATCGACGACGACAATGCGCTGCGACAGCTGCATGCTGTTTTCCTTAAATGAAACTCAGGCCTGCGAGAGGCGCTTCCTTAGGAGGCTTTGTCACCTGAGGGCGGGGGCGTGTCACCGATTTTATGGTGATACTCGTGGCGAAACCAGCGCAGCTTCACCGGCTCGCGCTTAATCACGCTTTTTGCCAGCGGAATAAGATGTTCGCCCACCTGCATGCCGAACAAACCCAGCAGCGCAATAATCGGCGGCGCGGGCGAGTTTACCCCGAGCACGGCATAAATCAGGCCAGCCAGAATGCCGACCGCCAGCGAGACAGAATAGGTTTTCAGCATGTTCAGCCTGCGTGGTTGGCGATGGATGAATGAGCGATCGGGCGAGCTTCTGCGACGACCTGCGACTGCGCCGTCGTCGGAACCTTCGCGGTAGCATTGTGGTGAAACAGCTGCCCGCCCAGAGAGCTGCCGACGATCATGCCGAGCAGTCCCACCAGCGCGACGGCCGGCGGCGCCGGAGACTGGACTTTAAGCAGCGCGTAGACCAGGCCGATCAATACGCCCGCTCCCAGAGAGATCAATAAAGGACTCACAGGTCCTCCTTCTTAGCATGGCGGGGCGGCCCGGTGCAGGGCCGCCCCGCTGGACAGATTAACGAACGTTCGCAGGAACCGGGGCCAGCGTACGGTGTTCGCTCTTCTGACGCGAAGGCGCTTTGTGCACCATGGTGTAGGCGTAATCCACGCCGATGCCGTAGGCGCCTGAATGCTCTTTCGCGATATCCATAACGGCGTTATAGGTCTCTTTGTGCGCCCAGTCGCGCTGCCACTCCAGCATTACCTGCTGCCAGGTTACCGGGATCACGCCCGCCTGAATCATGCGCTGCATTGCGTAGTCGTGCGCTTCTTTTGTGGTGCCGCCTGACGCGTCGGCCACCATATAAATCTCATAATCGCCTTCCAGCATGGCGCACAGCGCGAAGGTGTTGTTGCACACTTCGGTCCACAGACCTGACACAACCACTTTTTTCTTGCCGTTTGCTGCCAGCGCGTCTCGCACTTTCTGATCGTCCCAGGAGTTCATCGAGGTACGCTCAAGAATGTCCTGACCAGGGAATACGTCCAGCAGCTCCGGGAAGGTATTACCAGAGAAGCTTTCCGTCTCAACGGTCGTCAGTACGGTAGGAATGTTGAAGACTTTCGCCGCTTTCGCCAGCGCCACAACGTTGTTTTTCAGCACCTGGCGATCGATTGACTGAACGCCAAACGCCATCTGCGGCTGCTGGTCGATAAAGATGATCTGGCAGTTTTGCGGCGTCAGTACTTCAAGTTTGCGATTGGTCATGTCTTTGCCCATTGAGGTTATATTGCTAAGTACCGTGGAAAGAGTAACGGCGTAAATGGACAGTCTCCCTGATACCCCGATGGCGTTACGTCGCTGAACCGGTGGGTCACTGTCTGAGCGCAGTGTAGGAAGCTTTTTTTTTTCAAACTATTATCTTTAGGTATAACTATACGAACGTATACCTATACCAGGGTATACCTATCCTTTTGTATAACTAGACGCTTTCCAGACCTCCCGATCATAATCCCGCCATCCCAGTAGCCTGCGCTTACGGCAGGACAATGCTCTGTCTGCGGCCGTCCGTGCCGCGTCGGACAACTCAATTCAGGAGATTCTATGGTTACCCTTGGTAAAGCAGACGTCATTCTCACCCATGGCCGATTTCATACCGTCGATCGCGGCAACCCGATCGCCGATGCCGTCGCCATTCGCGACGGCAAGTTTCTGGAAGTGGGCAGCCTGGCTGAGGTGATGCAGCACCACTGCGAAGGCACCAAAGTCATCGACCTGAAGGGCCATACCGCGATTCCCGGCCTTAACGATTCGCACCTGCACCTGATCCGCGGCGGTCTGAACTACAACCTGGAGCTGCGCTGGGAAGGCGTGCCGTCGGTTTCCGATGCGCTGCGCATGCTGAAAGAGCAGGCGCTGCGCACGCCGACGCCGCAGTGGGTGCGCGTGGTGGGCGGCTGGACCGAGTTTCAGTTCGCCGAACGCCGCATGCCGACGCTGGACGAAATCAACGAAGCCGCGCCGGATACCCCGGTGTTCGTGCTGCACCTCTACGACCGCGCCCTGCTCAACCGCGCCGCGCTCAACGTCGTGGGCTACACCAAAGATACGCCGAACCCGCCGGGCGGCGAGATCCAGCGCGACAGCAACGGCAACCCGACCGGCATGCTGATTGCGCGTCCTAACGCCATGATCCTCTACTCTACGCTGGCGAAAGGACCGAAGCTGCCGCTGGAGCAGCAGGTCAACTCTACCCGCCAGTTTATGCGCGAGCTGAACCGTCTCGGCCTCACCAGCGCCATCGACGCCGGCGGCGGCTTCCAGAACTACCCGGAAGATTATGAAGTGATCGCCGAGCTGCATGAGAAGAAGCAGATGACGATCCGCATCGCCTATAACCTCTTTACCCAGCGTCCCGGGCATGAGCTGGAAGATTTTGAGAAGTGGACCGATATGCTGACGCCGGGCCAGGGCAGCGACTACTTCCGCCACAACGGCGCAGGCGAGATGCTGGTTTTCTCCGCCGCCGACTTCGAAGATTTCCTTGAGCCGCGCCCCGATCTGGCGCCGGGCATGGAAGATGAGCTGGAGCGCGTGGTGCGTCATCTGGTCGAGCACCGCTGGCCGTTCCGCCTGCACGCCACCTACGACGAATCCATCAGCCGCATGCTCGACGTCTTTGAAAAAGTTAACCGCGACATTCCTTTTAACGGCCTGCACTGGTTCTTCGACCACGCCGAAACCGTTACCCAGCGCAATATCGACCGCATCAAAGAGCTGGGCGGCGGCATCGCGGTGCAGCACCGCATGGCGTTCCAGGGCGAATACTTCGCCGAGCGTTACGGCATCGAAGCGACCCGCCACACGCCGCCGGTCGCGCGCATGCTGGAGACCGGCGTGCCGGTAGGCCTTGGCACCGACGCCACGCGCGTCGCCAGCTATAACCCCTGGACCGCGCTCTACTGGCTGGTTTCCGGCCGCACCGTCGGCGGCATGCAGATGTATGACGTCAACGCCCGTCTCGATCGCGACACCGCGCTGATGCTGTGGACGCAGGGCAGCGCCTGGTTCTCCAGCGAGCAGGGCAAAAAGGGCCAAATCAAAGCGGGCCAGCTGGCGGATATGGTGGTGCTGAGCAAAGACTATTTCAGCGTGCCGGAAGAGGAGATCAAAGGTATCGAGTCGGTGCTGACGCTGGTAGACGGCAACATCGTTTATGCCGCCGGATCCTTCAGCAGCGAAGCGCCGCCGTCGATTCCGGTTCTGCCTGAGTGGTCGCCGGTGGTTAAGGTGCCGGGTCACTACCGCAGCGCGCCGCCGACCGCCGCCACCCGCGTGGGCATGCAGCCGATGCCGCACCAGTGCAGCGGCCCGTGCGGCGTGCACAGCCACGCCCATGACGTCGCGCGCGGCGCTAATCTGCCGGTCTCCGAGGAGAACGCCTTCTGGGGCGCGCTCGGCTGTAGCTGCTTCGCGTTCTGATTATCATGACGACGCCCTTCTCTCAGCCGCCCCGTATTAACGCGGGGCTGTTCTTCCTGCGCCTCACCGGCTGCCTGCTGCTGCTCTACGTGCACGGGCTGCCGAAGGTGTTTCACTTCAGCGAAGAACTGACGCGCATCGAGGATCCTTTCGGCCTCGGTCCCTGGATGAGCTTATTGCCGGCGATTTTCGCCGAAGTCATCTGCCCGTTATTTATTCTGATCGGCGTGTTCGCCCGCCTCGCCTGCCTGCCGATTATCGGCGTGCTGCTGGTGGCGATGCTGTTTGTCCATCCCGGCTGGAGCATCGCCGAAGGACAGTTCGGCTGGCTGCTGCTGATTATCTTCACTACCCTGGCGATTACCGGCCCGGGCCAGTGGCGCCTCGGCGCCGGCACGCGCAGAGAGGTTCGCTATGGCGCAGGTTAACGATATCCATGACGTCGCCCAGGGCGACGCGACGGCGCCCGCAGCGACGGCCGCATCCCCCTGGCAGCCGCTGCGTCAGCCGCTGTTCCGCATGCTGTGGATCGCGACGGTGGTCTCCAACATCGGATCCTGGATGAACGACGTCGGCGTTAACTGGACCATGCTGACGCTGAGCGCCGATCCGCTGAGCGTGGCGCTGGTGCAGGCGGCGAGCAGCCTGCCGATGTTTCTGTTCGCGCTGCCCTCCGGCGTGCTGGCCGATATTATCGATCGGCGTAAATACCTGCTGTTCTCACAGCTGTGGGTGTTTATCACCGCCGCCGGTCTGACGCTGCTCTCTTTCACCGGGCACGTCACGCCGCTGGTGCTGCTGGTTGCCGCCTTCCTGATGAGCACCGGCGCGGCGATGAGCTCGCCGCCGTTTCAGGCGATCGTGCCGGATTTGGTCAGCAAGAGTGAACTGGGCCCGGCTATCGCGCTGAACTCGCTCGGCATCAATCTCAGCCGCGCCATCGGCCCGGCGCTCGGCGGCCTGATCCTGTCGTTCGCGGGGCCATGGGTGGTTTTTATGCTCAACGCCCTCTCGGTGCTCGGCGTCGCATGGGTGCTTTACCGCTGGAAAGAGGCGCCCAGCGTACAGCGGCTGCCGCCGGAGCACTTCTTTTCAGCGGTGCGCGCCGGTTTGCGCTACGTGCACGCCGCGCCGGTGCTGCGCAACGTGCTGATGCGCACCGTCGCCTTCTTTGTGTTCGGCAGCGCCGGCTGGGCGCTGCTGCCGCTGGTGGCGCGCCGCGAGCTGGGGCTGGGTCCAGGCGGCTACGGCATTATGCTGGCCTTTATCGGCGTGGGCGCCATCAGCGGCGCGGTGCTGCTGCCGCGGCTGCGTAAACGCTTTAACCCCGATCGGCTGATGGTGCTGGCGAGCCTGATGTTCGCCGCCACCATGCTGGCGCTCGCCTTTATCCGGCACTTCTGGTTATTGAACGCCTTTGAGTTCTTCACCGGCTTCGCCTGGATTGCCGTGCTGTCGACGCTCAACCTCGGCGCGCAGCGCAGCGCGGCACGCTGGGTTAAGGCGCGCGCGCTGGCGGTCTATCTCACCGTGTTCTTCGGCTCGATGACGGTAGGCAGCGCCATCTGGGGACAGCTGGCGTCGCGCTACGGCATCGCGGTTTCGCTCTGCGTCGCCACGCTGGGCATGGCGCTGGCCTGCCTGACGGTACTGCGCTGGCGGCTTGACCAGGATCCCGACCTCAATCTCGACGTCAGCGAGATCGCCGAGCCGGTACCGACGCTGGCGATCCATCACGATCGCGGTCCGGTGCGCGTGAGCTACGAGTACCAGATCCGCCAGGCGGACGCCCACGCCTTTACGGTCTGTATGCAGGATATGAGACGCGTGCGCCGTCGCGGCGGCGCCATCAACTGGGCGGTCTACGAAGATATTCTCCAGCCGGGCATCTTCGTCGAAACCTTTGTGGTGGGATCCTGGATGGAGCATCTGCGTCAGCTTGAGCGCTACACCATGAACGACAAGAAAATCGAAAACCGCGTTTATGCGTTTCATCAGGGCGAACAGATGCCGGTCGCACGCTATTTGGTTGCGCCTGAATAACGGCTTTTTTCATTCACCATCGCAAGGAAAAGACTATGAGCACGATTAAAACCGCCGACGGCACGCAAATCTATTTCAAGGACTGGGGCAACGGCAAGCCCGTTCTCTTCAGCCACGGCTGGCCGCTGGACGCGGATATGTGGGATAACCAGCTGAATTTTCTGGCGGAGAACGGTTATCGCGTTATCGCTTTCGATCGCCGCGGCTTTGGCCGCTCCGATCAGCCCTGGACCGGCTACGACTACGATACCTTCGCCTCGGATATCAACGACCTGATCGCCCATCTCGATCTGCAGGACGTGACGCTGGTCGGCTTTTCGATGGGCGGCGGCGACGTGACGCGCTACATCAATAACTACGGCACCGCGCGCGTGGACGGCCTGGTGCTGCTGGGCGCGGTAACGCCTGCTTTCGGGCAGAGGGATGACTTCCCGCAGGGCGTAGAGCCGTCGGTATTTGACGGCATTCTGGCCGGTCTACGTCAGGATCGCGCGCAGTTCATCAGCGACTTTGCCGTGCCTTTCTACGGCACCAACGCCGGGCAGACCGTCTCTGAAGGCGTGCTGACGCAGACCCTGAATATTGCGCTGCTGGCGTCGCTTAAAGGTACGCTGGAGTGCGTGAAGGCGTTTTCCACCACCGATTTCCGTCCAGACATGGCGAAAATCGACGTGCCTGCGCTGGTGATCCACGGCAGCAACGACCAGGTGGTGCCGTTCGAAACCACCGGTAAGCTGGCGGCATCGATGATTGAAGGCGCGCAGCTGAAGGTGTATGACAACGCGCCGCACGGCTTTGCGGTGACCCACTCCGACCAGCTGAATGCCGATTTGCTGGCGTTCCTGAACGCCCTCTGATTGCGCTTTTCCTGATGACAAAAGCCGCCTGCGCTAACGCCGGGCGGCTTTAAATCGGCACAGGAACGGCCGTCACTTATCAATATCTTTCAGCGCAAACGCCGTCATGACCAGAAGCGTCGACGTAAAAGACGCATTTACCAGTAAGGCGGTCAACATTTTCTCCCCCCTGTTTCGCTGTCAGGTAAACCGCGCAGAGCCTGTCTCAGTAAATTTCCTCCACCGCCCCCTGGGCCGCCTCTTTTTCAATCAGCCGCATCAGCAGCGAAATGCGGCGATCGGTTCGCTCCGGCGTATCGGGCGGCAGATGATAGTGCAGGGTGTAGAGTTTCCCTTTCTCATTGAAAAAATCAGCGACGACCACCGGCATAATGCCGCCCGGCACGCGCTGATAATTGACCTGCAGCCGTGAATTGCCCAGTTTCATCCTGACCGCCATAACGCTTTCATCCGCTACGGACGGGTAAAGCTGCCTGTCTGCCGGCACGATAATGCGGTTCATGACACACCTCCTGCTGTCCAGATAGATGCATAGCGGCAGGGTGCCGGGAGCGGCGCCCTGCCTGGTACGGTCAGGCCAGGCTTACGCCTGATGTTCAATTACGTCTGCGCTATGGTGCGCAATGGGTATGCGGCGCGGTTTTTCGCTTTCCGGGATCTCCAGATGCAGACCGACGCTCAGCAGCCCGTCCTGCAGCCTCGCCTCGGTCACTTTCATATGTTCCGGCACGCTGTAGCTCAGGCGGAAATCGGTGCGGCTGATGCCGCGGTGCAGCCAGCCGCCCTCGCTGCGATCGCCGTCCGCGTTCGCCTCGTTTTCCGCGCCATCCTCTTTTCGGCCGGTCACCGTCAGACGGCCGCCCGCCACTTCGATTTCCAGCTCGCTCTCTTTCCAGCCGGGCACGCTCAGGGTAAGCGCATAGCGCTCATCGTCGAGCTGTTTGAGGTTGTAAGGGGGCGTGACGGCAACAGGCGTATCGCCGGTCAGCTGGCTAAAAAGACGGTCAATGCGGCTGAAGCGATCGGAAAAAAGCGCGTCGCTGAGTAAAGGAAATGCAGAGAAAGTACGTGAAGACATAGTGATAACCTCCTGAATTAATCGTTCATTCAAAAGCTCATCGGGTGAACAGGCGAGTCTCCTGTTCAGTGACAGTTATAGAGTTTCCCAGAAAATTTTCAAGGGCTGCCAGCACGATTTTTTTACCATCAAATTTTTTGACTTTATTCAGCAACAAACAGGGTTTTTCACGCCGTTAGCAAATCTCTATTATTGATTCCATCGAGGCAGAACGCCTCACAACTTAAAAATATCTCTGAGGAATCGACCATGAAAACCATCAAAACTTTCGTTGCTGTTGCTCTGTTCGCCCTGCTTTCTTCTACCAGCTTTGCTCAGACGGTTACCGCTACTGCTTCTACCCTGGACGGCGCCGAAGCGCAGATCGCTGCGCAGGCTAAACTGGCTGGCACCGGTTACAGCATCACGGAAGCCTACGCAGGCAACCAGGTGCATATGACCGCTCGCCTGACCAAATAAGGGCGCTGAAAACAGAGAAAAGGGGCCGCCTGCGGGCGGCCCCTTTTCTTTTGCGCTTTAGCCGCGTCGGCTGTCGCCGAGGGTCGGCACGATACGTTTGCCGATGACGCGCTCAACCGCCGCGGCGGCCTGCAGCACCAGAAGATCATGGCCGGGCGCGGCATAGAGGGTAACGCCGAAGGGTAAGCCTTCCGCATCCTGCCCGGCCGGGATCGCGGCGACGGGCGCGCCCGCTTTGCCGGTGCATTTCGCTGCCGCCGCCATCGGCGAGAGCAGCAGGTCAGCGCGGCCGGCCCGGAGCGCCGCCAGAATGCCGGCATCCAGGCTCAATGCGATATCGGCACGACGATCGCGGCGGTACTGCTCAGAGCGGATATCCGGCGCGGCTTCAGCCGCCTCGAGCAGCGTCTGTCCGTAGGGGATCGCGTCCGGATGCGCGCGATTCCACTGGATAAGATCGTTCAGAGAGGTGATGCCGCAGGGCGCAAGCGTGCCAAGCAGCCCGTTGAGGCTTGCGCCGAATTCGCTGCGAAACACGCAGGAGCGCACCGCATTCAGCTGCTCCGCAGCGGGCAGATCGCAGGGATCGACGATGACGGCGCCCGCCTGCGCCAGCGCCTCCAGCAGCCCTTCAAACACCGCCTGTCGACTCTCCGTCAGCACGCTGTCGGCGATAAAGCGTCGCGGCACGCCGATGCGCAGCCCCTGCAGCGATGCGCCGCCGGATGCCTCCGCAAAATCGGCAAGCGTCGCCGTATCCTGCATATCCGCGCCCGCTATCGCCTGATACACCGATAGCGCATCCTCAATAGTGCGCGTCAGCGGCCCTGGCGAATCCTGACTGGGCACCAGCGGTATCACACCGTAGCGGCTGACGCGGCCCACCGAGGGCTTAAAGCTGGCGATCGAGCTGTGCACGGCTGGCGCCTGCAGAGAGTTTTGCGTTTCCGAGCCGATGGCGAATCCGCAAAAGCCGGCGGCCACCGCCGCTGCCGAACCGACGCTCGACCCCTGGCCCCGGCCATATTGCAGGCCGAGCGGATTGCGGACCACGCCACCCGCGCCGCTGAATTCTGCAGGCATGATCTCTGAGACGAAATCGGCGAACTCCGTCAGGTTGGTTTTGCCAAGCAGCACGGCACCGGCGTCGCGCAGACGGGTAATCAGGCTGGCCTCAAAGGGCGGGCGAAAGGTCGCCAGCGCGCTGGCGCCGGCAGAGGCAAAGCAGCCGTCCAGCGTAAAAATATTGTCTTTAACCAGAAAGGGCACGCCGTGCAGGGGCCCTCTGGAGCGGCCGGCCGCGCGCTCGGCGTCTGCGCACCTCGCCTCTTCACGGGCAGCGGGAGAGAGACTTCTGACGCAGTTAATGTCGCTGTCAAACTGTTCGATGCGGTTCAGGTACCATTCAGTCGCTTCGAGAGAGGTGATTTCGCCCGCCGCGATGGCCGCGCCGATAGCGCGTGCCGAGCCGGTGGCAAGAAGAGAAAAGAGATCGGTCATGTTTCACAGTCCGGGATGTCGGTGCAGGAACGCTAAAAATAGCGCAACCGCGCTGGCGGACTTAGACACTAAGGTGCGCTGTGCGCGAGAAAAGCGTCAGAGCGTATCGCGCGCGGCGAACTTCTCCAGCGCGGGGCCGTCCAGCCGGTAGCGCACCCATTCGCTGAGGGGAAGCGCATCAATGCTGTGGTAAAACTCTTTAGCGGACTTATCCCATTCCAGCACGTTCCACTCAATACGGCTGCACTGCCGACTGACCGCCAGTTGAGCAATATATTGCAGCATCGACTTGCCCGCGCCGCGCCCCCGATAGTCAGGGGTAAAATATAAATCTTCCATGTTCAGGCTGCTGCGCCCCAGCCAGGCGGAATAGCTCATTGAAATCACTGAATAACCAGCAATTATGCCGTCAATTTCACAAATATAGGCTTCAGCGGTGGTTTCCGGCGAAAACAGCGACTTTCTGACCTCTTCAATATCGGGAATAGACTCCTGCGGCGCCTCGCGGTAAACGGATAAGCCGTTGATCATATTATAAATGGCGTCAGTATCTTCCAGGCTGGCCTGCCGGATCGTAACACGCATAAATTTTCCCTTAATCAAACAGTTTGATAGCGGTAAGGATAATCGGTATCGTTCAATGAATTAAGTGCAATAAAATCAATTAAAGGTGAATTCCATGCATCATGTGCTGCGGCGGCTCGACCTTAACCTGTTGCCCATCTTCGATGCGGTCTTCCGGCATCGATCCGTCAGGCTTGCGGCGGCGGAACTCTCGATGAGCACCTCGGCGCTGAGCCATGCGCTGACCCGGCTGCGCGATTTCCTGAAGGATCCGCTCTTTTATCGCAAGGGGCATAAGATGTGCCCCAGCGTTTATGCCTGTCAGCTGGCGCCCTACATCGCCGACGCGCTGTGCGCCCTCAATCAGCACCTCAGCCCGGTGCAGCCTTTCGATCCGCTCAGGAGCCAGGAGGCGTTTCGCATCGCGGTGACAGATTACACGGCGTTCAGCGTTTTTCCCGGGCTGATGAACAGCATTCAGAACACGGCGCCGGGCATCAATTTCGAGCTCTGCTATTTGCCCCATAATCCGGCGCTGAATGAGCTGCTGGCGGGCGAAGTAGACCTGGCGCTGAGCTTCAGCGAGCCGGATGCGGTCAGGCATCCCGATCTGGACGAGATCGATCTCTTCAGCGATGAATTTGTGATACTTAGTCATGTCGCGCGCGAGAGCCTGACGCTGGAAGCGTATCTCGCTGCCGGACATCTGGTGGTGACGCCCTGGAACGAAAAGAAAGGGCTGCTGGATACGCACCTGGCGCGCCTTGGGCTGACGCGGCGCATCACGCTGAAAACCCCGTCGATGCTGAGCTCGCCTTTTATCGTCGCGGAGAGCGACCTGCTGATGGCGATCCCCTCTTCCGTGGCGCGCCGGCTGGCGCAGCTCGCTAACGTGAAAACTTTTCCGGTGCCTTTCGCCGTGCCCCGCTTCACCGTAAAAATTTACTCCCACAAGCGCAGCGGGAAAAAAAGCTCGACGGACTGGCTTAAAAGCACCCTCTGTCAAAGCGTTCAGCAGAAAAATGACGGTTTTTCTGGTACAAAATCAGCCGGTATATCGAAAGCGCCGGGCCAGCTAAGCCTCTCCTGAGGCGCATGACTGGATTGACCGCGAAGCCTGAGCGGCGATTCAGGTAAGTCTTGATCAGGAAAGCCCGCATGATACGTCTTGAAGATGTCACCTTATTTGTTCGTTCCGCCGCGCTGGGCAGCTTTTCCCGCGCGGCCCGCGAAGCCGATATTCTTCCCGGCCAGGTCAGCGCAGCGATCAACCGGCTGGAGCGCGACCTGAATAAGCGGCTGTTTGCGCGATCGACCCGCAGCCTGCGCCTGACCGCCGACGGCGAAGCCTAGCTGCCCTACGCGCAGGAGATGCTGGCTATTCTGCAGGCCGGTGCCGAGCAGCTGCAGAGCGGCGAAGATGAAATGCAGGGCGAGCTGAGAGTCGCCGTGCCTTCAGACATCGGGCGTAACGTCGTGCTGCCGGTCATTACCGCCTTTTGTGAAAAAAACCCTAAACTGTCGCTGCGCATCTCTCTCTCTGACCACGTCAGCGACGTGTTCCACGACCCGGTGGACGTGGCCATTCGCTACGGCGTGCTGGAGAACAGCAGCTATGTCGCGCTGCCGCTGGCGGAAGATAATCGCCGCGTGCTCGCCGCCTCGCCCGCCTATCTGCAGCAGTACGGCAGGCCGCAGCAGCTGGAGGATTTGCTGCGCCATCACTGTCTGCTCTATAGCCTTAACGGGCACGTTTACGATAAGTGGTCCTTCCCGGAAAACGGCGTCAAACGTCAGCTGACGGTGAGCAGCCGCATGCTGTGCGATGATGCAGACGTTGCCCGCCGCTGGGCAGTGGCCGGCATGGGGATCGCCTACAAATCCTGGATCGACGTCAGTGCTGACGTGCTCGCTGGCCGGCTCGAAGTTCTGCTTCCCGACCGGCCCGGCGAGGCGGCGCCGCTCAGCCTGATCTGCCCACATCGCAAGCAGTTCTCACCGGCGATCCGCGAGCTGCACCGGCTGCTGCGCGAGCAGCTTAAAGGCATTACGGCGCTGATGCATACTCACCCTGCGTTCGCCAGCCGTCCGGCGGCGCAGCCCTCGATGAAGCCGCGCCGGTAACAAAACGAGGCGGCATCGCCGTGGGGCGTTGCCGCTCGCCAGTCCATTAATCGCCGTCGTCGTCGAGAGCGACCATTTCATGCGCGTCACTTTGCTGTAGCCAGTCGCGGCTGTTCACCCGCAACATATCAATAAAGGCGTGACCGGCGCTGGAAAGACGACCGATATTCGCACAAAGGATACCGATGCTGGTGGCAGGTAGAACCTCTTTTAGCGTTAGCGGCCGCAGCCTGTCGGCATAGCCAGGAAAGCGCAGGCGCACGGATGTCCACATGCTCACCATCGGCGATTCGTTCATCATGCGCGCCATTATCCAGGGCGATGAGCAGTGCGTGATGCGCGAGGGCATCGGTAAGTTATAGCGGCGGAATACCTGCGCCAGGATCGAGTGCTCGCCCGGCTCATCCCAGTCCAGCCAGTGATAATCGAGCAGGTTGCGCAGCGAGACCCGGTGCGTCACGGGATGATCCTCTGCGGCGATAATGGTATTGCTCAAGGCGTAAAGGGTTTCCCGGTACATCGGCGCGGTGCGCATACCGGTCGTGGCAGAGATGACCGCCAGGTCGATGCGGTTGTTTTCCAGCGCCTCGTAAAGCTGATGCGTGCGGGCCTCCATCGCGATGATTTTTACGCCCGGCAAGCGCTGCTGAAAGCACAGCAGCGTGCTGGTAAAAGGCCCATAGGCAGCGGCGGAGGTAAACCCGATGCGCAGCTGGCTCATCGACTTGCCCAGCAGGCTGTCTATTTCCTCCCGCGCCTGACCTAATGAGCGGTCGATATCACGCGCATGGCGCAGCAGTACCTGACCGTATTCATTCAGCGTCGCGCCGCGCGACGAGCGCTCGAGAATAGGCATGCCGATTTCCGCTTCTATCTCCTGAATGGTCTTACTGATAGCGGGCTGCGTCAGATGCAGCGTCCGCGCGGCTTTGCTGATGCTGCCCTGCGCCGCGACCTCCAGCAGGACATCCAGCTGATTCAGCTTTAGTTTCATCTCGCTTATTAACCCCTCGTCCGTACCGGAATGGTGCAAAAAACGCGCTATAAAAGGTCAGCCAATATAACCTGACCCATAATAATTACTCATGGTTGATATGCGTTTATTTTATGGGAATAGTGCTGTTTCGCGCCTTTTTCCGCGTTCATTACCCGTAAGGATAAGCGTATGAAGCAGACCGTCCGATATGCCCCAGCGCAAACCGAGCTCTCCGCCTCGCTTTCGTTTCCTGATGCTGCCGACTCGCTGCCTCGCAGCCGGCAGGCGAAATCGCTGCTGGCGGTGACGCTGGGAAATGGCCTGGAAATTTATGACTTCACCGTTTACAGCTTTTTTTCCGTCATCATCGGCCACCTTTTCTTTCCCGCCAGCAGCGACTCTGCCTCGCTGCTGCTGGCCGTCGCCACCTTCGCCGTAGGGTTTATTATGCGGCCGCTCGGCAGCCTGGTGCTGGGTCAGTATGCCGACAGACACGGCCGCAAAGCGGCTCTGACGCTGATTATGGGACTGATGGCGCTGGGCGTGATGATGGTGGCCTTTACACCTGTCTACGCGCAGATTGGCCTCTGGGCGCCGCTGCTGCTGATCGTCGGGCGGATGCTGCAGGGTTTCTCTGCGGGTGGCGAAGTCGGCGCGGCCACCAGCTGGCTAATGGAGGCGGGGGATAAATCGCAGCGCGGCGCGCGCGTGAGCTGGCAAATGGCCAGCCAGGGCGGCGCGGCACTCACCGGCGCGGCGCTGGGCGCGCTGCTGACGCACACGCTAAGTAGCGAAGCGCTCTACGCCTGGGGCTGGCGCATTCCGTTTATTCTTGGACTGGCGATTATGCCGGTGGGGATCTATATCCGCCGTCATCTCCATGAGCCGCCCGTTACGCAGGCGGCGCAGCAGGTCAATCCGGCGCGCGAAATCTGGCGCGCGCATCGCCGCAAACTCCTGCTGGGCATTCTGCTGGTGATGAAAAGCACCACGACATTTTATCTTATCGTCTATTACATGCCGGCCTATATGGTGAACTCCCTGCATCAGCCCGCCGCCGCCTCATACTGGATCAGTATTATCGCCGCGTCGCTGACCCTGGTGGTGCCCTTTTTCGCCGGCAAGCTTGCGGATCGCCTGCCCCGACGCAAACCGATTTTACTCGCCTGCGCGATCGGCTCAATGCTGCTGATCTGGCCCATTTTCGCGGCCCTCCAGCAGGGCGCATCAATGCGGCTGGTGCTGCTGCTCATCGCCATCGATCAGGTACTGGCCAATATCAGCGCGGTGGCTTTCTTTCTTTTAATTCTCGAAGCCTTTCCGCGCCAGGTACGCGCATCGGGCATGGCGCTGGTCTATGCCATCGGCGTGACGCTGTTCGGGGGCTTCGCCCAGTTCAACGTCACCTGGCTGCTGAACAGCACCGGTCAGCCGATGGCACCGGCCTGGTATCTTCTTTTTAGCGCGGTGGTTTCGCTGGCCGCCCTGCTGGCCTGGCGTGAGCAGGCCCCGTTTGCCGATGAGTGACCCTGAGGAGAGAGTATGTTGATCAAAGAGATACTGGAACATGAAGCGGAGATGATCGCCATTCGTCGCGATTTTCACCAGCATCCGGAGTTAGGTTTCGAAGAGTTCCGCACCAGCCAGCGTATCGCCGAGCTCCTGACCGAATGGGGCTACGAGGTGCACCGGGGGCTGGGCGGCACCGGCGTGGTTGGCACTCTGAGGGTAGGCAACGGCGCAAAACGTCTCGGACTCCGGGCCGATATGGACGCCCTGCCGATGCAGGAGCTGACCGATGTGCCGTGGCGCAGCACGGTCGCGGGAAAAATGCATGCCTGCGGGCATGACGGCCACTGCGCTATTCTGCTGTCGGCGGCGCGCTATCTGGCGGAGAAACGCCCTTTTTCCGGTACCCTGCACCTGATATTCCAGCCTTCAGAAGAGTCGGTAGGCGGTGCGAAACGCATGATGGAGGATGGCCTGTTCACCCTGTTTCCCTGCGATGCCATCTTCGGCCTGCACAATATGCCGCTGCTTCCCTCCGGCATGTTCGTAACCAAACCCGGCGCGCTGATGGCCTCGTCTGACAGTATGACCATCACGCTGCAGGGCAAGGGCGGCCACGGTTCGACGCCGGAAAACTGTCTCGATCCTGTTGTGGCGGGCGCAGCAATCGTTATGGCGCTACAGACCATAGTTTCGCGCAACGTCGACCCCCAGGAGGCGGCCGTGGTCACGGTAGGCAGTTTGCAGAGCGGCGCGACGCATAACATCATTCCCGACAAGGCCGAGCTGAAGCTCAATATGCGCACCTTTAGCCAGGAAGTACGCGAGTCGGTCAAGGCGAGGATCCAGACGCTGGTGCAGGCTCAGGCGGAAAGCTTCGGCATCGCCGCGCGCATTGAGCCCGACTTTGGCTATCCGGTTACGGTTAACCATGTCAATGAGACGGCGTTTGCGTTACAGGTCGCGCGCGACGCCTTCGGCGCCGACCGCGTTGCCGATCCGCAGCAGGTGAAAAGCGTGATGGGCAGCGAAGATTTCGCGTTTATGCTGGAGGCATGTCCGGGCTGCTATCTCTGGCTGGGCACCGGAACCGGTGAACACGACTACGCGGTGCATCATCCCCTTTATCAGTTTAACGACGCCTGCATTTCAACCGGCGCCACCTACTGGGTGCGACTAACCGAGGCTTTTCTGCCGCGCCAGTGAAAGCTCGACCCGTTTTTTCCTGTTCAGGCCGTTGAGAACGCCGCCGCAGGCGACGGCGTTCGCTTTTTAGGCTTTTTACAGGCTCTGATAAAACGGGAAGGCGCCGAGCAGCAGGCAGCTGGCGAAAAACACCATGCTGGTAATAAACGACCAGCGCAGCGTGCCTCTTTGCGTCTGCGCATAATCCAGCTTCAGCATCCCCACCAGCAGATAGGTCGAGGCCACCAGCGGGCTGAGGATATGCACCGGCTGTCCGACCAGCGCGGCGCGCGCCATTTCTACCGGCGCAATGCCGTAGTGACCGGCGGCCTGCACCAGCACCGGCAGCATGCCAAAATAGAAGACGTCATTGGAGACCAGCCAGGTCACCGGCACGCTGATCAGTGCGGTAATCACGGCTAAATAGGGACCCAGCGCGGCCGGAATGATATTCACAATCGCCTGCGCCAGCGCATTAGCCATGCCGGTTTCGGAGAAAATCCCGGTGAACACCGCAGCGGCGAAAATCAGGCTGGCGACGGAAAGAATGGCGGGCGCATGACGTCCCAGCTGCGCCTGCTGCTGATCGAGCTGCGGAAAGTTAACCAGAAACACAATCGCCGTGGCCAGCATGAACAGATAGGCCATCGGCACGATATCAAGCACCAGCAGGACAATTAAGGCGATGGTCAGCAGCCAGTTAGTCCAGAAACGCCAGGCGACGCACGGGCGCTCTTCGAAGAGATTATCGTGTCGGGCCGCCGTATCGCGACGCCATCCGAGACGCTGACGCTCCTGTCGACCCAGCATCCACGCCATCACGAACGTCCAGACAATACAGGCGAGCAGGGGCAAGAGCAGCGGAATAAACAGCGTACTGGTTTCGACGTGAACCGCCGTCGCCGCGCGCGCCGTAGGGCCGCCCCAGGGAAGCATATTGCCCAGGCCGGTACACTGTAGCAGGAGACAGGCGACTTTTAATTTCGACAGGCCGACACGCTGGTAAATGGGCAGAAAAGCAGCGAGCACGATCATATATACGGTGGCGCCGTCGCCATCCAGCGCCACAATAAATCCCAGCAGCACGGTGCCGGTGAATATTTTGACGGGATCGCCATCGACGGCGGAAACGATACGCTTAATAACCGGATCGAACATGCCAGCGTCGGTCACGCTCATAAAATAGAGCATGGCGAAAATCAGCATGACGCCGGTGGGTGCCACGGTGCGCAATCCTTTAATCACCATATCCCCGGTTTCAACGCCAAAACCGGCTATTAGCGCAAAAAAAGTCGGCACGACGATTAATGCTGTTAGCGCAGAAAGTTTTTTAGTCATTAACAGGCCAATAAAAAGGGCCAGCATAAGCAGACTGATCGTCAGCAGCATAGTTTTATCCTGTCGCAGGGTTATCGCGCGCTTGTCGGAGACAAACGCGAACGCATCGGCAATTAAATAGTTGTTATTTAATGATTATCTTTAATGTCCACGGCTAAAACAATCTTCAAAATAATTAGCACTGTGCGCTGTTTCATATTTTTTATAAATTTAAAATTGCGCTGGGTGATAATAATCGGGCGTGAAACTCTACGTGAATAATCTTATTACGCTTCACGCCCGTAATTATTTACAGCCCTGTTATGAGATGCTGTAAATTAATGGTGATCGCGGGGCGATGGCTGCACCGGCAAATCCAGGCGATAAAGTTTGACCGGATACTCAACCGTTGAGGGCTTCCCGCCGGTCGTGGCTGGGGTGCGGTTAATCTGCGCCGAGGGCATCCAGAGCTGTCCTTTAGAAATCCACATGGCATCAATCCATACCAGCCGCGGATCCTGCACCACCGTAGTGACCTCCCCCTGCGGCGTGATCCGTTTTACGGCGCGGGTATTGATGTCCGAGGCATAAATATTGCCTTCGGCGTCGATGGCGGTGCCGCCCGTGCTCCAGGTATCGATAAATTTCTCTGCATGGCGCGCGACCGCTTCCGGCGAGAGCGTGGCATCGTTAAGGTAGCGCGTTTCGATGCGCGCCATCGGACCCGGAATCGCCTGATAGTAGAGCCATTTACCGTCCGGCGAGACCTCCAGCTGATCCAGCCCTACGCGCTTTTCACGGCCGTCGCGCAAAAAGAGCTTTTTCCCGTCGGCATAGATCGGCAGATGATCGATTGAGAGCGGATGGTTATCCAGCGCTCGCCAGCTTTGCCCGGTCTTCAGATTCAACACCACCAGCCCTACCGCGCCGGGGTCGGTGATATAGGCGAAATCGCCGTTAAAACGCACATCATCAAGGTAGCTTTCCGCTTTTAACGTCGGCGCCTTGAACAGGTAGCTCGCGACCACTTTACGGCTATGAATATCGATGCGCACCAGCTTCGCGCCCTGCTCGACTGCTTTATCGCCGGTGCCAATGCCTTTATTGCCGGCATCCATCACCCAGAGATCGCCGTCCGGGCCGAAGCGCAGCGCGTTAACGTGCAAAAAGTGATGAGCCGGATCCTGACTCTCCCAGCGGTTCCACTCCGCGTCCGGCCAGGCCTCAAGCGCGCCGTTTTTTACTTCCACCAGCTGCGGCCCCGGCCCTTCGGACTGCGTCAGGGAGGCGAAAATACGCCCCTCCGGGCTGACCGTGACCCCGTTCCAGACGCGCGGCGAGGTTTCCACCTGCTGCAGGCGGCTGTCCTGACGCGTCGGCAGTTCAACCGGCAGGCGATCCTGCGCCAGAACCGGCGTCGTCGCGACCAGCGTCGCCAGCAGCGACATTATGTTTATGGTGCTTTTCATCCTTCCTCTCCTTCTGTCGGTCACAGCGGACACCCTTTCGCGCGTAAAACTGCGTTAAATCGCTCTGGATCGGCGCTGCCCTGCCGGTTGGTTTCACGGATGCGCGCTTCGCGCTGCTCATGCTCACGCACGCGAGGCAGCAGCGAAGCCAGCTGTGCCACGGGAATGCTGATAACGCCGTCGGCATCGGCGACAATCAGGTCGCCTGGGCTGACCACCAGTCCGGCGCACTGAATAGTGACGTTGATTTCACCCGGCCCCTCTTTGCTCGGGCCGCGCAGCGTATTGCCGCGCGCCCAGACCGCTACGCCGCCCTCGGCCCACTCGTTGACATCGCGAATCGCCCCATCAATCACAAACCCGGCGATTTTTTTGGTCAGCGCGGAGGTGCGCATCAGGCCGCCGATCAGCGCCTGGGTCAGATCGCCAGCGCCGTCGATGACCAGCACGTCGCCGGGCTGGGCCATCTCTATCGCCTTATGGATCATCAGGTTGTCGCCGGGGCGCACTTTTACCGTCAGCGCCGGGCCGCACAGCACCAGGGCGGGATCGTTGTGCCAGGCCTGCAGGCCCAGCGCGCCGCAGGAGCGCCCCATGCAGTCGCCGATGTTGGGCACCGGTAATCGACGAAAGGCGTCGATGGTATCAGCGTCAGGCAAACTATCGCGTTGCCCGATAAAGTAGCCGGCAGGCCAGGTAGCAGATGTGGTCATGAAGGTTCCTTAAGTACCGCGCGGTTAACACAGGTCAGCGGATTCACCGCCAGCCCCCTGAGAAAATCGAGACACTGCTGGGCCGCAAAACTGGCGACCTTATCCAGCGCTTCCGGGGTGGAGCCGCCGATATGCGGCGTTATCGTCAGATTTTTCAACGTGCGAAAAGGGTGATCGGCCGGGAGCGGCTCCGTCGCCACGGTATCCAGGCCGGCGGCGAAAAGCTGGCCGCTGCGCAATGCCTCATCCAGCGCCGCCTCGTCAATCAGCTCGCCGCGCGAGGTGTTGATCACCACCGCGCCTGCTGGCAGCAGCGCCAGCGTGCGGCTGTTGAGCATTTGACGCGTGGCGGCGTTGACGGGGCAGTGCAGGCTCAACACATTGCTTTGCGCCAGCAGCGCGTCAAGCGACGCCAGCTGTTCTTCAGGGAAAACCGCCTGAGGATCCCGCAGCCCCGGATCGTAAAAGCGCACCCGCATGCCCATGACTCGAGCCACGCGCGCGACGCGCTGGCCGATCTCTCCCATGCCCACCAGCCCCAGCGTTTTACCGCTCAGCTCCATGCTGCCGCCGTTACGCGTCCAGCGGCCGGCGGCTATCTCCTGCTGCTGCCAGCTGATGCGGCGCGCGGCGCTGAGCATTAACCCCAGCGTCAGCTCGGCGACCGACTGCGCGTTGGTGCCCGGCGTGGTGAGCACCGGGATGCCAAACGCCGTCGCCGCCTCAACGTCGATATTGGTGACGCCGACGCCGTGTTTGCAGATCACTTTCAACGTCGGGCAGGCGGCGATTGCCGTGCGGCTTAGCGTAACGGTGCGGGAAATCACCGCGTCGAACGGGATACGCGCCATCAGCGCTTCAACCTCTGCCGCATCCTGGCTGCCGCGCAGGTAGTGCACTTCGCAGCCCGCTTCCGCCAGCGCGCGTTCTCCTCCGGCACCCAGTGCGGGGGCGGTCATCAGAATGGTCCAGCTCATGTGTTACTCCCTTGTTAATTTTCCTCTAGCCTGGCAGGATGGACCGATAAAAAGTATTCCGCTTTTTTTATCAATTGATTCCTGAGAGGAATGGATGGAGCTTAAAGATCTCAGCTACCTGCTGGTGGTGCGCGAAACGGCGCACCTTGGCAATGCCGCTCAAGCCCTTGGTATCACTCAGCCCGCGCTGACGAAATGCATTCAGCGGCTGGAAAAATCGTGCGACACGCGGCTGATTTTGAAGGTCGGACGCGGCATAAAACTGACCGAGGCGGGGTTGCTACTTTGTGAACGCGCTCAAAAAGTGCTGCATCTGATGCAGGTCACCCGGCAGGATTTAAACGCGCTGGGCTCCGGGACGGCGGGTGTGATTCGTCTGGGCGTGGCCGCCACCGCCGCCGAATTTATGCTGCCGCACTTGACGCGCGAGCTGTTGCAGCGTGCGCCGACGGTGGTGCTTGAGGTTCAGGTCGGATTAAACGATCTGCTGCAGTCGCGGCTGCGCGAGAACAGGCTCGACCTGATTCTGGGATTTTTGCCCGAAGGAAATCATGAGTTCGTTACCCGACCGCTGACGGAAGACCCGGTGGTGGTGGCGGCCAGCAGCTTTCATCCGCTGGCGGGCGTGCATCCGACTCCGGAGCAGCTGGATCGATTTCAGTGGCTGCTGCCGTCGCCGCAGGTAGCGACGCGGCAGTGGCTCGAACAGCGCCTGCGCAGCGGCGGATATGCGCCGCCGCGCGTGCAGATGGAGAGCAATACGCTGTCGCCGCTGCGCCAGGTGCTGGCGCAGACCCAGCTGCTGAGTTTTCTCTCGCGCCGGCTGCTGCACGAGAATATGGCGCAGCACGCGCTGGTTGAAATTCCCTTGCCGCTGGTGATGATGCCGCGCACCTTCGGCTGGCAGTTTCGCTCTCTGAGCGAACTGACGCCCGCCGCGCGCACGCTGGTTGATTTGGCGGAAAAACGCTGGCAGTGGTAAGGCTCTTTCTCGTGCGGCAAACGCTATCACCGCACGAAAAGTCAAAAAAATATTTTATAACGCAGCCTATTTTAAAAAATAACATCCCTTACGCGATTTAATATTATTCATGGGCAACGTTAAAAATGGCATATGGGCGCTGTCACGCCTGCTTGCAGTCGGACTCTATTTTATTTCCGGCCTGGATAAAATAACCCACTATGACGAAAATATCATTTTGATGCGTGAACACCAGGTTTCGGGTTATTTTCTTCCTTTGGTTATCCTGCTTGAAGTTGCAGGCAGCATGGCGATAACCACTGGATTTTTAACGCGTTTCACCTGCGTTTTTATGATAGTGCTTTCGCTGACTTCCGGCTTC
>Ga0153961_1000165_pt1 | contig 22368 bp, 25 predicted proteins | sample TSFL045MetaG_FD_104748 | JGI IMG/M metagenome (GOLD analysis project Ga0153961, IMG submission 104748) | Attine ant fungus gardens microbial communities from Florida, USA - TSFL045 MetaG | ecosystem: Host-associated > Fungi > Mycelium > Unclassified | place: USA: Florida, Withalacochee...
CACGCAGCGGATTTGCTGGGTTAGCCGCTAAAGCCGTCATGCGCCATGCCGATAAATCATACAGTTTCCATGAAGGTATGTAGCGGCTATGTTAACAATAAACCATAACGAATTTGCCGCGCTGACGAGTAAATCAATGAGTAATAGCTCGTCAGTGTTGGGGCAGGTTATTGAAAGGCTCTCTTCCGGTTCACGTATCAACAGTGCGAAAGATGACGCGGCAGGACAGGCGATCGCCAACCGCATGACGGCCAACGTTAAGGCGGACGGCGTGGTGTCGCGCGGCCTGAACGATGCGATGAGCTATGCGCAAACCGCTGAGGGCAGCTTAGGCACCGTCAGCGATATGCTTATTCGCGCCAAAAGCCTGGCGATCCAGGCGGCTAACGGCACGCTCTCTGACGCCGATCGCGCCAGCGTCAACACCGAATATCAGCAGATCCTGGCGGGCATCACCGATATTTCCGAGCAGACGGAGATATTTGGCCAGTTCCCGCTGGCAACGGACGACCCGGATCTGCCGCCCGCGCTGCTGGGCAAAGTGCAGCCGATTAAAAATCGCTTTCCCACGGCGGGCCAGAGCTACTCGTTCACTTCCGGCGTGGTGCCGCTGGCCTATATTCCGGCGGGCGCCACCCACATTACCATCAGCATCGACTCGCTGGCGCAGGATGACGACCTGCAGCTGTTTACGCGCGACGGTAAGCATCTGGCCGGTACGCCGATCAACGGCAGCGATCCGGACTTTACCTGGGTAAGCAAAGGGATCACCGATGACGCTTCCGCGACCGCGTCGCTGTTGACCAGCGCCAACGGTTTCGCCAGCGGCGCCGCCTATGATGATGCCCAACTGCTTCAGGGCGGCGCAAGCTGGGCGCTGAGCGGCAGCGCCTCGATGAGCTACAACGGCATGAACATCAGCTACAGCGGCGACGGGGATCGCTATGAGGAGAGCGCAACCGGCGACTACAATAACGGCGCCATTAAAAGCAATCCGCTGGAGCGTATCAGCCTGGATAAGGTCACAGAAGATCTGATCGTGGTGGTGGTGGGCAACGGCTCCTTCACCAGCCAGCTGACGTGGGGCGTTCTGCCGGAGCCCACGACCACGCCAGCCGTGCCGCCGAAGCAGAGCCGGCCTTTTGACGTCGTCACCAGCGCCGATTTCGGTCAGCAGTTGCAGACCGATACCCTTGAGCCGACGCCAACCGATCTGAAAACGCTGGGGCTAAAGAATACGACGCTGTTAACAAGCGCCGATATTTCCGTCACCATGAACGCGCTAGACGCGGCGCTGAATAAGGTCAGCGCGTATCGCTCGCACTACGGCGCAAAAATCAACCGCTACGAGTCGAACAAAGCGGTGCTGGCACAGCAGAGCATCGATACGCAGTCGGCGCGCAGCCGAATTCAGGATGCCGACTACGCGCAGGAAGCGAGCCGTCTCGCTCAGGCGCAGATCCTGCAGCAGGGTCAAAATGCGGTAATGAAAATCGCCAACCAGACGCCGGATATGGTGCTGGCGCTGCTGCGCGGCTAACGCTTAGCTGTTTTCTTTACCATCTGACTTTAATTAAATCACCTAAACCGAGCTCAGGATGTCAGAGCGTAAGTTATGAGGAAACGCTACATAATTTGGATGTAAGCGAGGCGATCAGGTATCAGGTGATGGGCAAGGAATGAACAGGAACGCGCCAGGCAACCATACATTCGAAGCGTTGAGGAAATTGATAGCCTTTTAGGGTTAAGCATCAACCTTGTAATATTCGTCAGGATCAGCGCCCAGCGTAAATAGCCAGCCCACAGGGGCTGGCTTATCAGCCAGTCTTACTTCTCTTCAAAGTGATGGTTATTCTTGCTTGGAGGAAACTTTTCCCCTTTTTTCACATTACGATCGTATTCTGAACCGGCATATGCGTTGTCAGTATCGTGATGCTGACCATAGGTTGCCGTTTTAGGGCAATCTTGTCCTGACCAGTATTTTGCCATGTGATAACCTCAGTAATTTGAGTGACATCCAGCTGATGTCCACAATATTTATGAGATTATTGCGTATGTTTTTCAATCGTAATTAATCCATATTTTGAGCAGTTTTTCCGGTGACAGGCCGTCACGCTGCTTTTTTTTCCTATCTCTGTCTGAATTTTAATTGTCGTGCCGCCGATGGCTAAATCGAAACGCACTATGTCATCCGCTTCCCGATATTTAACATACAAGGAGAGATGTTATGGCGTCTCTGAGTTAGTTTGGAAGAGTCAGGGATTACGTCGGACGTTAAGGTTGAAACGCTGTGGTAGCGTCACGCGGACCGCAGCTCTGCGCTTTTAGCGTCGCGTCCTACGACATCGCTATCTCAAAATGCTCTACTTCGGTCCACGCTCAGGTCGTCATCTGTATGCGGTGTCCACTGCGCCGCTGGCGCCGTACGCCGGGAACGATACTCGCTACGCCATCCGCAAATTGCGCTGAGAGTTAGCTGATCAGGCCTCTCACCGAAATAACAATCAGCACCAGCCCGCCAGCGATATTGACATATTTTTTAAGGCGAACGGGATCGACATTTCTCGCCGAAAATATCAGGGTATGGCTCACGGCAAGCAGCCAGACGCTCATCACCAGGATGTGAACCGACGCCAGCAGCAGACAGGATGAAAGGCCGCCATGACGGCCCGCGAACGGCGAAACCACCGTCAGATAGAACATAACGGCCTTGGGATTGAGGACGTTAGCCAGCCAGGCCTCTTTTACCGTAACGGAAGCGACAGGCTTTTCAGACGCCGTCTGCCTGGCGCGAAGGCCGCTGCGAATAAGCTGGATGCCAAGCCAGAGAAGATAGAGCGTGCCAGCGATGTGCAGCGCGCCAGAGAGCAGCGGCGCCGACGCGATAACAGCGGTGATGCCCAGCCCGATAAGCAGCGCATGGGTATAGATGCCCATCGCCGTTCCCGTTAGCGTTCGGTAAAGGCCTTTACGCCCGCCGGCTAGCGCGCTGTTCATCACCAGCGTAAAGCTGGCGCCGGGCGAAAGCGCGACAGGCAGCAGGGCGGGCAAGAAACCCAGCAGATCGCTAGTCATAAACCGCTGTTAGCCTGTTCCGGCGCTCAAATTACTTATCCCGACCGGCCGTCCAGGGATTAAACGTCGGCTCGGCGCTGGTTTTAACCGTAGATTCATGCAGCGAATCGAGATAGAGGGCTTCTACTTCGGCGCGCGCCCAGGGCGTACGACGCAAAAATTTTAAGCTCGATTTAACGCTAGGATCGTTCTTAAAGCAGTTGATATTGATCCGCTTACTCAGTTCCAGCCAGCCAAAGCGCGTCACTAACGCATTTACCTGCATTTCAAGCGTGACGCCGTGCAGCGGGTCTTTCGCGCGATGATCGGTCATGAAAAGTCCTCTTAATATAGACCGGGAAGGGTACAAGAAAGCCGAAGCAGCAGCAATCAATCACTATTCAGAGTACACTCACCGCTGTGAATTCACTCAGGACGACAGGCTATGAACGATAAAAAGATGATCTCCATCGACCAGTTCGACCCGGATGAGCGGCTGGCGGTAGACGGCGTTTTAAAAGGGTTAATCGAAAAGTATCGCCAGCGCACCGGCAAGGAGCCAGACGTCAAAAAAGAGAAAGAGTTTACCGCCGAAGCCCGGCAGCAGATTATGAGCGTGAAGCTGGCAAAACAAAAAGCGCAGGCCGAAAAAGCTAAAAAGACGCCGACGCGCAGAAAGAAACCTGAAGCGATGAAAGAGAGCGAAGTCAGCGACTTCAGCTGGAAAGCCTCCGTAATTAAGGGTCGCCGCTAGCGTTAATTAACTCATGGTCGGCTGACATCAGTCAGCCGGTATAATCAGGCGTCAGGCGCAGCGTTTCACAATGCGACTGCGGTCGGCGAGAACTTCCGGCCCCATCGAAAAGGTTTTATAAAAACGCACTTCCGATCCTGCGCCGCGTTTATAGACATCGGCGAACATCGAGTTTTCCCAGGTATAAACCGTCACTCTTTGGCCTTCCTGTTCCCGATGGGTAGTGTTATCTTTTTGCACCACTTCGGTAGATGACCAGCCGCGGTAGATGCATTCACTTAGCTGCCCGGCGCTTCGGCTGCTAACCTGATGAAAATCGGCGGATTTCATTCTTGCTTCCTGCGGCGTTGTCTGACAGCCGCTCAGCAGAAAAAAGGCGATCAACAGCGGTAACGTAAAATTACGCATCGAAAAACTCCCCGTGAGATCTTATTAATGCCAGGGCCGGATAATCTGCCTGCGGGCTAATTAACGCGTCGCGCCGCATAAAGTGAGTATATGAGATGGTGGGGTATTTACCACATGCCGAAATTATTATTCACGGCAGCCTTATTTTTAATTCAACCTGAAACTATGATCGATTTAAAAAACGCCGCTGTGGCGCTGCGCACATTTTGCGCAGCGCCTTAACGGCCGCGCCGCACGTCGCCCGTCAGACGCTAACCCTGGCGGGCAAGATAAAAAATCAGGAAGATGCCGGACGCGCTTTCCACCTCCGGCGCGGTATAGGCGTAATGATTTATCGCTCCGTCGCTTCCGACGATCGCTCTCTTTCCCGCGCCGACTTTAATGACATCGTGCGCGTGCCACAGGATGCCCAATCGCTCGCTGCGGGCGGTGAGATCGTGAATGATCGCTGCAAAGTCTTCACTCTGGTTGCTGGCGGCAAGCGGGCTAGCGCTCGGCGGCTCGGTCGTAGCCCGCGCGATTAAACGCTAAAAAGCGCTTCAGGCTGGTCGCGCGGCGGCTTCTGAGCCAAAATCGCCGTCTGCTTACTAAGGGATAAACAGATGGCACCTACTCATACAATCCTGACCCTGGCCAGACGGGCGCTCCTCGGACTCGCTGTTCTGCTGCTGGTGTTCTTCGTCGGTCGTATTTACCAGTCGGAACAGGGAGCGTCGCTGCACCGCTGGCATCGATGGGTGGCCGATGAACTATCGGCGGATGAGATAGATCGCGCCAGCTTCGCCGACTATCAGCAGCGGGAAGCGCGCATCTTCCAGGGGATGAAAACAGAACTGAGCGATGCGCTAAGCGATGAGGATAAAAACGCGCTCAACCGCTTTTATCCGGGTAGCGCGGTCTATCCGGCGCATTTCGCTCCTGACTGGAATCGTTCGTTTATTCTGATGCCAAAAGGGGCGATCCGCGGGGCGGTGGTATTGCTGCATGGCCTGACCGACTCGCCCTACAGCGTGCGCTATCTGGCGGAGGATTATCAGCAGCGCGGCTTTGTCGCGATTGCGCCGCGGCTGCCGGGCCACGGCACGGCGCCGGGATCGCTCACCGCGGTAAACTGGCAGAGCTGGATGGCCGCTACCCGGCTGGCGGTGCGGGAAGCGACCCGGCTGGCGGGGACACAGCGTCCGCTTCATCTGGTGGGCTACTCCAACGGCGGGGCGCTGGCAATGAAATATGCACTGGAGAGCCTGAACGACAGCCATCTGCGCGCGCCGCAGCAGATTGTTCTGCTATCGCCGATGATCGGCGTTACCGGCTATGCTCGCTTCGCTGGCGTTGCAGGCTGGCCTGCGCTGTTCCCCGCCTTTGCCAGAACCGCCTGGCTCAGCGTCGTGCCGGAATATAACCCCTTTAAGTACAACTCTTTTCCCGTCAACGCCGCGCGCCAGTCCTGGCTGCTGACCCAGGCGCTACAGGCGCAGATTGTTCAGGCGGCGCGCAGCGGGCGAATTAGCGCGCTGGCGCCCGTGCTGACCTTTCAGTCGGTGATGGACGCTACGGTAAGCACCCGTGCGGTGGTCGATGCGCTCTATCGCTATCTGCCGCGCAACGGCAGCAGGCTAGTGATTTTCGATATTAATCAGGCGGCTAATATGAACGCGCTGTTCCGCGCGCCGCTCCCCTCGGCGGTCAGCCGTCTGCTGCCTGCCGCGCCGCGCGCTTACGCGGCAACGGTGATCACTAACCGGTCGCCCGTAACCTGTCAAACCGAGGCGCGTACCGTTAAGGCGGGCGAAGTCGAAGAGCAGGTCGAGCCGCTCAGTCTGGCGTGGCCGCAGGATATGTTTTCGCTATCGCATATCGCCGTGCCTTTTCCTCTGAGCGACGATCTCTATGGCGAACAGCCCAGCGAGAAAAACCGCTATGGCATTTCGCTGGGCACGCTCTCGCTGCGCGGAGAAACCAGCAGCCTGACCGTTGGGCCGGAAACCTTTATGCGCGCCACCTCTAACCCCTTTTTTAGCGACATGATGACGCGGGTTAACCAACAGATCGCCTGCAGCGGCGAGGCGGATTATCTTGCCTGTATTGGCCGCTAACGTTGGTAGAACCGCGTATCAACAAAAAAGCCCGCGCGAGGCGGGCAAGAGAGCGTGTCTTTAGAGTCTTGATTTCGTAGGCAACACATTGCTGTGTGTTACCTCTTAATCATAGCGTAGCGGGAGCGATTTTCTGTGTGAGGCGCGCAACGTTCTGCCGATATCTCCGACAGGCAAGAGTCAGGGTTTAAAACCGGCTTAGTCATCCAGCTCATATTGAACAGAGAGCTGGCCTTTTTTTTCTTTGAGCTTAAGGATGCGAATATTGCCGATCTCCAGCGTATTGAGCACGTGAGTGCCGCCGCAGGCGTAAGGTTTGAGATCGCCCCAGGTCACCATCCGCTTTCCCGCCGCTTCGCTAATGATGCGGCGACCGCCGCGCTGAAGCAGCGCCGTCGCCTCAGCGCTGAGATCGTCAACCGTGAGCGGCGTTAAAGGCCCAGCGGCCTCAAAAACGATGCGCCCCTCGCCAGGCTTATGGTTGCCTTTTACGCCCAGCCAGCCATATTTCTCTCCCGCCAGACCGATGATATGCCCAGCCGAGTGATAACGGGAATGAAGCGCGCGCAGCCCGGCGTCGACCTTCAGCCGCGCCGGGCCAATCTGCAGCGGCGCATCGGTGAAATGCAGCACCTTATCTCCATCCTGCATCGCCTGCAGCATGCGGACGCCGTTAATCGTGCCCCTGTCCGAGGGCTGCCCGCCGCCCTGCGGATGAAACAGCGTAGCGGCCAGAATGACGCAGAAGCGGTCGTCGCCCTGCGGCGTGCAGCTTATTATCTCGCTTTCTGTCTCAAGCGCATCGCTGGCGTAATAGCGTTTTTCAGTCACGGTCACTCCTGTAAAAAAGAAAGTCGGGAATCAGCATACTGAGTCTGCGTTGATTAAAAAAGCGTGTGAGGCTGGGGGGAGTGGGAGATGATGCGAGCATCCCTGCTCGACAGGCAATCCGTTAAATCGCTTCGCGGAATTCCGGCCAGGCGACGGCGGCGCCGGTATCGCTGAAAAGACGACCCTGGAAGTTGATTACGCCTGCCGCTTCCAGCCACATCCACTCTTCCGGGCGTTCAATACCGGCGGCGATAACGGTAATTTCCAGCGCGGAGCAGCATTTGATAATCGCCTGAACCACCGCCTGCCTTGGGCCGCTGCGATGCACATCGCGAATAATGCCTGCGCCGATGCGAATACGATCGGGCTGGATGCGGGTTAGCATCGAGAGTCCTGCTGAGCCGTCGCCGAAATTGTCGATAGACAGACTGATACCCGCTTCTTTGAGCTGTCTCACCGCAACTGAAAAGGACTCTAGCTGCGAAATGACTTCAGTTTCGCTGACGCCGATAATGATCTGCTCCGGCACCAGTCCGGCGCTGCGGATCTCATCCACAATAATGCGTACCGCATCCGGGATCGCCACTAGCGTCATCGGCAGCAGGCTAACGTATAGCGGCATACCGTCCGGGCAGGCTCTGCCTGCCTGGCTGAAGGCCTGTCTGGCGGCGTTCAGGCTGGCCTGATATTTCAGCAAGCCTTCAGGCTCGACATCTCCATTCAGCGTCGCGATGGCTTCAATTGCGGTGACCTGACGCCCTAGCGGATCGATGACTGGCTTAAAGGTCACGCCCTGGTTGGCGGGCCAGGAGTCGGAGGCGCCCGTCTGATCGGCAATAAAGTCCCAGTATTCAACCGGCGGCACTTCAAAATAGTTCTCTTTTTCACGCGACTCGACAAAGGTGCGCAGGAACTGTAAGCCGCGGTCGTCATAGGTCAGTCGATAGCGAGACGTGCCTTTATCCAGCACCGCCTGCAGCACGGTAGAACGTTCATGCTCGCGCAGATCGAACAGCTCCATACCCGCATTGCCAAAACGGCGTGACGGCGAGTAGTCGCGCATCAGCTCTACTACGTTGTGGTGGCGCTTGTCGGCGCATATCCGGCGATAAATCTCCAGCACACCCGCCTCTGGTCCTTCCAGAATCTGGAAAAAGTGGGTGCCGTTGAATAGCAGAATACCGGTCACTTCATGGGAGGCATTTAGCTTGCTGGCTTTATCCACCATGCCGGGAAGAGATTTTACAGGCACCTCGTCAGAGAGATGGCTGCGATAAATTATTGTTGTAAGCATAAATGCTCCGATTTTCGTGATTGTCGCCGCCACATTAACAGCTTCAGGCAGGCTGATGCCAATGAACGCTGAGGAATTTGTGCGTTTACAGGATTTATTCGCACAAAACTCTCCCGACTGCAGTAAAAAAATCGAAATAAGAGGCTTTAAATCAGCAGGATAAAATAAAAAAAAAGCGCTTAGCTAATTGTAACTGCATGAATTTTAATGTCTAAATTTATTAGATGCTGGGTTTCAGCGCCTGCCGCTTCGCTTAGTGAGCGTGTGCGGTTTTTTTAGGAACATGCGCTAGCAAAAATCCCTAATCCAGGTCTCTGGCCAAATCTTTACAAAAATAAAAAGCTGTACAAGTTTGTGGTAACTAAACTGACAAATGAGGTTATTCAAATTTCGCAAACAAAGGAGATTACGTGTTATTTCACAACGATGAGAAAGGTCACGCCATTATCGGCGAAGCTGTTATCAGCCTGGCTCTCGGTGAGAAAGAAATAAGCGTTGAGACACTCATCGCTGAGCTGAGTCGGATGGCTGAAAAGGAAACCCACGCCGCAAGGCTAACGGCTATCTCGGAGGCCAGACGCTGGCTGAAGAGCTATCAGCATCACGACAACCGGGATCGAACCGACCTGCACTGGCTGACAGTCGTGGGGCGGGAAGATGATGGAAAACACAGCGAGGACGTTATCCGGCTCCGGCCGGAAAGCGACGATGAAAGGTAACCTCATTATCGGGCGCGTCTGACGCGTCCCGGCCGGAGATCGCTGTCAGGGACGACACTTTTTTACTCTGCGCCTTTTGCTCCCGTCCGCAAAGTTGTACAACTTTTACTGCCTGCTCTAATGCCAACAGCGCCCATACAGCAAGGGTTAATGGCGATTTAGCACTTTTTGCACAAAAAAAAGACCTGTACAACAATCTAAATGCTGTACAACTTTAAGAGAGTTGTATAACTTTACTGCAGGTTTAGATGACCACTCTTTAATCGCTTGCTAACGCAGAGGGCTTACCATGCGCCAGAACGTCGTAATTTCAGATACCATCCGCTACATGAGCGATGCCACACTGCCGTCGCAGCAGGAAACGCTGGGTCAGATTGTCACAGAAATTCTGCGTTCTGGTCAGAATCTTAATCGCAAGGCGCTGTGCTCGCGTTTGATCCGCCGCCTGGAGCAGGCCACAGGGCCAGAAGAAGAACAGCAGCTTCACCTGCTCATCGGCATGCTGTTTAGCCGCTAGCAGGCGGCCAAAAATTTCAGGCTGAGCTGCACAGACTTTGCACGAACGCCACTAAAACTAACCGCGCTGCGCAACATTCTTGCGGGCCATACTATAAGAACACCCTATGCAAACTTATCAGAATGCTCAGCCAGGCGCGTCTACTGAAGCCGATATTATTCTTCATTTTCGTGAAGCAGGCGACCGCCTGGAAGCGGAATCGCGCGTGCTGGATGCGGTAATTCGCGACATCGTCATTCATGGCAAAAGAGTCACCAGCAAAGCGATCATTATCTATCTTATCGCTGAGCTGGAGAGCACCACCGACGTGGTGCAGCTTGACGTACTGCGGCACTGCCTGGAAATCGTTGTCGGGCGCACGCCAGACGACGAAGGCATTTAACTAGCGATGCGCCGTCTGGTCTGCTGACGCCGGCGCAGCCTTTTCAAACTGTCCCTGCGACGCCATCACTGAGCAGCTGACCGCGGCGGCAAGGGAAACGGCAATCCAGATCTTCATCACACTCTCCTGTAAATTTTTAACTCTCTCTAGCCTGGCACATAAGCGCGTCAGCGAAAGCCGCTATGAAAAGAAAAGGATTTTTCTGAGTGCGACGGAGGAGAACGCCGGCGCTGAGCCAGTTAATGCAGCAGTCTTTGCGCCATCGGCTGGCCCGTCAGCGCCTCATAAGTGGCATAAGGCGTATGCAGCTCGTGGTAAACCTGATTGATAGCATCACGCATTGCCTTCAGACGCTCGCTGTCCTGCTCTGTTTTAAGCTGACGCAGCAGCGTTTCCGTTACGGCGCGCCAGGATATATCGGCACCGGCGCTCACTAAATGCATGACGGCTTCGCCAATAACAATATTGGTCATCTTCTCGTTTGCATTATTTTCCATATTTACTCGTCTCGGCTGAAACCTGCAAAAAGCTTAGCACAGCAACAGTGAACTGCAGCACTTGATGTGCTCTCTCTACCTCAGCGTCTGAGACGATAGATATCCGCAAAGTAGAGGTAGCCTTTTTTATCATACTGGCGCTGTAAGCGCGTTTTTTCGTCGGTGCTAAGCACGTTGCTGGCGAGCAGCGACTGAATAAAAGCGTCTCGTACATGGACTTCCATATACCAGTCTCCGGTATAGCAATTCTTCAGCGCGCCTTTATCGATATCTTTTACCCGGTAAGCAGGATTGATATGAAAAAAGAAAAAGAAATTACAGATGGCGAAAATTGCGCAGCAGACAATATATTCAGCCATGCCGAATGAAGAAGAGTAGAGCAGCACGCCCATGGTAATAATAAATAAAAAGCACATCAGTCCATACAGCCCTGGATATTGCTTAATGAAGGAGATGTCAAAGTAGGGTCGATCGTTACGATTTTCTGCGCGGTTTATTTGGTCCAGCTCTTGCTGCAGCAGACTTTCTAATTCGCTATACATGTCACCACTCTCTACTAAAATAATGGTCAAATTATAGATGAATCGCCTTTGATTAGACACCGCTTTAGAAGGGCGTTATGAGGTGGCCGACCTAAAAAGAAACCCCGCCAGCGTAGCGTCAGGCTGGCGTGATAAGTGGCAGGGGGCGACATCGACATCGTCATGCGCGAGAGGAAAATATAAAGTGGGTATCGGTTTCACTGATTAAATAAAGGTTTTTTGCTTCACCGCTGGGCGAAACGAAAACGACCTCTTGTCCAATACTGAGCGGCGCAAAAACCTCGACCGGCTGGTTTTCTTTCTGAATCTCAAGCAGCATACGCGACTCAAAGGCGCGATCGGCGATGCTATCGAGATGGTAGTTGCAGCTAAAGGAAAGTTCAGGCTTATCGAGTATATAAAACTGTCCGGACGGCATAAGCTTGACCTCATCAAGGGGAACGGCGCGATAAAAAAACATCCGCGATAATCTGAGTGTAGCAATGAAAAGTGTAGCTTCAAAAGCGAAGAGGCGTGACGAGGAAGCAAACGTAAACCGTTGCTATGGGCGTGTTGGATAGCAGGCTAATCATCTTTGCCGCAATAAAGGACAAAGCGCACGGCGGGTTTTATGAGACTATTCCTGGGCCCCTTCAAGAGCTAAGCCATTGCGAGTGCCGGAGATAAGCGCCGGATGGGGCACGCTTCATCTGCAGGTCGCCGTCAGGCGGCCTTTTTTACGCATGGCGAGAGAGCAAAAAACCGCCAATCCATGGCGAACAACATTCCTCAAGGCACCTTACTCAGAATTACCTGGCGGACGACGGCTTTTTTGCCCTCCTTTCCGACCGGCTTCCCTGGCTCTGTCAGGATTGTTCCTGAAATTACCTCCGCTGGCTTTGCCTCCTGCGCTGCCTGCTTCTTTGGCACGATCCGGATCGTTAGCAAAATTACCCGCGCCACCTCTGTATTTCTGTTGTGTCATAGGTAGAACTCCTATCAATATTCCATTAGATAAAAGGACTAGCTAGTCACCCTTTAAGCGTAGCCCGGCGCCGGGCTTAAGCAAGCGAAAGCCTCAGCAAAAGATGCTTAGGTTTCGGTAACTTAATTCAAAGAGGCGAGTGAGCCGCTGCGCGCAGCGGCATCAGGAAGAGGTAAAGCGTCTTTTGTGAAAACTTTACGCTGTTCAGGCGAACGGCGAGCGGTTTTCCTCTGAGGTGCGCGTGCGATCGCGCGAAAGACGTGAGAAATCTGAGCCGGACGGATGCTGATAAATGCGCAGCGAGAAATAGCCGGCGACGGCATAGATATATTCGAAAATTGCCGACTGCGAGTTTTCATAGTCGGCCCATAGCGTCGACGAGGTAAAACAGTACACCTCGATTGGCAACCCGTCCGGCGAGGGCTTAAGCGCGCGCACCACGATATACATATCCTTGCGAATATCGTCGCGCTGAGCCAGCCAGGCAGTCAGATAGTGGCGAAACACGGTAAGATTGGTCATGCCGTTTTCCATGAACCAGCGATCGCCCACCGCGCTGATGTCGCGGCCGTCCAGCAGGACAGAAAGCGGTTCGCTGACGCCGCGTATCTGAGCCATCGACTGCAGCATCTCCTGATTGACGAAGGTGACTGAGTCGAGATCGAGGTAAAAGCTGCGCATAATACGCCGCGCGCCCGACGAAAACATCGCCTGCCAGTTGGTATAGGTTTCCGTCAGGAAGTTTTTGGTGGGAATGCGCGAGATGGTGTTATCCCAGTTGCGGATAGTGATGGTGTGCAGGGCGATATCGGTGACTTCGCCGCTAAGATTTTTATCCGGCATCTCTATCCAGTCGCCGAGCTGGAGCACGTCATTAGAAGAAACCTGAATATTGGCCACCAGCGACAGCAGCGTGTGCTGAAAAACCAGCATTAATACCGCCGCGGCCGCGCCCAGGCTGGAAATAATAATCACCGGCGATTTATTCGACATAATCGCCAGAATCATAATCGCCGACAAAATATGCACCAGAATTTTGCCTATCTGGATATAGCCTTTAATGGAATGATTTTTACGCTTTGATTTCTTCGAATAGGAGTTATTAACGATCTCCAGCACTTCATTAAAAAAAAGCGACAGGTAGACGAAGAACAGAATGCCGCATAGCGTTCTGATAGCGATTTGCAGGTGTTCAGGCAGTTCAGGCATAAACTGCAGCAGATAATAGACGATGATGACCGGAATAAAGTTGGACAGCTTCTCCGAGATCCTGACATCCTTATCCAGCGGCACGTCGCTTTTATGGGTGCTGAAAAAAACCTTGCGCACCACCTTGACCACGAAAAATTTGCAGACAAAATGCGCAATCATGCCGGCAAGGACCAGAATAATGATATTGAAGGTGGCGGAAAGCGCGACGTTCCCCTCAATAAAGCCCATTAAATCGTTAAAATAGTGCATTTTTACCACGTGCTAAAAAAGATAGAGCGAAAGTTAAGCATAAAATCGGGGAGAATGATAAGCGACGAATGCGCCGCTGCGGTGTCGTGACCAGGGGACAACGCCCAGACTGAGCCGGGCGAGGGGCGATGCCGGCGGGTTAAAACTGAACGCCTTATCCCGCCGCGCAGCGCGTCAGAGCAGAGAGTCCGGATTGGCTTTAGCCGCTTTTTTTTCCTCTTCAACGGCCTGAACCGGATCGGCCGCGCTCAGCCAGCGGTCGAACTTCTGGTAGGTCTCGATAAAGGATTTAAAGTAGACGGTAATGCCGGTGATATTCTCTTTTCGCTCCATGTAGGCCACCGCCAGTTTAAACGCATCCTGATTTTCAAATTTCACGGGCTTTACTCTCCTGGATTACGGGTTTATTCAGCGTAGCCTGGCGTCGAAACCCGCGCCTGTGCATCTTTCTGCTTTTTCCCGCAAGGCGCGGCGGGGAGTGACGACGCATGACCCGCAGCGGCAGCATCATAACCCCACGCGCCTCGCTTTACATCAGGTTAAATCAGCAATCTTTCTCTACCTCTCCGCCGCTGCGCCAATGCGTCGCGCAACGGCGGGGGCAGGGAGGGTCAGAAGTTATAGGTTACCCCGGCGTACCAGGCGCGTCCCGGCTCGTTGTAGGTCGACGCGCCCGCGTTCTCGCGATAGAGACGCTTATCCAGCAAATTGCTGACCCCGGCATTGGCGCGCAGATTTTTCGTCACGTCATAGTTGACGTTCAGGCCAAGAACCGAGTAGGCACCCACTTCGCGCTGCGACAGATTGTTCACTTCCAGACGCGATTCGGAAAACTCGCGCGGCTTCTGGCGGCCATACATCGTCCAGTTGATATTGCCGGAAAGATCGCGCGTCATCTGCCACTCAAGCTGTGAGTTGATGGTGTACTTCGGGATGATCGACAGCGGGTTGCCGGTCTCTTTATCTTCCGACTTCAGCATATAGGTAGCGTTGCTGCGCCACTCCAGCGTGTCGGCGATCAGCGGTAGCGTCAGGTTGCCTTCCAGACCTTCGACCACCGCTTTGCCGCCGTTTTCCCAGCGCAGAATGTTATAGCCGTTAGAGGCGATACCCACCCGCTCGCGGCCAGAGACAATCTTGTTTTTATAGTCGTTGCGGAACCAGGTGATGCCCGCTACATAGCCTTGATGGGTGAACTCAATGCCCAGCTCTTTATTTACGCTGACTTCCGGCTCAAGATCGTCGCTGCCCAGCAGATAGCAGCTGCCTGACGCAATGTCCTTTGGACAGCCGTTGCCGCGCGTAGAAAGCAGATAGCCTTCGGTGGACTGATAAAGGTTCGGTGCTTTGAAGGCGCGAGCGATACCCGCCTTAAGGGTAAAATAGTCTCCCAGCCCCTGGGAGAGGTTCAGGCTCGGGCTCCAGTTGGCGCCGAAGCTATTGTGGTAGTCGAAGCGGATGCCGGGAATAACCTCGGTTGAGTCGGTTGCGGCAATGTTATCTTCGAAATAGAGCGAGCTAAGGGTGGCGCTGTTCTTGCTGCTGCGATCCGCCGCGTTGCCGCTAACGCCGCCGATGTTAACGCCCGCCTGGTTTGCGGCCTGCATTGAGGCCGGATCGTTCAGCTTGTCATGATTCCACTCCGCGCCCAGCGTTACCGTCTGGTCGCGCAGCCAGTCGAGCGGGAAGTTAATCTCCGCGTTGCCGCGGTAGCTCTCAAGGCGGCTGGTGGCGAATTTATCGCTGTTGATCATCCCCTCCACGCTGCCGCCGGTGCCTTCCTGCAGGCGCGTGTTATTGGTTTTTTCGTAGTTGAACGTCAGCTTCGAGAGACCCCAGTCCCAGATGCCGTTATGCGCCAGGCCATAAGACTGGCGGTAAAGGCGGTTGGTTTCACTGCCGACCAGCGATTCGACCAGCCCGTTGGCGCTGTTATTGCCGTTGCTGTTTTGCGTGTCGCCCGCGTAGATATTGCCCTGACGGCTGTAGCCGTAGGAGAAATCAAGGATCTGCTCTGGCGTCAGTTTCCAGGAGAGCACGCCGTTGATATCTTTATTACGCACGCCTTCGCGCCCTGCGGCATAGGAGCCGTTTTGCGCGGTGTTGATGTCCCAGGCGTCGGCGTCGGTTTTATTGATATTGCCATAGAGGCGCATGGTCAGCGCGTCGCCCGCCAGCGGCCCGCTCAGGCTGAAGTTGGCGCGTTTGGTCGCACCTTCTTTACTGTCTTCAGGCTGGTTAGTAAACAGCGAGAGCGAACCATGCCAGTCGTTAGTGGGTCGTTTGGTGATGATATTCACTACGCCGCCCGCCGCGCCGGAACCGTAGCGCGCCGCCGCCGGACCGCGGATCACCTCGATTCGTTCTACCATCTCCGGCGGTACCCAGTTGCTGTCGCCGCGCGAATCACGTTCGCCGCGCCAGCTGTAGCGCACCGCGTTGCGCGAGGAAACCGGCACGCCGTCAATCAGGATCAGGGTGTTTTCCGGCCCCATGCCGCGAATATCAATCTGACGGTTGTTGCCGCGGCTGCCGCTGGCGCCGTTGCCGGTCAGGTTAACGCCGGGCATTTTTCGGATGATGTCGGAGAGATCGTTCACCGGCGGACTTTTCTCAATATCCTTAGCGGTAATGGTGGAGACGCCGGGCTGCTGCTTCAGTATCTGCTCGGCGGTAACCAGCATCGTTTCGTCGTCGGCAAGCTTTTCGGTCTCCTCCGCTGCGCCGACGCCGGTGGCGCTCAGCATGCCGACCATCAGCAGGGCGCAGGGGCGCTTTCTGAAATCTACGGTTACATTCACTTAAACTTTCTCCCTGATACGTTAATGAGTGTAAGTAAATGCGCATGATAGTGATAATGATTCTCATTGTATAGTTGGCGTCAGTAAATTTACATTGCTGGACAATGGATTAAAAAACGCACGGTAACTCGCCGCTTTTTACCCCTCTTTTCACAGGGCGAGAGAAACATTTTTGACAGCCGCGGCGCTAATGCCTATTCCGGCAATGCTTAGCGTTTTTTCGCATTTGTTAAGCCTGCACCTCCTCACTGAGAATGAAGCCGTCCAGCCGTATGGATATTCATTCACCGGCCGAAAAGAAATTAACTCAGTCTTGCGACGCGGCATCCCGGCTGCGCTTTTTCCCGCAAGGGATTTTATTTGATCAGGAGAAAGGTCCCAGTGAAACTCATGCAAAGCGTCACTCTTATCGCGCTCGCTCTGGCCGCCCAGGTCGCGATGGCCGCCGACACCTCGGTGCCGACCGACAGTTCACTGCATGTGCAAGCCGAGCCCGCGCTGAAAAGCCTGGTGCCTGCCGATATTCTGCAGCGCGGCTATATCGTCGCCGGAACGAACCCTAACACGCCGCCGACGACCTTTTATAAGGAAGACAACAAAACGCTGGCGGGGCGTGAAATCGACGTGATGAACGCCGTCGGCGAACGGCTGGGCGTCGCGGTGCAGTGGCGCGACACCGGCGGATTCGACAATATTATTCCCGGCCTGAAAACCGGGCGCTACGATGTGGCGCTCTCCAACATTAACGCCACGCAGGCACGCCTGAAGCAGGTCGATTTCGTCGGCTACTACAACGCCAGCCGCCTCGGCATTATCTCTTTGAAAAGCGCCAGTATCGCGCCGTTCACCACCTTTGACGCGGTCTGCGGCAAAGAGGTCGGCGCAGGCGCCGGCACCACGCAGATCACCCGTCTGGAGGAGGCGAGCAAAGCCTGCCAACGCGCAGGCAAGTCGCCGATTAAAATCGCCGTTTTCCCGGATCGTCCCGCTGGCGTGCAGGCGGTGGTCAGCGGACGAGTACCGATGTTCTTCGGGCCTTACGAGGGGCTGACCTGGCAGGTGAAGCTGATCAAACCGCTGACCATGAGCGGCGAGATCGGCGTCAATGACGCGCCGGTTTCCGTGGCGTTCCCGAAAGATTCATCGCTGGAGCCCGCAGTACAGGCGGCGCTCAATTCGCTGATTAAAGACGGCAGCTACCAGAAGATCCTCGATCGCTGGGAGATTGGCTTCGGCGCGGTGAAAGAGGCGAAACGTAATCAGGAGATCTTCCAGTGAACCCGGAATCGCATGGCGCTGACGCGCTGCGCATCGTCGGCAAACGCTACTATGGCCGCTGGCTGAGCGCGCTGCTGGTGCTGCTGTGCGTGGCGGCGATGGCCCACTCGATGATCAATAATCCGCGCTTCGAGTGGGGCGTGATCGCCGACAACTTTACCGAAGCGTCGATTCTGCAGGGCGTATTAATGACCCTGCAGCTGACGGCAATTTCGGTGGTGCTGGGATTCGCCTTCGGCACGGTGCTGGCGCTGATGCGCCTCTCCTCAAATCCGGTGCTGGTAGCGGTGAGCTGGGCCTATACCTGGTTCTTTCGCGGCGTGCCAATGCTGGTGCAGCTGTTTCTCTGGTACAACATCGCCGCGCTCTATCCCACAATCTCCCTGGCACTGCCGGGCATCGGCGAGCTGTGGAGCGCGCAGTCCAACGCGCTGGTTAGCCCGTTCAGCGCCGCCATTATCGCGCTGGTGATGCACCAGTCCGCCTATGCGGCGGAGATCGTGCGCGCCGGTATCCAGAGCGTTGGCAACGGCCAGCTTGAGGCGGCGCGAGCCCTCGGCTATCGTCCGGCGCAGATCTTTCGCTTTACCATTCTGCCGCAGGCAATGCGCGCCATTCTCCCGCCGGCGGGCAATGAGGTGATCGGCCAGCTTAAAACCACGGCGGTGGTGTCGGTTATCTCACTGCAGGATGTGCTGTTTTCCGCGCAGATCATCTATCAGCGCACCTATGAGGTGATACCGCTGCTGCTGGTGGCGACGCTCTGGTATCTGCTGATGACCTCGGTGCTGTCGGTGGGGCAGTTCTATGTCGAACGCTATTTCTCGCGCGGCGTGTCGCGCGCTCAGTCGCGCACCCTGTGGCGCAGCCTGCTCAACGGCTTTATGCCGACGCGCAGCGAAAGGAGTATCACCCATGGCTGAAGCAATTACGCTGCGCAACGTGACCAAACGTTTTTCCGGCGTCACCGTTCTTAACGAGGTTGACCTGGATATTCCGGCCGGTTCGGTGACGGTGATCCTCGGGCCGTCCGGCTCGGGCAAGTCGACGCTGCTGCGCTGCATCAATCATCTGGAAAAGCTGGACGGCGGCACTATCCGCATCGGCGGCGAGCTGGTGGGATACCGTCAAAAAGGGCAGACGCTGCATGAGCTGAGCAGCGGCGAGGTGGCGCGCCAGCGCCGCGACATCGGCATGGTGTTTCAGCAGTTCAACCTCTTTCCTCATCGCACGGTGCTGCAAAACATCGCCGACGCGCCGATCCGCGTGAAAAAAGCGCCGCGTCACCAGGCGCTGGAAAAAGCGCGCGCGCTGCTACAGCAGGTCGGGCTGGCGGGCCGCGAAGAGGAGTGGCCGCAAAATTTGTCGGGCGGACAGCAGCAGCGCGTCGCCATTGCGCGCGCGCTGGCGATGGATCCCGGCGTACTGCTGTTTGACGAGCCGACCTCGGCGCTCGATCCTGAACTGGTGGGCGAAGTCCTACAGGTGATTAAGCAGCTGGCGCACTCCGGCATCACCATGGTGATCGTGACGCATGAGATTGGCTTTGCGCGCGAAATCGCCGACACCCTGGTGTTTATGGAGAGCGGCAGGATCGTCGCCGCCGGGCCGACGCAGCAGGTGCTTGACGATCCTGATAACGGGCGCGTGCGCAACTTCATCGCAACGGTGCTCTGAGCGCCATTTCTCCGCAGGACGACCATGACCGACAGTATGCACAGCGCCCACTGGGGCGCATTTCGCGCGCGCCGCGACGGCGACAGCCTGATGATTACTCCTTTCAGCGCCGATCCCGATCCCAGCCCGCTGCTGGCGAATCTGCACAACGCGCTCGCTCACCCGGCGCGCGTGGCGCGTCCGATGGTGCGGCGCGGCTGGCTGGAGAAGGGGCCAGGCCCCGACGCGCGTCGCGGCCTGGACAGCTACGTCGCGGTAAGCTGGGAAGAGGCCTATGCACTCGTGGCGCAGGAACTGCGGCGCGTCGGGGATCGTTACGGGCCAGAGGGCATTTTTGGCGGATCTTACGGCTGGTCGAGCGCCGGACGCTTTCACCATGCACAAAGCCAGGTGCACCGCTTTCTGAATACCGTACTGGGCGGCTACGTGCGCTCGGTTAACAGCTACAGCTCCGGCGCGGCCTCGGTGCTGCTGCCGCATATCGTCGGCGATATGAACGAAATCGCGCGGCGCGGCGTGAGCTGGGAGACCATCGCAGAGCATAGCGAGGTGGTGCTGGCGTTCGGCGGGCTGGCGCTGAAAAATGCTCAGGTGGCGAGCGGCGGCCTCAGCGAGCACACCGAGCGCGGCTTTATGCAGCGCGCCGCCCGCCGCGGCGCGCGCTTTATCTCCGTCAGCCCGCTGAGGAGCGATTTGCCCGCTGAGGCTGGCGGCGAATGGCTGCCGCTGGTGCCCGGCACCGACGCGGCCCTGATGCTCGCGCTGCTGCATGAACTCACCACGCAGGGCCTGACCGACGACGATTTTCTGGCGTGCTATACCCACGGCTGGCCAACGCTCAGATCTTATCTGCTGGGCGAAGAGGATGGCGTCGCGCGCGATGCCGACTGGGCCGCCGATCTTTGCGGCCTGCCTGCGGCGCAGATCCGTACGCTGGCGCGCGAGCTGCACGGCAAGCGCGTATTAATTACCGTGGCGCACGCTCTGCAGCGCGCACAGCATGGCGAGCAGCCGGTCTGGCTGGGCCTGGCGCTGGCGGCCGCGCTGGGACAGCCCGGCCTGCCCGGCGGCGGCTTTACCTATGCGCTTGGCGCGCTAGGCCATTACGGCAAACACCATAATCTGGCGAGCTTTCCGGCGCTGCCGCAGGGTAAAAACGGCATCGACCGCTTTATTCCGGTGGCGCGCATCGCCGATATGCTGCTGCATCCCGGCGAAAAATTTCACTATAACGGCCGCCATCTGACCTATCCCGACATTCGGCTCGCCTACTGGGCGGGCGGCAACCCGTTTCATCATCATCAGGATCTGGCGCGGCTGCGTCAGGCCTTTTGCCGTCTTGATACGCTGATCGTCCATGAGAGCGCCTGGACCGCCACCGCGCGCCACGCGGATATCGTGCTGCCTGCCACCATGACGCTGGAGCGCGAAGATGTCGGCGGCGCGCCGACCGATCGCCATCTTATCGCCATGCAGCCGGTGGCGGCTCCGTACGGCGAGGCGCGGGACGATTACCAGATTTTCAGCGAGCTGGCGCGGCGGCTGGGACGGGAGGCGGCATTTACCGAAGGGCGCGACGCGCGCGCCTGGCTGGAACATCTCTATGCGCAGCTGCAGGAAAAGCTGGCGGCGCATCAGGTAGGGCTGCCCGACTTCGCCACCTTCTGGCAGCAAGGCGTAGTGACGCTGCCGCAGCTGCAGGACGGCGGCCGCATGATGAATGCGTTTCGCGCCGATCCGGCGGCCCATCCGCTGCCGACGCCCACCGGGAAGATTCAGATCGCTTCCGACGCCATCGCCGGTTTCGGCTATGAGGATTGTCCCGGACATCCGGTCTGGCGCGCGCCGCGCGAGCAGCCCTCGGCAAGCTATCCTTTCTGGCTGATCGCCAACCAGCCGGCAACGCGCCTGCACAGCCAGCTCGATTTCGGCGACTACAGCCGCAGCGGCAAGCGTAACGGACGCGAAGTGTGCAGCCTGCATCCGCTGGACGCGCAGCGGCTGGGTATCGCCGACAATGACGTGATTGAGCTCTACAACGCGCGCGGGCACCTGCTGGCGAGCGCCGCGCTCACCGAGACGATCAGGCCGGGCGTGGTGCGGCTGCCGACCGGCGCCTGGTACGATCCGGTCGATCCCGCCGCCGCCCGGCCGCTCTGCCGTCACGGCAACCCCAACGTGCTGACGCAGGATATCGGCACCTCTTCGCTGGCGCAGGGCTGCACCGGTCAGATCGCCGTGGTGAATGTCAGAAAGTTCACCGGCGACGCGCCGCCGGTCGCCGCCTTTACGCCGCCGCAGGGCTAACCTCAGAGCTACAGCGCGGCCATCAGCGTCTGCGCCAGGCGACGCAAATCCTCATCATCGCACAGCGCGCTGCAGGCCAGCAGGGCGGGCTGCTCGTCCAGCGCCGCGCGCAGCTTACAGGGGATGTTTACCGGCGTCGCCAGCGACTGCTGACGAGTGCGGCGCTGGCGCAGCAGCGTGCCGTCGCTGAGAAAAAGCGTCACCTCATGGAAGCGCAACCCAGGATTGATAGCGTCCGGCGGCGCACTTTCGTCGGGCTGGCGCGTGACCTTCGCCGCCAGCGCCATAATCTGCGCATTAACCTCGCCTTCGGCAAAGTCCATCATGCGCAGGTCGCCGTAAATCAGCATAGCGGCGATGACATATTCCAGGCTAAAGCGCGCCTCAATGCCGTTTTTCGGCTGGCGTACCGAGGCGGCGATATCGCCGCCGGGCGGAAAGGCCACGGTTATGCGATCGATCGCGCTCAGCAGCGCTGCCGTCGAACCGCTCCAGCGCTGGCGGATCTCGCGCGTCGCCTCCGCTGCGCTGTGCGTGCCGGCGCAGGTGGCGAACGGCTTAAACTCCAGGCCGGGCGTAACGATGCGCCAGGGCGCGCCCCAGCTTTCGCACAGCTTTTCAGGCTGCGCCTGATGCGCGCTGCCCAGCGCGATAAACGCCTCAAGCACGCCCTCCGCCTGCCCGTCAAATCCCGCCAGCGCCAGCTGCGCGGCGCGCACCGCGCGCTCGGCGGCGAAACCGGCGTGCAGCGGCTTCACCGCCGAGCCGAACTGGGCGCGCAGACCG
>Ga0153961_1000167_pt1 | contig 21841 bp, 11 predicted proteins | sample TSFL045MetaG_FD_104748 | JGI IMG/M metagenome (GOLD analysis project Ga0153961, IMG submission 104748) | Attine ant fungus gardens microbial communities from Florida, USA - TSFL045 MetaG | ecosystem: Host-associated > Fungi > Mycelium > Unclassified | place: USA: Florida, Withalacochee...
ATTTTAACTAGTTTTTCTTTATTAAATTTAACTATAGGAGCTGTTAGCTATATGCATGGTTATCCTTATGGTGGTTATATTTTAACTTCAGGTTTTATTTTAACTATTTTGGGAATGGGATTAGAAAAATAATAATATGAGACAAAAATTCTGAGAATTAGTAAAGAAACATGGAATGGGTATAGTAATAGGTAGTGCAACTCTAGATGGATATAGAAGACAGTATGTAAATGACAATAATAATAATATTTTAGAAAAAATTAAGGAGCAACGACATAAACTTAAGGAAGATGAACAAAGAGAATATGATAGACTTATTGAAGAGCAAGCAAATAAAATTAAAAATAAGGAAACAATAGGAAAATATCAAGATGCTGCTGATGAACATGCAAAAGCCGTTGATAAATATCAAATAGATCCAAGTGAAAGTAATAAAAATAACAGAGATAAGTCACTTGAAAAAATGAACGAAGCTTTTGATGAAATTAAAAAATTAGATATTAGTGAATACATAGTACAAATATATAATTACTATAGTGATTATTTGGATAGTTTGAATCCTGATAAAATTGTTTGTTTGTTTAATATAATTGCAGATGGTTTAATGTTATCTTCTTTCGTTACTGTATTAAATATAATGTTAAGTGAAAATATTATTAATAAAATAACCTTTTTAGAAAAGTACCCTAGAATTCTTAAATGAATTAAATTTAAAAATAATTTTAATAAAAAAGTAATTAAATTTTATTTAATCTTGCATTTAATTTATATATTAAGTGGTATATTATGCAATATTTATATGTTTATACTATAAACTAAAAAACTACCTATCAATTAATAATATTAAAATATAAAAATTTATAAAAATTGAATTTTGTTTCACACTATTCTAATTAGTACCTAGATATACTATATGCTACTAACTAAGGTTTCTACAAAAATTGAATATAACAGTAAAAATACAACAATAAAAAATTATTTGCTTACGATACCTACAATAGAGGTTTGATACAAATCATGTATATATAATTTTACTATAAATAAATAAAAAGTTTAATACCCTAATAAGGGTACAGCAATTATGATTTTACGAGATCTTGTATAATTTAAGTTGGGTAAGTCCTAATAAAGCATCTCAAGGTAGTTAAAGAATAACTAGTAAATTTGGAGAAAATATACAGCTTATTATGAATTAAAACACTGTGTAAGATATGAAATATCTGTATTATTACATGTTAATATAAATAAAGAATATCTGACTTACGGTAAAACATTAGTTAAATATTATAATATTAATGCAGTTATTACTAGAATAAAAGTAAGAAAACTACAACAGTGTTGCAAAATGTCGTATAATGCAAAACAAATCTGTATGATTTTAATCAAAATATTATTAAGATCTATAGATAGTTATGAATTTATTATAAATTAAAAGAGAACACAGTAAATATCATAAGCAAATAATATATTAAAAGCCTTATTTAACAGTTTAACTAATAGTAATTTATTAAAAATGTAGTCTTATTGTTGAAACCAAGTATAAAAAGGAAATAGGTGAAAGTTTATATCAATTTAATAAAATTAAGTTATTGAGATGAATAGTAACCAAAATATAAGGAATAGTTAACAAACATTATACAAAATATTTAATGAGATAAATGTATCTACTACAATAAGTACCGGCAAAGTAAAAGTAGTTAAATAAATAACCTAGATACTAAAAAAATGTTTAGCAATTAAAAATGGAGTTATTTAGATAAATAATTATGGTACATTTTATATTGAAACAGCTTTAGATAACACTAATCATTTTAGCAAGTATCTTGTGAATTTAAATATTAAATATATATTAAATATGACTCAGTAGAGATTATGTTTAATCATTGTTATGTAGATATGTTCGATAATAAAATTTATAGTTGGTATGCATATAAATTATGTGTTTTTGATTCTGTTTTTAGACTTAACCAATAATTGCAAATTACAGCAATACTACAGTAAAAAAATTTAATGCATTAACAAATAAAAGTCATAAAATGACTAAACCTCCTAATAAATAAAACAAAGGATAAATTTAATGATAAATTAAAAACTTTAAGTATTAGAAATTTAATTAAAGCTAATGATATAGAAACACCTAATCTTTATTTCCCTTATATTTACATACAACTATAAAAATATAGTGAAAATTAACCGCTAAATCAAAATAATCAAATAAATTTCTATAAACTAGCAAAAAATGATAAAAAATAAAGAATAATTAACTATGTATATGAAAAATGATATTGTTGCCTTATCTCAAAATGTAGATAGATTTAGTCAAGATATGTTTGAATACATAAATATAACTAGCGTTTTACAGTCTAATTATTTGTCATTAAAGACTTTTTAAGTAATTATACTAATAAGTGTATAATACATATTACTAGGCAAGAAAGTTAGGTAAGCTAATTTGGAGGAAGAGTTGAACTATTATGCTGAAAATATATATGATGTTGTTTCTCTATATCCTTCTTGTAAGTAAAAGGAAATATCTATATATAAGCAAAAAGAGTACTGACAATAACCATGATAATTATTTTGGTTAATGTTATGTGAGTGTTAAAGTGCCTGCAAACGAATGTAACAGTAACATAGCACCTAAATGACAAATTATAAAATAAAGATGGTGTTTTAATATATCCTACAGGTAATTGAAAAGGATGTTATATCAGTAAAATCTTAAGAAAAGGTAAATGTCTAAATACTACAAAAGTAGTGGTACAAACGGAAAATTAATTATTTCTTAGTTTAAACCTAAAGTAAACTTACTGCATATAGATAAGGTAATAAATCAAACGATCTACTGTTAAATTAAAAACTTAATAGTTTATATGGTAGATTTGGATTCAAATATGAACCTAATACTATTTATTTTTTTCAATCTAGTATAGATGATCTTATATCTCTTAATCCTGAAGTTTTATATATATTGGTAATGATATTGAATATAGTAAATATACTAAAGCACCTTCTTAATTAGTTACAGAATTAAATAGAAATGAATACAATAAAAATTAATTAAAGCAAACTTAGATGCTCCTTATGTTGTAAGATCTATTACAATATCGGCTATGATAACTTCACAATGCTTCTATTATTATGAATCCTTTTTGAGATAATAATCCTACTTATTTTACATATAGCTTATATACTAAATATCCTTTACATAAAAATTTCATTAAAAGCTGATATTATTTAACCTAAAGCATAATATTCTGGAAGATGATACATTCATTATTTAATGACAAGAATTAGATATTAAATTACTTAACGAAAGTCCCCCAAAATAAAAATCCAAGGGAAGTATGTAAGCCTAGTAAAATTTTCACAGATATTAATAAATGTTCTTGAGGTCTAAATTCAATTAACTTAAGTATAAAAGGTGAGGTAATGACTAATAAAGTTATTAAGCAAAATGAGCTAAATTCATAAACTGTTCCTTATCTCGTAATAGATGGTGAGGTACAATAAATAATCTGTAAAAATTGTTTAATAAGATTTATATAACTGTATTATTTATACAAGTATAGATTATATTAACTATTTAATTAATATGAATAATCCTTACTTAACAAACGTAAGAAATAAGTGGAGAAGGGTAAACCCTATTATTACATAAAGCCGCTATAATAATATAGTTTATATAAAACTTAATACAAATCCTTCGTTAATCACTAAGGTAAAAACTAACTTAATAACTTTATAATAAAAAGTATAGTAACTAACTTTATTAGTATACCTAATAGGTATTAATAAGAGCCAATTATTAACATAAAAAGCTTTTTAAATACAGGGTATTCAGTTGCTATATTTATATATTTACTATAGTATCCAGTATTATTAGTATAATAGAGGTTTTTTATTATTCGCCATTAATCGAAAATAATAATATCTAATAGTTTAGATGAAAATAAATATATAGTTAATAAAGTATTGATAATATAGAATATCAAACCTTAAGTTATTATTCATATAAAAATATGAAGGTATTAGTAATTTACTTACTTCGGTTTTAACAAAGTATTAAATTTACCACCAGGTGTAAATACTACTTCTATAATGAATTATGTGTTTTTAAAAAAGTTTAAAATAAATTAACGATAAAGAATTATCGGCAGATATTGCTATATAAGATAACTTACAAATAATTTCATCTATTTGATTATCAAAAAATGCGAAACAATCCTTAAAATTTTAATAAGTGTAATATTATAAGTAATATTTTCAATAAGTAATGATATAATACTATCATCAAAGGAGTGTACAATATTAGGTACTATATAATTCTAATATCTGTTAAATTTCTATCCATTTATGTGCTATTAACAGTTTACCTAATATAGATGTTTCTAAATTCCTTTTTTTAGTGGTGTATAAAAATTAAATAGATTAAACCAACAGGACTTAGGTGTAAAGAAGACAATTAAGTAAATTATTCATAATTTCAAATAATTAACAAGTATATTTAATAAAAGGTAAATATCCTATAATACATAATGAATAGCCTTACCTAAAACAAATATTTGTTTATCAGTTATAAGAAGATCCTAATCAGTTTTATTGTATTGTAGTTTTAACCATATATATGTAAGCTTTTTACATTTAACTAAATCAAGTTTTTTAAAATGATTAAATTTAAATTCGTCGGCTATATCGTTAGTAGTAGTCCCCATAATAAAACCTAATACCATGTTTAATAAAGGTTCTATTAATATTCTTTAATATAGCTAAAGAATTATCTATCTTAATATATTCTTGTAATTTATTACTTAAACCATAAATCATATGAGAATAAACAACCATAGTTATATCTTCTTTATTACTTTTTGATATTAACATGTTTAGCTAAGTTGGTATCAGTGTACTTAAATGTTGTAAACCACTACATGTGGCAAAAATATATTGGTAATCTAAAATTAATTAAACCATAAATTTCAATACAACAAGTTAAAAAATAACCCTTTCATTAAAAATAATAAAATTTGTATCATTCAAATCGAAACTACAAAATCAATACTTAGATAAATTAGGCACAGATAATAATAAAATATTATTAATTCAACCTAATCTTTTTTAATAAGATTTACTTAGTCCTTAACAATTAGCTGTATAAATTTACAAATGCTCTAATCCTCTATTATTAGAGATAGAACCATTTTTAAACATTAATAAAGATCTAGCTAATTTACCACATTGAACAGATAAATAATTAGTATATAATCTTCAGTCAATAAAGTAAAAAATTATCCTAACTAGAATGAGCTCAATCTTAAAACATAAGAGCCAAAAGTTATCACTGATTTATCACTATAAAACTGACTATTGTGTTTTTTAATTTCATAAGATTTTTCCAATAATTAAAAATAATAATAGTATTATGCTGCAAATATAATTTTAACCTAAATTTATCATTACTATAAACACCTGATTCATTCAATAAATTTATTTCTGTTATTTAATAACTGTTAATTTAACAGTTTAAGGAATACTTCGTAATTAAAATTTAATATAACTATTACTCAACTAGTGTAGTTTTACCTTTATTTTGTATATTAATATAATAAAAATATTGAGTAAGTATCCAACATATTAATTAATCTTAAATTTATCGTCTATACTTAAAATCCAATTATACTTAAACCTAAGCTAAAACAACCCAATGTATAATTCTACAGATAATTATTTAACTATTTGATCAACTATAATTTAGCAGGGTTTTAACAGTCTTAACCTCCAATGGAATATTAATAAATACATAAAAATGACTATATTCATAAATAATTTAAGATAAATCTCAACCTACAAAGTAAACTAAGCAACAACGTAAATAATTCCTAGTATTTAATAAAATCTAACGTTAAACTCAAGTTTAGATAAACCTTTTTCTATTGTATAATAATACTTATTTAATTGGATTTAAACCATTAAGTTTTTCAAATGTTTAAGAAGAATTCTTATGATTAATATTGATAAATAAAGACCATTGATTTTTACCAAATTTTATGTAATTCCATACCAATATTTTATAAATAAATAATGTAGCAGTATTCTGATTTGATTTAAATTTTTCATATTAGGAATAATATTAATTAAAACTATATAAAATATAATACCAATTTACTCATAATAATATGATTTCTGTATGTTTTATTCATCAAATAACGTTTATCCTTTTTAAATAAATTTAAAAGTTTGTCTAATTTAGAGCATTAATATATTAATTCCTACATAATTACTAAATAAACTTTTTTTACCTTGAAACATACTATTTAATTATTCATTCCACAAAAATTTTAATGTTTCTTCTATTTGTAATTGTATATTTCTATTAGAAAGAACTCTCTTATTATTCACTTATGTTTTTAGTATTTGAGTGATTTTAACATACATAGGATTAGTTGTAATATAATTACATATTTTATATATTGATGTAGCGGAGTTATCGAACCTGTTATTATTATAACTTAATCTATTTTCGTCCTTTTCAACAGATTTATTTAAAAATTAATTATTTCTCTTATTTGAAATAAAATTATAATTATTTAAACTATTTTTTCTCACATTAGTATTATTTATAATATTTATATCCACAGATATTTCTGTTTACTAATTTTTAACAATTCCTTACTCATATTTTTGATAATAAAATTTATTAAATCTAATTAAAACTTTTTTTCATTAAAAACAAATTTGACCAATAAAATCAAATCTATCTGAGGTTTACTATTTTTATATCAACATCTTCATAAATCAATGTGTCTGAACACTCGTTAACTATATTTACTGGATCCTTTTTAGGAAATCCATTTTAGAATAATTAATAAAAATATTTATGTACTTAAATTTGATATTCTCCCTTAAAAAATGGTATAGTCCTACTCTTAATTAAAAAATAAAGTAATAAATAAAAAATATTAAAATAGTTAAATTAGTTATTTTGCGCGTATTCAAGAAAAAGAAATAAAATAAAAACAATTAAAAATTAAATTAATAAATAAAATTATGAAAGTTAGTTACATTATGTAAATATCCGTACTTATTTATTATGTAAAATATAAATTTAAATAAAATAATTAAATACTTACCATTAAATAAAGGTAAAGTCCGCGTCTTTGTTAACATTAGCTGAATAAAATTAACAAAATTTTTTTATGGGTGCGCGTCTAGTTAAACTTAATTAAAAGATAGTAAATTAATAAAAGCATAGTTATTTTCGGTATTTCAGCACAATGAAAAGTAAAAAAGCTAATAAAAAGTTAGTTATTTTGTATTTTATGCGTAATGAATTAAAGAAATTAGAATAATCAATAATGTATTATATGTTAAGCGTATTGAAAACAAGAGATAATTTCTGTGTATTTTTACACAAATTTTAGTAAATTAGGTATTATGAGTAAATTCAAGTAATCTTACTATTGTGTAGTAAATTTGAATAAAGTATTTAACATCAGTAATCTTTACTGTTTGTGAAAAATTTGTTTATGTTTAATAATATATATCCTTTATAATCCTATAATTTAATATTTATATGTTATTGCTCCTTATTGCTAGATAACCGTATATATACTCCATTCCTCGATATTTTTCAAATAAAGTAATTGAAAATTAGTTAAAATTAATAAAAAGATATATTATATAATTTATTGAGATAGTAAACATAATAAAAAATAAAGTAAATTATTGAAACAAATTAAAGAAAATTCTTTATGTAGTAAAATTAGGTATTCTCCGAGTATTCCTTGAAAAGAAGTTATATTAATAACTTAAAAAATTCTAAAAACTAAATAAAAAATAATAAAAACTAATAATTATTAATATCATAAATATCTCTAGTAAATTAATATAATTATAAATATTATCATATCCTAGTAATATTGTCATAACTTGAAATTTCTATTAATATTATTACAAATAAGAAAATTGAGATAAGTATATCAAGTATACTGTAAATTAATTAATATTGTTTTATTTGTTATTAAAGTATTTATTGACTATATTTCCATATTTAAGTAATATATTGTTTAGCTCTTTACTTAATTACGCTTTAGTACATAGACTAACTAAATTTAAAATAAATTAATAAATAATTAAATATTAATAATAAACTATAGAAAGTTACTACGTAATTAGTACTAAATTAAAAAAGATTAAAATTACTATAAAGTATAAAAGATAAATATAAAAATTTATATAAATTATAAAAATAATAAAAACTTAATTGAATAAAATCCAAGTTAATAAAGTAAATAAAATTTGTTAAACTTCCAATACACTAATTTATGTTTTACTTACCATCTTATCATAATTGACTTATAAGTTAAAAACAAGGTTATACTATACTAAATAGTATTGATTTACTTTAGAATCTAATGGCTATTTACATAAAGTTCTTATCTATTTATGAATAATTTAATGTATCTTATTATTTATTATATTTATTACTATTCCATATATATAATTTATATATTATTATTATTTAATATATTATTTCAATATATCCCTATTACTAACCTGTGAACTTATATTGTATATTTATAATATTATTATACTTATCTCCATTTTTATAAGACAATCCCGTAATAATTCCCTCTTCAACCTTTAGCAATTTATTTAAATACACATAAAATTTATTTTTTAAAATTAGTTAAACAAAACCTTTAAAACGCACCCTACTTATCTGTATTTTTATATCTTTATAATTTTTGTGATTTTTTATTATTTGATAGATTTTTTATGGTAATTAAAGTAATTGTATTATATGTGTAGCAATTTGAATAATTTTAGTAACTCTATAACTTCTAATAAAGTTTAATATAAATTAAAAGATTTAAGTATTACTCCAGAATCTAAAATATATTATATATTATTTAGTATAATAGGAAGTTTTTTATTATTAAGTAGTTAAGATTTATTAAATATGTATTTAATTATAGAATTACAATCATTTTCTTTAGCAATATTAGCCAAATTATATAGAAATGAAATTAGTTCTGGTTAAAATTATTTTTAATAGGGTATAATATTATTAGCTTTATGATTAATATTTGGTTTAAATGTATTAACTGGATTCTTTATATTATTTAATATTTAGTCTAAATATAATAAATTTATAAAATATAAATAACAGTTTAACCTTAAGTCATAATACTTTAACTAAAATATTAACAAATAAAGTAAATCAAAATACTTTAAAATATAAGTGGCTTTACAAAAGATTAATTTAATTTATATCTATTAACCCTGTCTTTCGATATTGTCTTTGTTAGCTTAATTGTATGTGGGACTAAAAGCTTTGGGGAGGAACAAAATCAATATTAAATGATTACCTTAATAATCTCTGATTAACAAATTTAAGTAAAGTTTTCAATTATGTTTAATATTAATTTTCATGATTATTATTTATAATTGGAGCTAGTCCTTTCCATAAATGGCCCCATCATGTATATGATTTTACTTATGTAAGTACTTGGTTAACAGTTATACCTAAAATATCTATATTTTATATTTAAATTTATCAAAGGTACTACTAACTCATTTCATATAATATAAATATATATATACAAATATAATTTATTTATTCAATTCTACGTATACTGAATTAAGTAATGATAATCTATTACAAATAACAAGAAATACGAATACTAATATTAGCCCTCTTTTGTTTAATTTGTTTATAATCCTTTAACTGAAGAAACTGTTCCTTTAATGGAAATAAATACTACTTTAAGTACCACTTTAACTGCCAGTAATACAGATATTTTAACAACATCAAATAAATCATTTCTTAATGCAATTAAAACAAAAATTAAATAGTACAGATATGACGAATATAGTTACAATAAATATTGTAGAAAGTCCATTTGTAAAATCTAGTTATCAGATTAATACAATTACGAATCTCTATAAACAAACTAATTAAAACATTATTGAAACAGTTAGATTTAATACAGAAATTATAATAAAAACATATACAAATTTTTGTAAAGAAGTTTATGAATACTAATGCATAGAATAGTAACAACAATAAAAATAGTAACACTAAGTTCTATACTAACAATAATACTAGTAGTAACAGTATATGAATAAGGTATATTAGCTAAAAATAATTATAATCGAAGTGAATCTTTCCAGGGTTCCTTTATAATGCTTTTCCTTATCTAAATTCTTAATATTCTTGGGAAGTCTCTACCAAGCTGTAACTCTTGTCCTCACGTAAAAATTAATTTCTTCATATAATTATATATATATAGCTTTAAACAAAAATTAAATTAAATCATTAAAATAAGCAGAAAAAGATTTATCAAAAAAAATTATATTTAAAAGGTATTGGTTAGATAATCTAGAGCAAAATGAATGAAATATCGATAACTATCAAAATAGGAATATATTATTCCTAGAAAACATGTAAATCAAGAATTTAAATTATTTTGGTTTAGTTTATAGTTCAGATATTAATACAATATTAAAACAAATATACTCCTCTAGTTTTCCTTTGGGGTATACGAGGTAGCTTTACTTTGGTTTGAGTAAAGAAATAGCAAAATTCTATAAAAATACCTAGTTCAGATCTTTATCTTCTATAAAAATATCAATCTCTTTAAAAGCTACGTATCCTTAAAAAATAACAAAACCTATATAAATTATATTTCAAATTTGTTAAGCAAAATTTTACGTAATAATCTGTGGTTATTAACATTTTTATAAACCTTATTTAAACATCAAAGGGACTATTAGATAAACAAACCAAACAATATTAATACCAAAATTAAACAAAAATTAGAATAAATTTACTTCTTAAAATTTACCTGTAAGTTAAATGAGCCTTGCAGTTATATAATAACTTTAAGACTAAAACAAATAAAATAAACAAATATATATATTATATAAATAAAGAATTAACAGGTTTAATTAAACAGACTCCGATTTCGAATAATTATCATTATCATTAATTATTAAATAATATTATAAAAAATATGTTAAAAAACAAAAAACTCTAAATTTCTAGCTCTAGATCTAGATCTACCTCTTGTAATTATAAAAATATAACATCTTTAACAAATTTTACGTATAATAGAAAGAAAGAGATTTACATTAAAAACAAAACCTACGTATAACAGAAAATTAAGAAATACTAATTCATTTAATCTAAATTAAATAGAGAGAGGTATCAATTATTCTGGAATAAAAATATGAAGTATATTAGAAAAACGCAAATAATACCTAGATTTAGTAGTCAATAACAATTACTAGGTAATATGAGTAGAGGTTCAACTTCATGTAAAAATACATCTACTTTAACTTAAAAAATTAAAAGAGGAGCTCATAGTATATCTGTTTCCTTAAGTTATATTTCTCAAACTAAGTAGATATTCTGGCCAATTTAAGGTATTATTTTGATCTATAAGTCTAGTCGACTTTTAAAGTTAGGTTCTCTCCGCCCCGGTTTTTATAAACTGAAAAATTAGAAGGTTTAGAACCAATAATTAGAACAAGTAGAAGAACTGCACAAGCCCAAATTTTAGTATTTTTATAGCGTCCCTTTGGCTTGTAGTATTAAAGTGTAAGGTAGTCTAACACAATCTAGCTTTACCTAGCTTTATCTATGTTTACTTTGGAAATTGGTTTTAATTATTATGAGGAATTAGTTACATTAATTGAATCTAAAAAAAAAATATTAAATATTAAAGATAGCAATAGCAAATAAACCAACCACTTGTACTTGCATATTAGCTACCATTGTTTTCTATTAAAATGGAAAGTCAAGCTAAAGTAAACGCTTTAAAGGTACTATATTATTTCTCGTAATAATAGATTTATCAGCCCCTATGTATTAATACCTAAACTGCTTGATATTTTTTTAAATAAAGCTCAAAGCCATTTGTTGGAAATAAATATTTCCTTTTACTTATCTATGATCATTTATTCTTATTTACAAAATAAAGTAGAAGTCTAATAATCAGTATCAGTCTTATAAATATAAAAATTTTAAATAATAAATATACACAAACTTATATTTCTAAAAAAAAAATAACTTAAATTGATTTGCCTTTATAAATACTTTAATAAAAGTTCTATTAAATAGAAATAACAGTGAACAAAAATTCTCCAATATTGTATAATCTATAAACCTATTCTATTCTAAATAAAATAATAGTTTTTAAAAAGAATAATGGGAAACGCAGTTATATAATAACTTTTTTATTTTAATCTTAGAAAACTTATTTAAAGAATTAGACTTAAATATCAAAAACAATTTAATAATTAGGCAGTAATTCTTAGACAACAATATTTCCATAAATGAAAAATAAATATTTTTTTCAGAAATGATCTTATTTAAGTGCTTAAGTTAAAATCATTAATATAATTAGGCACAAATTAATAGACAAAATAAAACTAAAACTAATAAATGAAATATTTTAAATTTGCTCTAGTTAATCAATTTGAATCATAGACAGGGTGGACTAAACTACTCTTTATGTATTAGAAAATAAAGTATAAACAAAAGACAAAATACAAATAACTTTAAAATTAGGAAAAATTAAATTAATTTCTTTTAAGAGATATTCATTATTTATATAAAATTTTAACTTTTTTTAGAATATTTTAGTAGTTTTTTTTTTATTTTTATAAACTTTCTTTTCCATTCGTAATTTGAATTTAAAAATTTCTAAATTTGAGCTCATAATTTAATGGAAAAATAATTTCTTGATGCTGTAGAAGTTCAAATCTTATTTTGATTGGGCTTAGTATCTGACTAGTTTTTATACTTTAATTATTGGGTATTTGGTTTAATCTATATTGATTATATACCTTATATTAGGTATTTATTAATATAACAATATCGCCAAAGCTATATTTACCTAGTTGAGTTTGCGCCTTTTATATAAATATGAACTTTTTAAATAAAGGGCTATTCATAGATTTTTGAAAAAATTGAATTTTTATTTAAGATTTAAGAATTAAGATTTACTATTAAATTACAACTTTGTAAAAAGTTTAGCAAAAAATAATTATTTTATTATTTATCTTTAAGATTTTAGAAAAATGAAAAGGTGTTTTAAATTAGCATTAATTATGCTCAAATATTATATTATCCAAGTCGGCTAGTGCTCAGATATTTATCTAGTATGATTTAGATATTAATATTCTTTATGCTAAACTATTAGTATATTTAAGTAGGCTTTTTGTTTATTTTTATAATCTAGTAGAAAAAGTAGATTTAGTCTATAAGTAGATCGTATTGTTGATATTTATATAAATAAAACCCTTTATCATCATATGATTTATGTATCGGTTCATCGATTGATTCGTATAACCCGTTAATTAAAATTATGGCTCAAATTCTCGTTTCTTTATTCAGGATTCGAGGGGTTGTATTCTTAAAGTTTGGTCTATTGGTCTATAAGTTAGGTAATTTAAATTGAAGGGTAAAACATCTATACCGTATCTATGGGCACTACTAATACTAAAGACGTTTAGTTTTATTTATGTTAGATTAAAATACTAAATTATTTTTGTCATATGAAGATGAAATGATTTTTATTAGAATCAAAAGTAAAAGACTACAAACAAATGGAATTTAATATTATTTAGTTCGCCTTAGACTTTAGGTTAAATTTTTGGCTATTTGCCTATTTTATATAATAAAGGGGCGCACTAGTCTGGCTTTTATGAAAATTTGGATTTTATTTTTTATAAAAATGATTAAGCGTATTAATTTAATACAAACCGATTCATTAATGAAAGCCTTTAAATTTAATAGTTTTTGTAATTTAAATAGAATAAGTACACGTATTTAACAAATAACACTTACAATTTAACGAAATAAAAAAAATGCTAAATGTTATAATAACAAATAAGTCTCAGTACGACGATTTACATTTGCTCTGTTAAAGATATTCTATAAATTATTGAGCTAAACTTTTAAATTGTTATTGTTTGTAAGTCAAGATAAAATTGATTTCTTTATTTTAATATTTAAATTTTAAACAGCTTTCAATTATTTGAAATAAAAAACGTAGAAAATTTGAGGATCTTATAATAATTATATGAGTTAAATTAAAAGGTGGTTTGCAACCTATGCTAAAGAAATAGGTAGTGCGCTACCCTTTACTCGTGTTCGCTTAGTAATAAGGTATACCAGTTTAGGTATAAAAAGCATAACATTATTATATGTTATATATCTAATATAGCAATCGGGATGTTACGTCTCAAGATATTCTATTCGCTGCTGCAGATGTCCAATGTGAAATCGATGGTTTAATGTCAATCCTTAACTGTCTCATTAAGAGTTCCTTACAAGCTTACGTTAAGAAACTTGATAGTTCAGATTGCCATGACTCGGGCTATTCCTAATAAACTTAATATTGCGGCGAATGATCACTAAATTTAATTTAAAAAGGCCTTAATACTCGATGGTTAAATTTTTATATGTCCCAGACCCTTAACCTGAACCAGGGGACTGGAAAAAGAATTGAATACTATTATAGTAAAATAAAAGAAAGGGAATAATAGTTGATTAAAAGGGCCTAGTTAATGGGGAGAAATAAATATATTTATATTCCTATGTTATAAAATAGTTACTTTATTATGCTAATATTTATAATTAAAAATTATAGTACAGATAAATAGGGATCTTTTTTAAATAATTAGATTAATAGTAATAGAACACTAGCACGAATTTATAATAAACTATAAAAAATAAAATACAGATAATTTAAGCATATTATACAAAGGGCTAATATTAAACATTTAATAAAAATATTTAGTTTATTTAAAACTTAAGCAATTGTAGATGCAAAATAACACAACTAAAAAATAGTATTAATATAATTACTTCATGCATTTTACATAAAGCTTTTAAAATAAATAATTAAAATAATAATTATCATACTATAACCAATCATTTAACAACATTAAAGTTAATTATACAATAATCCTTCATTAAAATAAAAGCTATTTGAGTAAAATCTGGTTATTTAGATTTTTAAAGTTTTATATTATTATTATCAGGTAAATCTTTGTAGGTTATTAGTAAAACATTCCATGTTAAATGGACCTCATTAGATATAAATCTCGTACAAAATAAAGATACTACAAAAGAGTATAATTAATAATAATGGATATTACAATATTAACTTTAATTCTATAATAACCTAAGATAAAGATATTTAAAGTATAAAATATTTTGATTTTCTAATTCTTAGAACAAATATTTGTGCTACATCCTTTTTAAAAAATCCAGTAGGAATATTAGGTGTATGATTCTCATAAATTTCTTTTTATCATTTATTATAATAAATATTTCATCATTCTCATAAATTAATTTATCCGCAGGTACAAAGCTTTTTCTAAAAATTATTATGCAATTTTTCTAAATAATTTGAAACATCGAAATATATCTTTATAAAAGCATTCTTTAAAATTAAATTCATTTTATTCATCATATTAGGTGTAGTAGTGAAACAAGCATGAATTGTATATAGAGGTTCCTCAATTAAGTATTTAGATAAAAATTAATCTTATAAGCATCTAATGAATTAACTAAATTAGGAATTAACGATGACTTAATCTTTGCAGTATCTAATTTATTAGTTGGCAAGGATATAGTTACTGGAGTAGAGTAGTCTAATAATTTTCTTCTTGTTCTGACTTTATTAAATTTCATTATACTTAAATTTATTTATTTTTATTTTTATTTTTAAACCTGCCTAATAATTGGTTAATTTAATTAACTCCTTACCCTAACCCACCCATCTAAATATTTAATCAATAACCTCAAAGATGGTATGTTATCTAATAAATAATTATAAATTAAATTAGATAAACTGATAATATCCTTTTTATGTAATCTTAATGGATCATGACAAAAGTAAGCTAAAATTCAAGCAACTAGAAATAAAATATTATAAATAATTAAATATCAGACAAATATTTTTTTTAATAATCTATTAGTAGAAAGAAAAAAATAAAAAGATTAATTAATAATAATCCATTATATATTAAATATAAGAAAAAATATTAAGTATTATAATAAGTAAAATCTTATAAATAGAAAAAATATCTATTAGGTTAGTCTAAATCAGAAGTCATTATTAATTATATATTATTAGAAGTCATTATTAGAAGTCAATATAAATTATTAATTATAAATTATTAGAACTCATTAAAAAGACATGAAATAAAACCAGTTAAAGTTTACAAGTGCTAATAAAGGCTAATTTAAATAAAACTATATAATTTAAAATTATAAAATCTAGATGTTAGTATCTGAGCAATAAAATTAATTTATGTGTAATATGTAGAACAAAGTTCATTATAGGTAATCCTAGAATCGTCTATTTTAGATACAGTGATAAATACAATTATATAGCAAAAGGACCAATGTATTTTAGCAATTTATTAAAATAAAAATATTATAAATTATAGGATCTTTTGTAATACAAATTAAATATAAACTAGAAAAAAGATTAAACAATTAAACTTAATAAAGTTTTTAAAAATCCTACATATAATTTATAACTCCCTATTCAAGCAAGTCTCAAGATAAGTTAAAATTTCAGTTAAATTTAAAGTATAAGTCTCAGTATAAGTCTCAGTTAAAGTGAAAGCTAAAATTATAATTAAAGTATAAGTCTCAGTAACCAATCAATAGATGGTTCAAATTTTTTAAATACCATTAAAATTTAATAATGATTACCAATAAAAGCTAATAAAGCTTACCAATTAAAGGTAATAAAATAAAGACCCACAAATACTAAGACTTCCTGCTGTGTAAATCATATTAATAAACATTTAAAGATAAAGGGTGACCCCAAATTTAACTATAAACTTGCTTAAGAAAATTCAAATTGTAATTTATTTTATAGACAAATCCAAAGATAACTATCAATACAAAGACAAATACCTGACAAAATTATTTAGATATAACCTGACCTGAAAAAACTCTGGTCATAATTAGATAAACACAACACAAAAATTAAACCCGTCCTAGGTTTATAGTTGAGAAAATATATACATACATAATTTACTGTTAAAAAATTAAAAAACACATTTTTAAATAAAGGTGTGGATTAACAATAAATCAATAAATTATTAATAATAATATTAAATTATAAAATTAAATAGGATTTTAAAAGAAAAGTTTTAAAAATATTTAGTAAAATAGAACATTATAAAATGTGGAATATAAAGAAAATAGATAAATAAATTAAAATAAAATTAGTAAAAATAGTACAAATATTAAATTTTCACGTAACCTTGATCTAAAAAAATTTTAATCTTCCGATGTCGGTCTGTGTTGTGGGTCCTAAAGTTCTCCTCAAAAAATATAAATTAGCACTATCAATATGAAGAATAAAATTATCTAAACTAAAAATTATAAATAATAAAATTTATTAAAGTCTAGCATATAAACAGTTAATTTATATAAATATATATATATATATACAAAATTTAAATTTTTTAAATAGTTGAGTAAGAATAAGATATATTAAAACTTTCCAGAATAGTTATAGGGATATTTTTAAATAATAAAATAGAATTAATTATTAGAGTTAATAAAATATATGGAATATAAATAAAAGAATTTAATTGATAAGATTATTGTAATTTTTTAATAAATAGATAAGAAAACTTTAGCTTAATAACAAGTTAAAATTTAATTAGTAAAGGAGAGAAAATACTAAAACAGATTTAAATGCTAAAAATTATTGAAATTATTTGCTGTAAATTGTTATGGGAATAAATTAGAAAAATTCATTTTTAAAGAATAAAATGTGTTTATGAAAATACTCATAATTTAATAAATTTTATAATGGAGAAGTTTGAAAAAAAGCTGATTATAAAGTATTATTTCTTGCTTTTGTTTTTTAATATAATAGATGAATAGGTTGTTTAGAAAATTATGAATTACAGTGTTGTTATTTTTATATACAAAATTAGATGCTACATGTAATGGATATCATCATATAGCTATGCTTTGACTTAATTCTAGTTTAGCTAATCATTAAAGAAAAGTATTACTTAAGATACTCCAGATGATTTAAATTCATAAATTTCAGGTTTTCTTTATGGTTATTATGATAATAAATTTAAAAAAATTAGTGTTAGTGCAACAAACTTATACTTTAACTTATACTGATACTTTAACTAATACTGCAACAAACTTAAAAAAACAAACTTCAACTTATACTTTTACTGATATAAATAGAGAAAGCTTTCAAATAATAAATTATTAAAATACAAAGAAGTGTTAAAAACTATTTTTACTATTCCATATAACGTATCATCTATTCAAGGTATTAAGTATCTTAAATACTCATTTTAATTTTATAAAGATTATACAGATTTAATATGTATTCGAAATAATGAAGAATTTAAAGTTAATATAAATCATTCCAATTAGTTTAAAGATGAAAGAAAAATATTATAATTTATTATTAGATAATTTAACAGTAAATGAAGATCTTCATACAGATTTTTATGAATTAGATATAGAAGTAGAAGAAAAATTAAATAGAAAAAAAAAAGTTTAAAAATTAAAGTTAATACTTGAATTAGACATAAAGAGAATCATAATATTAAATTAGAATCATTAGATTTTATCAATTTATATTCTGGTTTAATGTTTGTTTTAATTGATGTATTTCCATCATTGAAATTATTAACTCAATATCTTAAAGATGTTGCATACATTTGTACTAAATTAGAAAATTTTATCCCTTGTACATTACCTGGTGGATTATTAGCTAATAAAAATTATTATGAAATTAAAAGATGTTAGAATTAAAGCGATAAATTATAGTAACTAAAACAAAAGTTGCAGATAGAAATTGATTAGATAAAGAAAAAAAAAGCACGTTAGAGCTTAAGTTACTTATTTGTACAACTTCAGATGTAATTTATTTAAATTGTTATGCTGTACCATTTCATTTTTATTGGTAAGATGACAGGGAACAACCATTAGAACGAATGTTAACATTACCCAGAATGGATAGAAAGGACCTCGTGTATAGAAGATCTATGTATATAAGATACGGTGACGATTTTGTTTACTTGATTGAGGGAGCGATTTATGAGGTAAGAGTGATAATTGATAAAATTAAGACTGCCCTACTTGATTTTACTGGTCTTTAAATTAAGGGTAAATATAGCCAAATAACCATTATAGTTGAAGCCTAGGACCTTTTTTAAGGGTCTTAGACACGTGGACTTTTTAATAAAGGCTAAAAGCACGAAAGGAAAAACCAAACAGAGTGAGAGCCAAAGTAAGAATAAAATTAAATATGCCGTCACGAAAACTAATCGACAAGCTAATCAATAATAATTCGCTCATATAAACCATGAAGGTAAGCTTTTAGCAAACCACTAACATCCTTGGTTAATTTAGATCCTATAGTACAGTTCTTTAACTATAAGATTAATGGTCCTTTAAAATTTTTCCTTTGCGGCTAATTGAATAAAAACAATGAATCTAATCTTAAGATTGTCTCTCACTAATACACTAGCAAGAAAGTACATTTTAAAGTAAATGAGACAACTTTTCAAGAAAATAAGACCCAATCTAAAAGACCCCTAGACGGATATATATAACTACTCCATAAATCCATACCGACTATGCATAAGTATAACACCAAGGCATCACCATTTAAAAATTTAGAATAGACTTGATTTGGTAGACTTACGACTAACATTTTAAAGGAGTGTGTAATATGTCACAGTTCTACTAACATAGAGATGCACCACATTAAAAAGGTATCTTATGTAATAGCTAAGATGACGCACAAACTGCTACTTTCCAACAATGAATAGGACAAACACAGAGAAAAAAGATACCATTATGCCAATATCATCACGACCTATATCATTAAGGAAAATAACTTAGTGACGAACTAATTAAAATTGCCAGATACAATTAGAAATAAACAATAGACTACATTAGTTAAGAAGATAAAAGCAAACATAAGTAGATATTAATAACCAAATTCCAAACTTACACTGTATTATTGTTACCCGTAGGTTGGAAAAACTATAACTAGGTTTGGAGGGCACTTTAAGACTCATTATTAGGAGTATGTTTAATTATTAAAATAGTAACTGGAGTTTTAGATTTGCTTGCTGCGCCGATTAGGTTATTGTGTTATTATATTTAAGGGTAGATATTATTTTGTTCTTATAATACCCTACTTACCTATCAAGCTTAATAAGATGTTTAACATACCCTGTTGGGCTGTATTTACATAAACTGTTAAGTAAATCAATATCAGATTAAATCTCTAAACTATGGTTTAAGCTATACTGCTTAAAGTTCAATTTCCAATCGTAGATTGCTTATTTAAAATCCCTGCCCAGTAATAGTGTTCGTATTCTTTATAAAGGAGTGCTTGACTATGTTAGAACAATTAAGATGAGATGTATTAATAATATTAATATTAAGGAAATGACTGAACAACCTAAGGAGATATATATATTGAACACAAGAGAGACTAATGTATCCAATAAGGTTAGTAATAGCTATGTGGAAGGAGGAACGAAAAACTCTGTATTAAAGGTTTATTCAATTCTAAATGCTTTATTAAATTAAGGTGGTGCCGGAATACTTTTTTCTTATTTAACTTTAAAATAAAATTAATAATATATACATCTAAATTTTTCCAGTTAACATTAAAGTGTTAGTGATAATATCTTTACCATTACCCAAGTATGTATAATCATTGTAGGTTTTGTTTTAAACTTAAAACGCTGGCTTTTCTAATTATGTAATTAATATCGATTTCGGTGTAACAGTATAATTTAGGTTTAACTAAGATTCCATTTTTAAATTTATGTTATAAATTCCAATTATCTAATTAGGATCCTATTCACTCTTATGATAATGGTTTATATAATATTAAACTATATGTGTTACTTGATTGTATATTTTACCGCTTATATTTTTATAGGATTTATTGATGCTCTAACATAAGATAAGATTATTGCAGATATTTGTACTTCCGAAGGTTTCTTTATATCATTAGTTAATTTATATTCCAAGTTGTTTTCTTATTTTAATCTAATTTGTTAAGATTATATTCGGCTTACTTTTGCATTTAATTGAGGTCCAGTTCTATTTTTTAATAAAACATCGGATAATGGAGTTAATTTATAAAATTATATAATAACTTACCTGATATATTTAAAACAAGATTATTTAGATTAGTTAACATGTGAGGATAGGGTACTATTCGTTGCACTTACTAAATTTAGCTCAGACTATTTTTACAATTTCAAATTTAATTTGACTAGTTTAACACTTTACCTTGTGTAACTTTAGTTATATTTCTTATGCTCACCTATTTGTCACAAAGATAATACTCATAGCATTAAATTGATTAAAGCTAATATAACTTATATTAGACGGGCATATTTTTGGCTGTTAATTTTAATATATTTATTGATGTTAAAGATAGATTTTGAGCTAGGTTACCATTTAGCTAAGACTTATATTTTTATAATGGTGGTATGGAATGCATTATGTCAACTTATGTGACACTTTTCAGTAATAATAATATTCTTGATTAATATAATTTAGGTTTTTATTTGAGAAGATTACACATCAGAAAAGTAAAGATGTTTTAAATAACTTATTAATTTTTAAATAAAGATGTTATGTGTCGTGTTTGTTTTTTAATTAAAGGACCGTGGATGGGCCGCCTAAAGTCGACCCCGCGTCTCTCTGTAACTAAAGACTCATTGAAATAAAGAAGTAAAGAATGAAATAAGTAAGGGTGCGCCCCACCCCTACCACCCCTGTGACGGG
>Ga0153961_1000168_pt1 | contig 21818 bp, 21 predicted proteins | sample TSFL045MetaG_FD_104748 | JGI IMG/M metagenome (GOLD analysis project Ga0153961, IMG submission 104748) | Attine ant fungus gardens microbial communities from Florida, USA - TSFL045 MetaG | ecosystem: Host-associated > Fungi > Mycelium > Unclassified | place: USA: Florida, Withalacochee...
ATCAGAGTCATAGGCTAAACAGATTATTCTGCTTTTATGCGGCAGTTGCCGATTCGTCTACTACAATTACCTTACAACAGCGCATCACAGCAGCGCTTTGTATTGTCGTACTGCCAATGTGTGGCGGTATGTAAAACTAAGGATGACGTGGAGGTCTGACATGAATAAAGACGAAGCGAGCGGTAACTGGAAGCAGTTCAAAGGCAAATTTAAAGAAAAATGGGGCAAGCTGACCGACGATGACATGCAGGTTATCGAAGGCAAACGCGATCAGCTCGTCGGCAAAATTCAGGAACGCTACGGCTACGCTAAGGATGAGGCGGAGAAAGAAGTCTCAGACTGGGAAACCCAGAACAAAGATTACCGCTGGTAATCTCCTCGCTCAGGCTTCGCCTGAGCGACCGGCACAGGGAAGTGCCGCTTAGCCTCTTTTTCCGCGCTTTTTTCCATCCAAATCATGGTTGTGATCGCAGCTCTCCTGATGCATACAGGCATCCACTTCCACGCAGCTCATGCAAAGACCGTGCGCCTCAATTACGCTATGCCGGAGCGCAAAGCGCGCCTCGCCCGCCAGTTCGGCAATAATATTTTCTACGCCCTGCGCCTGCTTTTCCGTCACTGCCGCACAGCGCTCGCAGACCAGCATCACTGAGGTATGCGCCGGCGCCTCAAAGTGATGGCAAACTACATAGCTATTGTTTGACTCAACGCGGTGAATAAATCCTTGTTCCAGCAAAAATTCGAGCGCGCGATAGACCGTTGGCGGTTTCGCCTGTGGTTCAGTGGCGCGCAGCTGGTCCAGCAGGTCATAAGCGCTAATCGATCCATGCTGAGCCGCCATCAAACGTAACACCTCAGCGCGCTGCGCTGTCAGGCGCACTCCGCGTTGCAGACAGAGTTTTTCTGCCTGGGTCATGATTGTTTCTGGCGTCATTGTCGACATGATGATTCTCCGCTATAAACGAGATGTTATCTTATCACAATACAAGCGCCTGCGCTGGAACTGTGCGTTTTTAGCGCAATTCCTGTTATATCCTATCAATATCAATACATTAAACTGGAACTCGGTTAGTGCAGTTGTTTCTGTAATGCTAATCAGTGCCAACGCTGATGAGACATAAAATAACAAATCTACACTTTTGCTTTACAACTCACCGGGTTAAGCACTAATGTTCATGAGGCCTTAAGCAATAGGTGGCCTTACTACTCTTTTTTACGACCCCGCTAAATAATAAAAGCGCCGATTTGTAGCTAAAACATCCAATCCGGCGAATAACAGTGCTGTTTCGACTCAATTCACAGCAATGAACCGTTAGCATCCATTCACAATAGCGCTAACGACAAATTCCGATGATGAATGTTTTCCTGATCAAGGTGATGGCAGACAAATGGCGAACAAAATCCCACGGCGCTCCGCGCTTTTATATCCTGTTGTTTTAAACGCGCTCTTTATCTCTTCTTCCGCTATGGCCGCGGGTACCTGGTATGACGCGCGCAATGACGCGATGGGTGGTACGGGCGTCGCATCTTCAACGTGGAGCTCCGCCGTGCTGGCGAACCCGGCACTGATGACGCGTGCGCAGCCCGAGGATAACGTCGGCATTATTTTTCCTTCCGCTGGCTTACAGATTACTGATAAAGACAAGATGGTCGATAAAGTCGACGACATCAGCGATACCGTCGATCGCTATCGCGACGTCATCAACAATCTGACCTTTCGCGACTTTCTCAACGGCTATCCGCAGCTGAAAGCGGCATCGGGAGACGTGGCTAACCAGCTGCGCGATCTGCGCGGCAATAAGGCTAGCGGTACGGCGGGCGTCGCGCTGGCGGTGACCGTGCCTAACGAAACGCTGCCCTTCGCTTTTATCACCAAGGCGTACGGCACGGTGCACCTGCGCGCTAACGTGGCGCAGAGCGATATCGCCTATCTTGACGGCGTGGCGAACGGCACCGTTATCCCCGTGCCGGGCGATCAGAATAACCTGCGCTCCAGCGCAAACGGTTTGGCCGCGCTGGTCACCGACTACGGCATCGCCGTAGCGCACGAGTTTAGCGTGGCGGGCCATCCGGTTTCGATCGGCGTTACGCCGAAGATCCAGAAAACCTGGCTCTACAACTACACCGCCAGCATCTACAACTACGATAAAAACGATCTCAACGGCAGCCGTTACCGCAACGATAATACCGGCTTCAACGTCGACGCCGGTTTAGCGACGCCGCTGGGCGACAACTGGACGCTGGGCGTCACCGGACAGAACCTGGTGTCGCGCGATCTGAAAACCAAAGAAACCAACGGCTACCGCGACACCTACCAGATTCGTCCGCTGGTCACCTCTGGCCTGTCGTGGAGCGGCGGTCCCTTTACCGCCGCGCTGGACGTCGATCTTACCGAAACGAAACGCTTTAAGTCGGAAGAGAGCAGCCAGTATGCGGGCGTTGGCGGCGAATATCGCGTGCTGGACTGGCTGGCGCTGCGCGCCGGCTACCGCGCGGACATGAAATCTAACGATGAAAATGTCTTCACCGCCGGTTTTGGCGTGTCGCCGTTCAACAACGCGGTGCATCTGGATCTGGCGGGTTCAGTGGGCGACAACAATACCTGGGGCGCGATGATGCAGCTCGGGTTTAACTTCTGATCGGCAATCCTTAGCCGACTTTAAACCGGGCGATGCGGAGTCGCCCGGCACCTTGTTACTGTGCTATCATTGCGCAGATTATCATCACCCTTAACGGATTTTCTGCGCTTCATGAGCAATTCTTTCTCCCCGCAACGTTTTTCCATCGCGCCGATGCTCGACTGGACCGACCGACACTGTCGCTATTTCCATCGCCAGCTGACCGGCGACGCGCTGCTCTACACCGAAATGGTGACCACCGGCGCCATTATTCACGGCAAGGGCGACTATCTTGCCTACAGCGAGGCGGAACATCCGGTCGCGCTGCAGCTTGGCGGCAGCGATCCGGCGGCGCTGGCGCAGTGTGCGAAGCTGGCGGAAGAGCGTGGCTACGATGAGGTGAACCTCAACGTAGGCTGTCCCTCCGATCGCGTCCAGAACGGACGTTTTGGCGCCTGCCTGATGGCGGAGGCCTCGCTGGTGGCCGAATGTATCGACGCCATGCGTCAGGTGGTGTCGATTCCGGTAACGGTAAAAACCCGTATCGGCATCGACGAGCAGGACAGCTACGCATTTTTGACCGATTTTGTCGGCACCGTCGCGCAGCGCGGCGGCTGCGACACCTTTATTATCCATGCGCGCAAGGCCTGGCTTTCCGGCCTGAGCCCGAAAGAGAACCGTGAAATCCCGCCGCTCGACTATCCGCGCGTTTATCAGCTGAAGCGTGATTTTCCCGAGCTGACTATCGCCATTAACGGCGGCGTGAAATCGCTGGAAGAGGCTAAAATGCATCTGCAGCATCTCGACGGCGTAATGATGGGACGCGAAGCCTATCAAAACCCTGGCCTGCTGGCGCAGGTCGATCGCGAGCTGTTCGGCCGCAGCACGCCGGTAGCCGATCCGGTAGCGGTAGTGCGCAGCATGTACCCCTATATTGAGGCGGAGCTGGCGAAGGGCACTTATCTTGGTCACGTTACGCGTCATATGCTCGGCCTGTTTCAGGGCATTCCGGGCGCGCGCCAGTGGCGCCGTCATCTGAGTGAAAACGCGCATAAGCCGGGTGCAGACGTGCGCGTGCTGGAAGCCGCGCTGGCGCTGGTAGCGGACAAGATCCCGCAGGAAGCCTGACAGTCTGCCGCAACGGTAAAAAACCAGCCTGAGCGCTGGTTTTTTTTACGCCAAAAATCGACGAAATTCACCACTGCTGTCAGCGAGGATAGTGTAAATGTTGTCTTTATTCAACGACTTATACTCTGGCACGCTTCTTGTAATAAGACTGTAGAACTAACGAGAGGAGCAACGAAGTGGAAATTTTATTTGTGTTAGGTTTTTTCCTGATGCTTCTGGTGACGGGCGTTTCGCTACTGGGCGTGCTGGCGGCGCTGGTCGTGGCTACCGTGCTGATGTTTATCGGCGGGCTGTTTGCGCTTGTAATCAAATTGTTGCCGTGGCTGGTGCTGGCGCTGGTTGCCGCCTGGGTATATCGCGCCTTTTGTGGCGATAGCCGCGAACGGGCGCGCCGCAAGCTGCGTCGAAAAATCAGCAGGTTAGAGCGACGCCGCGGCTATTAATTGCGGAGTCGATCACAGAGTGGCAGATTGCTTATGCCTGTTTTGCAATTAAACATATTTTTTACTTATGTTTTCTGCCAGGATGATTGCCGTTGAGTCGACATGAATTCATCGCCGCTGTCCCTACACCAGCGCGAACGATAAAAAGAAAAGGGGCTTCCTTCGGGAAGCCCCGTTTGCGTTCAGGGATCAGGGAATAAGCAGGCTAGAGCCTTGGGTGCCGCGGCTCTCCAGCGTGCGGTGCGCTCGCTCCGCCTCTTTCAGCGGAAACTTCTGCTGCTCCGGCACTTCAACCTTGATTGCGCCGCTGGCGAGCAGCGAGAAGAGATCGTTGCTCGCCTGTTCCAGCTCTTCGCGGTTAGTGATATAGCCGTAGAGCGAAGGACGCGTGACGAACAGCGAGCCTTTCTGGTTGAGGATGCTTAAATCGACGCCGGTAACCGGTCCAGAAGCATTACCAAAACTCACCATCAGCCCCTGACGGCGCAGCGAATCCAGCGATGCTTCCCAGGTATCCTTGCCTACTGAGTCGTACACCACCGCGACCTTTTTGCCGTCGGTTAGCTGACTAACGCGCTCGGCGATATTCTCTTCCCGATAGTTGATGGTCGCCCAGGCGCCCGCCGCTTTCGCCAGCTTCGCCTTTTCCGCCGACCCGACGGTGCCGATGAGATGCGCGCCGAGCGCCTTCGCCCACTGGCAGGCGATCAGGCCGACGCCGCCCGCCGCCGCGTGGAACAGAAAGGTCTCGTCCGGCTTTACCCGGTAGGTCTGGCGCAGCAGATAGTGCACGGTGAGTCCCTTGAGAAAGCTGGCGGCAGCCTGTTCAAAGCTGATGGCGTCCGGCAGCGGCATCAGGCGATCTTCCGCCACGTTGTGCAGCTCGCTGTAGGCGCCCAGCGCCGCCTGGCAATAGACCACGCGATCGCCCGGCTTGAAGCGCGTGACCGCGCTGCCGACGCGCTTCACCACGCCCGCCGCTTCAGTGCCGAGGCCAGAGGGCAGCGCGGGAACCGGATAAAGGCCGCCGCGCACGTAGGTATCGATATAGTTAATGCCGATGGCGCGGTTCTCTACCTGCACTTCGCGTTCAGCAGGATCGGCAAGATCGACATCTACCCATTGCAATACCTCAGGCCCGCCCTGCGCGGTGAACTGAATACGCTTTGCCATTTTTACTCCTGTGATTGTTCAACATGAGGCGTGAGAGGCGCGCCGCCATAAGGTATACTGGCGCGTCCCCTCAGAAGATCGGTATTGCATTCACTATGGCAGGAAATAAACCCACCAACAAATCGAACGACACGCCCGACCGGCAGCTGGAAGGTATTAAAATGCCGCCGCATTCGATTGAAGCGGAGCAGTCGGTGCTGGGTGGGTTGATGCTGGATAACGAACGCTGGGACAACGTCTCCGAGCGCGTCGTGGCGGACGATTTCTTCAACCGCTCGCACCGTCTGATCTTTTCCGAGATGCAGCGTCTGCTGGAAGCGGGTCAGCCCATTGACCTGATCACGCTCTCCGAGTCGCTGGAAACGCGCGGCGAGCTGGAGATGGCGGGCGGGTTCGCCTATCTGGCGGAGCTGGCGAAAAATACCCCCAGCGCGGCGAACATCGGTGCCTATGCGGATATCGTGCGCGAACGCGCGGTCGTGCGCGAAATGATCTCGGTAGCGAATCAGATCGCCGACGCCGGTTACGATCCGCAGGGGCGCAACAGCGACGAGCTGCTCGATTTCGCCGAATCCAACGTCTTTAAAATCGCCGAGTCGCGCGCCAGCAAAGATGAAGGGCCAAAGAACATTCAGGAGGTGCTGGAAGCCACGGTTTCGCGCATTGAATCGCTGGTATCGACGCCGCACGACGGCGTGACCGGCGTCGATACCGGCTATCAGGACCTGAATAAAAAGACCGCCGGGCTGCAGCCGTCGGATCTGATTATCGTCGCGGCGCGTCCGTCGATGGGTAAAACCACCTTCGCCATGAACCTGTGCGAAAACGCCGCCATGCTGCACGACAAGCCGGTGCTGATCTTCAGTCTGGAGATGCCCAGCGAGCAGATCATGATGCGTATGCTGGCGTCGCTGTCGCGCGTGGATCAGACGCGCATCCGTACCGGCCAGCTTGATGATGAAGACTGGGCGCGTATCTCCGGCACCATGGGCATCCTGCTGGAGAAAAAGAATATGTATATCGACGACTCCTCCGGCCTGACGCCAACCGAAGTGCGCTCGCGCGCGCGCCGCGTCTTCCGCGAAAACGGCGGGCTAAGCATGATCATGATCGACTACCTGCAGCTAATGCGCGTGCCGTCGCTGTCCGACAACCGTACGCTGGAGATCGCTGAGATTTCACGCTCGCTCAAGGCGCTGGCGAAAGAGCTCAACGTGCCGGTCGTGGCGCTGTCACAGCTTAACCGATCGCTGGAGCAGCGCGCCGATAAGCGTCCGGTTAACTCCGATTTGCGTGAGTCCGGCTCTATCGAGCAGGACGCCGACCTGATTATGTTTATCTACCGCGACGAGGTTTACCATGAAAACAGCGATCTCAAAGGCATCGCCGAAATTATTCTGGGTAAACAGCGTAACGGTCCTATCGGTACGGTGCGCCTGACCTTCAACGGCCAGTGGTCGCGCTTCGATAACTATGCCGGTCCGGCCTACGACGACGAATAACCGCCTTTCACGGCATGCACGATCTGTGCATGCCGCCTCGCATCATCAGAAAATAGTGTTGGACAACCTCGCCGTTAATCGGGTTATCTGTATCACAGCGCACGTTTACGCACTGGAAGCAGCATGACTCACGTAGATGATTACGACCTGAAAATACTGACTTTATTACAATCTAACGGCCGCCTGACCAACCAGGAGCTGAGCGATTTGGTGGGCCTGTCGGCCTCGCAATGTTCGCGCCGCCGCATCAATCTTGAACAGGCGAATTTGATCCTTGGCTATCATGCGCGCCTGTCGCCTGATGCCATCGGGCTGGGCATGGTTGGCCTGATCGAGGTGCGGCTGATTAATCACACCGCCGAATACGTTGACAGCTTTCACCGCATGGTGGAGCAGGAAGAGGCGATCGTCGACGCCTATAAAACCACCGGCGACGCCGATTATCTGCTGAAGGTTGCCGTAGCGGATCTCGCTTCGCTGAGCGCGCTAATCAGTCAGCTGGTAGCAGGCCATCAAAGCGTGTCGCATGTGAAAACCTCGGTGGTGCTGGGTCGTCTGAAAGAGAACGGGTTGATGATGGCGCCCGCGCACAAAGTGCGCCAAAAGAGTGCATGATGTGCTTAATTGGTGCAAGTGTGCGCCAGATAATGCAAAAAATACGCGTCAGAATTCGAATTTGCGCATGAATTGACGGTTTTTCCGCAAGGCGTGCGCAAAAACAAGCAACAAAAGCGCCTTAGTTATCAACTGGATAATCACTGGCACCTGCCGAAGGCGACCATAAGCCGACGGTATGGTGCGTTTTTTGCATCTTAACGCCACGCTTTTTCCGCTTAGAGTGCAATAAGATTACCTATGGATAACGTCGTAGAACCTACCCGCATTCCTCATTCGCGCATCGAAGACGCGCTGGCGATTCTGCTCGGCACGCTGATGGTCTCTTTCGGCGTGATTATGCTGAAACAGGCGGGCGCGCTAACCGGCAGCACCGCCGGCATCGCCTTCCTGATTAGCTACCTGTCGCCGCTCTCGTTCGGCAGCGCCTTTTTCCTGATCAACCTGCCGTTTTACTGGCTGGCGGTGCGCCGCATGGGATGGGAATTCACGCTGAAAACCTTCTGCGCGGTGGGGCTGGTGTCGCTCTTCACCCACCTGCATCCGCTCTTCGTCCACTTTTCCGCGCTCAATCCCTTTTATGCGACACTGTTCGGTAACGTGATCATGGGCATTGGGTTTATAGTGTTGTTTCGTCATAAAGCCAGCCTGGGCGGAATCAATATCCTGGCGCTGTGGCTGCAGGATCGCATTGGGCTGCGCGCCGGCAAACTGCAAATGGCCGTCGATACCTGCGTCGTGCTGGCGTCGCTGTTCGTCGTCAGCGGGCCGATGCTGCTGGCGTCGGTCGCGGGCGCAGCGATCCTTAACCTGATTATCGCCATGAACCATCGTCCCGGACGGTACATGGTTTAATGCTGCATACACCTCTGATTTTTACGACCACACATGGAGATCTGCACCGTGTTTCAAAACGTTGATGCCTACGCCGGCGATCCGATTCTGTCGCTGATGGAAACCTTTAAACAGGATCCGCGCACGAATAAAGTGAATCTCAGCATCGGCCTCTACTACGACGAGCAGGGCATTATTCCTCAGCTTAAGGCAGTCGCCGCCGCAGAAGAGCAGCTCAAGGCCGAGCCGCAGCAGGCGTCGCTCTATCTGCCGATGGAAGGCCTCAACGCGTATCGCAGCGCCATTGCGCCGCTGCTGTTCGGCGCCGATCACCCGATGCTGAAGGCGGGCCGTATCGCCTCGATTCAGACGCTGGGCGGCTCCGGCGCGCTGAAAGTCGGCGCGGATTTCCTCAAGCGCTACTTCCCGAACTCCGGCGTCTGGGTCAGCGATCCGACCTGGGATAACCATGTGGCAATCTTCAACGGCGCGGGTTTTGAGGTGAAGAGCTATCCGTGGTACGACGCAGAGAGCAACGGCGTAAAATTCGACGCCTTCCTCGCCGCGCTGAAAGCGCTGCCGAAGCAGAGCATCGTGCTGTTGCACCCCTGCTGCCATAACCCGACCGGCGCCGACCTCACTGACGCGCAGTGGGATCAAACCGTTGAGGTGCTGAAGGCGCAGGAGCTGATTCCTTTCCTCGATATCGCCTATCAGGGCTTCGGCGCGGGAATGGAAGCGGACGCCTATGCCATTCGCGCTATCGCCGCCGCAGGCCTGCCGGCGCTGGTCAGCAACTCCTTCTCGAAAATCTTCTCGCTGTATGGCGAACGCGTCGGCGGCCTCTCTATCGTCTGCGACAGTAGCGAAGAGGCGGGACGCGTGCTGGGCCAGCTGAAAGCCACGGTGCGCCGCAACTACTCCAGCCCGCCGAACTTCGGCGCGCAGGTGGTGGCGCGCGTGCTCAACGACGACGCGCTAAAAGCGAACTGGCTGGCGGAAGTCGAAGCGATGCGCCTGCGCATTATCGCCATGCGCAAAACCCTGGTGGACGTGCTCAGCACCGCGCTGCCCGGCAAAAACTTCGACTACCTGCTGAAGCAGCGCGGCATGTTCAGCTACACCGGCCTGAGCGCGCAGCAGGTCGAGCGACTGCGTGAAGAGTTCGGCATCTATCTGGTGGGCAGCGGCCGTATCTGCGTCGCCGGGCTGAACAGCAATAACGTGCAGCAGGTCGCGCAGGCGTTTGCCGCCGTTATGTGATGTAGCTGATTCTGCCATCCGCCTCCCTGGCTTGTTCCAGATACAAACCGTCCGCTCAGGCTGACGGTTTTTTTTCGCCTTCAGGTTTACCTTTCCGCGACTTATTGCACACTTAAACGGTGTAACCAACTCAGGAACAAGGCATGTGGCATCAACAAACGCTCACGCTCGGTGAGAAATCACGCGGTTTTCATCTGGTCACTGACGAGATCGTCGGCCAAATTCCGGCGCTGGCTCAGGTGCAGACCGGCCTGCTGCACCTGCTGCTACAGCACACCTCAGCGTCGCTAACGCTAAATGAAAACTGCGATCCCACGGTGCGCAGCGATATGGAAAACCATTTTATGCGTCAGGTTCCCGAAGCGGCGCCTTACCAGCATGACTATGAAGGCCGCGACGATATGCCGGCCCATATCAAATCTTCCACGCTGGGGGTATCGCTGCTGCTGCCGGTTCAGCGCGGCAGATTGATGCTGGGCACCTGGCAGGGCATCTGGTTAGGAGAGCACCGCATCCACGGCGGCGCGCGGCGCATTGTCGCCACTTTACAAGGGGAGTCGAAATGAATACGTCAGATCTGCTGACTTACTGCATGAGCAAACCGGACGCGGAGCAGAGCGTCCACAGCGACTGGAAAGCGACGCAAATCAAAAGCGGCGGCGTGCTGTTCGCTATGGTGCATGAGGTTGAGGGGCGTCCTGCGGTGTCGCTAAAAACGACGCCTGCGCTGGCGGATCTGCTGCGCGAAGAGCACAGCGACGTCTTCCCCAGCGAGCATCTTAATAAGACGCACTGGAGCACGCTGCTGCTGGACGGCTCGCTAAAAGATTCGCAGATCTACTATCTGGTGGATGCTTCTTATCAGCAGGCTGGCACCACTCGCGCGGCGGGCGCCTGAAAGAAACGCGCGGCCTGAGGCCGCGCGCCGGGTGTCGCTTACGCCGCGGCTTCGTCGCGCAGCGTATTAATATCGATAACAAAACGGTACTTCACGTCGCTTTTCAGCATACGCTCGTAGGCTTCGTTAATCTGATTCATCGCAATCAGCTCGATATCAGAAGTAATGCCGTGTTTGCCGCAGAAATCGAGCATCTCCTGGGTTTCGGCGATGCCGCCGATCAGCGAACCGGCAATGCTGCGGCGTTTCATGATCAGGTTAAACACCTGCGGCGCCGGGTGATCGTGTTCCGGCGCGCCGACCAGCGTCATATTGCCGTCGCGCTTCAGCAGGGCGATAAACGGGTTGAGATCGTGCTGCGCCGCCACGGTGTTCAGGATGAAATCGAAGCTGTTGGCGTGCTGCGCCATCTGATCCGCATCCTTCGAGATCACCACTTCATCTGCGCCCAGGCGCTTGCCGTCTTCGATTTTTGACGGCGAGGTGGTGAACAGCACCACATGCGCACCCATCGCATGCGCAATTTTCACGCCCATATGGCCCAGGCCGCCCAGGCCGACGATACCCACTTTTTTACCCGGCCCGACATTCCAGTGGCGCAGCGGCGAGTAGGTGGTGATGCCGGCGCACAGCAGCGGCGCAACGCCGGCCAGATCGAGGTTTTCCGGCACGCGCAGCACAAAGTTTTCATCAACGACTACCGCCGTTGAGTAACCGCCGTAGGTAACGTCGCCGGTTTCGCGATCCTGACCGTTATAGGTGCCGACGAAGCCGACTTCGCAATACTGCTCCAGCCCTTCCTGACAGCTCGGACAGCTGCGGCAGGAGTCGACCATGCAGCCGACGCCGACCAGGTCGCCCACTTTATATTTGCTGGTATGGCCGCCGACAGCGGTCACGCGGCCGACGATTTCATGTCCCGGCACAACCGGAAAAAGGGTGTTTTGCCATTCGTTGCGGGCCTGGTGCAGGTCAGAGTGACAAACGCCGCAGAACAACACTTCAATCTGTACATCATGCGCGCGCAGCTCGCGCGGTTTGTAATCGAACGGCGCCAGGGGGGATTTCGCGTCCTGAGCAGCATAGGCGTGCGTAATATTCATGGTGTCTCCAGGTTCGTTGTGTCGTGAATTACGTCTTGAGTTCGGCGCGGAGCGCCGTGATAAGAGGGCGCAGCCAACAGGGCGCGCCAATGAGGAACGTTAAAAGGATAGTCACAGAAGGCCAGCGCGGCTATGCCTATACATGCCTGAATCTTGCCTGATTCTGTTTTTATCGGCTGGAATATGCAGTAAAAAAGAGGCCCGCTTGCAGCGGGCCTGGGGGGAACGGGAGAGGGAGAACGCGGCGGGCGCAAAAAGGCAAAAAACGGCATCCCTGCCAGCCCGGCTATGCGCTGCGCTAAGCGCTCTTTTTCGCCAGCAGCGGCTTCAGGAAGCGCGCGGTATGCGATTTCTCGCACTCCGCCACGGTTTCCGGCGTGCCCGCGACGAGGATTTCGCCACCGCCGCTGCCGCCTTCCGGACCCAGGTCGACAATCCAGTCCGCAGTCTTGATCACGTCAAGGTTATGCTCAATCACCACGATGGTATTGCCCTGATTGCGCAGCTGATGCAGCACCTCCAGCAGCTGGGCGATATCGGCGAAGTGCAGACCGGTGGTCGGCTCATCGAGAATGTAGAGCGTCTGGCCGGTGCCGCGCTTCGACAGCTCGCGCGCCAGCTTAACGCGCTGCGCTTCGCCGCCGGAAAGCGTGGTGGCCGACTGGCCGAGACGAATATAGGAAAGGCCTACATCCATCAGCGTCTGCAGCTTGCGCGCCAGCGCCGGGACGGCGTCGAAGAACTCGCGCGCCTCTTCGATGGTCATCTCCAGCACTTCGTGGATGCTCTTGCCTTTGTACTTAACCTCCAGCGTCTCGCGGTTATAGCGCTTGCCTTTACACTGGTCGCAGGGCACGTAGATGTCAGGCAGGAAGTGCATCTCGACCTTCAGCACGCCGTCGCCCTGGCAGGCTTCGCAGCGGCCGCCGCGCACGTTAAAGCTGAAGCGGCCCGGATTGTAGCCGCGCGAACGCGCTTCCGGCACGCCGGCGAACAGCTCGCGCACCGGCGTAAAAATGCCGGTATAGGTCGCCGGGTTAGAGCGCGGGGTGCGGCCGATTGGGCTCTGGTCGATATCGATCACTTTATCGAAGTGCTCCAGCCCGCTAATTTCGCGATAGGGCGCCGCTTCGCCCGTGGTCGCGCCGTTCAGGTGGCGCTGCGCGATCGGGAATAGCGTATCGTTAATCAGCGTCGATTTACCCGAGCCTGAGACGCCGGTGATGCAGGTAAACAGGCCGACCGGCAGCGTTAGCGTCACGTCTTTCAGGTTGTTGCCGCGCGCGCCGCTGAGCTTCAGCGTTTTAGTCGGATCGCCTTTCACGCGCGCCTGCGGCACCGCGATTTCGCGCTTGCCGCTGAGGAACTGGCCGGTCAGCGACGCCTCCACCGCCATGATTTCGTGAACCGTGCCTTCCGCCACGACCTGACCGCCGTGCACGCCAGCGCCGGGACCGATATCGATCACGTGATCCGCCGCGCGGATGGCGTCTTCGTCATGCTCGACCACAATCACGGTATTGCCGAGATCGCGCAGGTGAATCAGGGTGCTGAGCAGACGCTCGTTGTCGCGCTGATGCAGGCCGATTGAAGGTTCATCCAGCACATACATCACGCCCACCAGGCCAGCGCCGATCTGGCTCGCCAGACGGATACGCTGCGCTTCGCCGCCGGAAAGCGTCTCTGCGGAGCGCGACATCGACAGGTAGTTCAGGCCGACGTTCACCAGGAAGCTCAGACGGTCGCCGATCTCCTTCAGCACTTTCTCCGCGATTTTAGCGCGCTGGCCGCTCAGCTTAAGGTTGCGGAAGAAATCCATCGCGTGACCGATGCTCATATCGGAGATGGTCGGCAGATTGGTGTTTTCCACAAACACGTGGCGCGCTTCACGACGCAGGCGGGTGCCTTCGCAGCTGGCGCAGGCGCGGTTGCTGATAAATTTGGCCAAATCTTCGCGAACCGCGTTAGATTCCGTCTCTTTATAGCGGCGCTCCATATTGTGCAGCACGCCTTCAAACGGATGGCGACGCACCGAAGTGTCGCCGCGATCGTTGATATATTTAAACTCGATGTTCTCTTTGCCGGAGCCGTAGAGGATCACCTGACGCGCTTTTTCGTTCAGGGTGTTGAACGGCGCTTCTACGTCGAAATCGAGATGCTCAGCCAGCGAGCGCAGCATCTGGAAGTAATAGAAGTTGCGGCGATCCCAGCCGCGGATCGCGCCGCCGGCTAGCGACAGCTCGCCGTTCTGCACGACGCGGTCAGGATCGAAATATTGCTGCACGCCCAGCCCGTCGCAGGTCGGGCAGGCGCCTGCCGGGTTGTTGAACGAAAAGAGGCGCGGCTCCAGTTCGCGCATGCTGTAGCCGCAGATCGGACAGGCGAAGTTGGCGGAGAAGAGCAGCTCTTCCGCATTTGCATCGTCCATATCGGCAACGATCGCCGTCCCGCCGGAGAGATCCAGCGCGGTTTCAAAGGACTCGGCGAGACGCGTCGCCAGATCCTCGCGCACCTTGAAGCGATCGATGACCACTTCGATGGTGTGTTTTTTCTGCAGCTCCAGCTTTGGCGGATCCGAGAGATCGCACACTTCGCCGTCGATACGCGCGCGGATGTAGCCCTGCGCCGCAAGGTTTTCCAGCGTTTTGGTGTGCTCGCCCTTGCGGTCCTTCACTACCGGCGCCAGCAGCATCAGGCGTCGGCCCTCATCCTGCGCCAGCACGTTATCTACCATCTGGCTCACGGTCTGTGCCGCCAGCGGCACGTCATGATCCGGGCAGCGCGGCTCGCCGACGCGGGCGAACAGCAGACGCAGATAGTCGTGAATCTCGGTGATCGTGCCGACCGTGGAACGCGGGTTGTGTGAAGTGGACTTCTGCTCGATAGAGATAGCGGGCGACAGACCTTCGATATGGTCGACGTCTGGCTTCTCCATCAGAGAAAGAAACTGACGCGCATAGGCAGAGAGCGACTCTACGTAGCGGCGCTGACCTTCCGCATAGAGCGTATCAAACGCCAGAGAGGACTTGCCGGAGCCTGACAGGCCGGTGACCACTATGAGTTTGTCGCGAGGGATGATCAGGTTGATGTTTTTCAAATTATGGGTGCGGGCACCACGAACTTCGATCTTATCCATTCACCTTTCCCGGATTAAGCAGCGCGCTCGGCGTCTCAGCGAGACAATAAGCGCAAACAGGGTATTATGGCACAAAAAATAGACTGATTAAATATCCAGTATTTTTTGTCTTTTGCGTGTAAAATGAGCGCTTCTGCGAGGCGGCTCGAAAGTGGGATCGCTTAGCAGGACGTGGTAGAATTGATCGTTTAGACTCTTAAGTATCAACTCATCGGGAGAGAGCAACATGGCCAGTCGTGGCGTAAATAAAGTGATTCTTGTCGGGAATCTGGGTCAGGATCCGGAAGTGCGCTACATGCCGAATGGTGGCGCGGTTGCCAACATTACGCTGGCCACGTCGGAAAGCTGGCGTGACAAGCAGACCGGTGAAAACAAAGAGATCACCGAGTGGCACCGCGTTGTGCTGTTCGGCAAGCTGGCGGAAGTGGCCGGCGAATATCTGCGCAAAGGCTCGCAGGTCTATATCGAAGGCCAGCTGCGCACCCGCAAATGGCAGGATCAGGGCGGCCAGGATCGCTACACCACGGAAGTCGTGGTTAACGTCGGCGGCACCATGCAGATGCTGGGCGGCCGTCAGCAGGGCGGCGCCAGCGCAGGCGGCGCGCCGATGGGCGGCGGCCAGCAGAGCGGCGGCAACAACAACGGCTGGGGCCAGCCGCAGCAGCCGCAGGGCGGAAACCAGTTCAGCGGCGGCGCGCAGTCGCGTCCGCAGCCGCAGAGCGCCCCGGCGAGCAACAACAACGAGCCGCCGATGGATTTCGACGACGATATCCCGTTCTGATTGTTGCGCCATCGCATCACGATCTCAGGCCCCGTTCCGACGGGGCTTTTTTTCGTCTGCTTAACCGGCGGTAGCAGCGCTATCGCCTGCGTTACACATTCCTGTGGAAATTCTGCTGGCGCGCCTGCCAAACCGCGGCTAACGGCCCCAGCTGGCTAAAATTTCCGCCGTGCTGATGACCTGCGGCACATTTCCCGGCAGCGACAAGCCAGCCCATACCTCATTGTGTTGCCCAATTAGCTGCTCCGCGCTGGCATAGGTGCGATCCGCCGTGGTGTGCGCATCGGCGGCGACGGTAATGCGATAGCCTAAACTCGCGCCGACTTTAATCGTGGTATCAACGCAGTAATCGCTTGCGCAACCGCAAATCACAAAACTCTCCGCGTTGAGCTGCGTGAGCGTGGCGGCCAGATCGGTCTGCCAGAAGCTGTCGCAGGCGGTTTTCGTTACGTAGAGCGATCCCGCCGGCTGGCGCAGCTCCGGCAGCAGTTCAAAGGCGTCGGTGCCCGGCTGCATCGCGCCTTCGCGGTGGGTGATAAAGATGGTTTTGTCGGCTGCCTCAGTTAGCTGATTAATGCGTGCTGAACGTCCGTTGCGATCGAAGCGTGGCGTGGCGAAAACGCCGTTTTGCATATCGACAACGACGATAATTCGCTGGGTCATCTTTCTTCTCCTTGCAAACGATATGCTTCAGTGTCAGGCAGCCGCGGCGAAAGGCAAAACTCTTTTGCAATTCGCCAGCCATCGCTGGCATGCTGAAAGCCTGTCTGGGTAACGAGGAGATCGAGGTGGAGGGCGTTCCGGCTATTTTTCCCTGCGAAAAAGATCGCGCGCAGTTTCGCCAGTTTGCCGAGCTGCCGGGGATAGAACTCTATCAGGCGCATATCACCCGCTATGCTTTTGAGCCACATACGCACGAGGCTTTCGGCATCGGCACCATCGAATCGGGCGCGCAGCGGTTCCGCTATCGCGGCGCGCAGTACACGGCGCCAGCCCGTTCGCTAATCATGATGAATCCCGATGAGCTCCATACCGGCGAGTCCGCCTGCGATGAGGGCTGGCGTTACCAGATGATCTATATCCAGCCAGATGAGATGGCGCAGCTTACCGGCGATCGCGGCTGGTGGTTCAGCGAAGCGCTGCGCACCGATTCACGGCTGGCGCTGCCGTTATCCCAGGCGCTGTCGGCGCTGTGGCTGGCAGACAGCGCGCTGGCGCGGCAGAGCCTGCTGGGCGAGGTGCTGGCGCAGCTGCGGCCGCTGGCGCGCATGGCGCAAAGCGGTAAAAAAGAGGAGCGTCACCGCTTCGACCAGGTGCGCGATTACCTGCGCGACAATCTTGCCGAATCGGTGAGGCTGGAGGAGCTGGCGGCGCTGGCGGGGCTCTCGCCGTGGCATTTTCTGCGCGCCTTTCGCGCGCACTTTCACGTAACGCCGCATCAGATGCTGATGGCGTATCGGCTATACGAAGCCAAACTGCTGCTGGCGCGCGGGCTGTCCGCCGCCAGCGTGGCGGCGAGCGTCGGCCTGAGCGACCAGGCGCATCTCACCCGTGCCTTTGCGCAACGCTACGGCATTACGCCGGTGCGCTATCAAAAACAGGTGCGCGGCGTCTAGGTCAGCCGCAATCTGCTACAAGATTTTCCCCGGCTTTTTCTCCACACTTCCTTACGCACTTTAATAAAGGAAGAGACGATGTTAGCTGGCGTGTTGTTTGCTCTTGCCGCAGGGTTAATGTGGGGACTGATTTTTGTGGGGCCGCTGCTGGTGCCGGACTATCCCGGCGCGCTGCAGTCTGCCGGACGCTATGTCGCGTTTGGTCTGATCGCGCTGCCGCTCGCCTGGCTCGATCGCCGTCGCCTGCGTAAGCTGCTGCCTGCTGACTGGCGCGAGGCGCTAAAACTGTCGCTGGTAGGCAACCTTCTTTATTACACCTTTCTCGCCAGCGCAATTCAGCGCACCGGCGCGCCGGTCTCAACCATGATTATCGGCACGCTGCCGGTGGTGATGGCGGTTACCGCCAATCTCTGTTACGGCCACCTTGAAGGACGTCTTGCCTGGCGTCGACTGGCGCCTGCGCTGCTGGCGATTGGCGCGGGGCTGGCGTGCGTTAATATTGCCGAACTGCGCGCGCAGGGCGGCGAGTGGGATATCACCCGCTACCTGAGCGGCATCGCGCTGGCGGTGCTGGCGGTCGTCTGCTGGACATGGTATCCGCTGCGCAACGCGCGCTGGCTGCGTACCCATCCGCAGCATAAGCCAGCGACCTGGGCAACGGCGCAGGGGATCGTAACGCTGCCGCTGGCGCTGGCGATGTATGCGCTGGTCAGCGCCCAGCTGGCGTGGCAGCGGCCAGACTTCGCGCTGCCGTTTGGCCCACAGCCGCAGCTGTTTCTGCCGTTAATGCTGTCGATTGGCCTGCTCTGCTCCTGGCTCGGCACGCTGTGCTGGAATGCCGCCAGCCAGCGACTGCCGACGGTTTTTATGGGGCCGCTTATCGTCTTTGAAACGCTGTCCGGTCTGCTGTGGACCTTTCTCTGGCAGCAGAGCTGGCCGCCGCTGCTGACGCTGACCGGCATCTTTTGCCTGATCCTCGGCGTGATCTGGGCGATGCGCATCAGGCCTGAGCCGCTGTTGACCTCGGTTGAGCATTAATTCCTCAGGCCAGCGCCTTGCTTAATATGCGCCGACCCGCTGATTTCACAACGTTTTAAGAATAATACGCAGAGCGGAGCGGCAGAATTTGCCGCTCTTTTGCTATTAATTCGCTTAAGCCAGAAAGCGAAACGTAATAAAAAGAGATCTCGGTCGCATTTTTTTCTCGCTTTGCGCGCGCTTCAGCGCTCTTTTCTGGCTGGAATTTGGCCTTCAGACCGCCGCTGCTCCATTTCAAACAGGCTTTAAGGCTTGGCCAGTGGCGATCAATTCGCCATTTTGCTGCATATTTATTGCCTGCCGTTGCGTTTTTATTGGCGTTTGGCCCTGAGAATAGCGTCTGATAAACCACCTTTTTCTCCAGAAAAGGGCAGGCTATTAAGAATTATTCCCAATGAGAAAATTTACGAAACTTTAGCTTTAGCGATCTTTATGCTGAATAATCTTATATGGGATCGCACCTGAATAAGAAAAGCGATAAGCACTGATAAACCTTTTATGCCGGAAAATTCCTGGTGTGCTTCTACCGCTCCGCTTATTTTTGGCTGATTAAATAGTATCCAGTGGATGCAGGCTTAGTGCCAGCCTATGCTGAAGTGAAAGAGGCCGTGCTGAGGAACGCGCTTTAGCGTGGCTTAATTGAAAGTGAGAAATTTAGCGCCGGGTATTAACACGCCTGATGTAAAGCAAGAAGCACCAATCTCATCGAAATGAGATTGGGCGAGAGGAGAAGTAGCGAGAAATGCGAGACTTTTGCTGGTGTTTATCAATATTACCGCAAAAAATGAAAATCGATCCGGCTGCAAAATCATCAGGAATGCATGGAGCGAAAATTAAAGCCACGAATGGTATCTTAAAGTGTCATCATCTCTTCTGGTAAGAACAATCTCAGCGCTAAGTCAGTTTTAAGCCGTATTATTGGTTTTATCGGTTTTCCGAGCCTGACGGGTAGTGATAAACGCTGCGGCTAATATCGAGCAGGCGGCAGCTGCGGCGCGTGCCGATGTCGAAAGTGCTCTGAAGAAAGTTGACCGCCTGACGCTTCTCATTGGTTGTAAAGAAGTTCTTCAATACGCTTTGCAGCATCTCCTTATCTGAGTTGAGCGTTTGCAGCTCACGGGTGAGTGTTTGTAGTTTGTCTTCTAACTCCTTGATTTTTCTTCCCTCTTCCGAAGAGAGACCGGAGAATTTCTTTTTCCAGCTATAGAAGGTGGCTTCAGAGATCCCCAGCTCGTCACAAATCTCCCTGACTTTAACCCCTGATTCAGAAGCTTTAATGGCATTTGTGATTTGCTCTTCGCTATATCGTGACTTTCTCATAAATGCTCTTACCTTTCTTATCGATTAATGGATGAGATGTACTGTATTAATATCTGGCACTGTAAATAATCTATTAATGCAGTATTAAAGTGCGCGATTAGAATTGCGTGGGTTAAATTAAGATATTTAGAATAAATATCATCATGGGATAAATCTTATTTTATTCTTATCGGATGGGCGCACCTTCCTGGTCAGGGATTTTTGTTATAGATTCTTCCCATCCCAAATACGAAAAATCTCTACGTACATTGGATATTTAGCATAACGTGCTTGCTAAATTCGCAGGGAAATGGCTTGCGCATGGCTTCTGTTTTCACCCTGAAATCGATTCCAGATTTGCCATTCTGAGCCAAATTTAATCAGAATTATCCTGAAAATATTCACCGAATCGTGTTCTGATTCTCATTTTTCGGACCAGCCTGGTTTGAAATATTTAAATAACGCCAGGCCCACTGAGCGCTTGTTAATTCGTTACAGGGACGTTGTACCGAAGCGGTTGAAGTAAGTAATGCAAAGGATGAGTCAATGAAATTAAGCGTAATGTCTAATGCCGCCTGGATGATGTCTGAGAAGATCGTCTCGGTTTTTGGCGTCATATTTGTGACCTCCTACGTGGCGAAATCATTCGGGCCAACCGTATTTGGCCAGATGGCGTTTTCTACCTCTTTATTTTCAATGGTCCAGACCGTCGCCATCTTCGGTACCGAAACTATCTTGTTTAAGCGGATCAGTAAAAGCGCGCCAAAAGGGCTGCGCCTGATGAACGTGGCGCGCACGCTGCGTATGATTTTACTGCTGGTCACTGCGGCGCCGGTGCTGGCCTGGGTGTGGTTCACCATGCCGCAAAACTTTCTGGCGTTTACGCTGGCGTCGTTCGTTGCTTCGGTGTTCGTGACGCAGGACACCTTTAGCGTTTACAACAACGCGCGTCTTGCCTCGCGGCTTAATACCGTCGCGAATTCGCTCGGCATGCTGCTGAGCTTCACCATTAGCTTCGTCATTGCCTGGCTGCGTCTTAATCCGGCATGGCTGACGCTTTCGATCGTCGCGGTGACGCTGGTGCCTTACGTCATCAAGCGATACAACTTTTACCGCGAAACGCAGGATATCGCTCCGCCGCAGGAGAAACGCAGCGCCTATCTGCGCTATCTGATGTACGCCGGTCTGCCGCTGGCAATCTCCAGCATTTTTATTTCGGTGCAGGTTAAAGCCGCGCAGATGTTTTTAGCCGGTATCGCATCGGCAAGCGACCTCGGCCTGTTTGCGGCGGCCAACACGATCGCGGCTTCGTGGATTTTTATCCCCGTGGCGCTCATAACGTCATGCTTCACTGAAATTTTCAGGGAACGCGGCGAAGTGGCTATTAAGCTGGCAGCGCGGCTTAACGGCTATGTCATGGGAGTTTCACTGATGATGCTGCTGGTCATCGCGCTGTTCGGCGAGAAAATCATCATCGCTTTGTACGGTTCAGCATACACACAGTCAGGAAGTCTCATTACGTTGTTGTCAATGGCGACCTGTTTCTCCGCTATGGGCACCGTAGCCTACCGCTACATGGTGAAAGAGGGTGGTTTCAACTATCTGTTGAAGAAAATCATCTGCCTGATGGCGATCAGCCTGCCGCTTTCGTGGTGGCTGATCCAGGGCTACGGCATTATGGGCGCCGCATGGAGCGTCTTCGTGTCGGAACTCTTGTCCCTTACCGTAATGAATTACTTCTTCAAAAACGGCGTCATTCAAAGAATTCAGGTTTCCTCACTCAACTACAAAACCTACAAATGAGGTCAGATATGTTTAAGTTGAAAGATGAACTCAGAAGAAGTGTGCAGTACTTCATTAAGAAGATGCCCTGGGCGTACCAGGACCGCATTTACTACTTCCATAAGTTCAGAAAATTGCCGAACCTGCGTCAGCCCAAAGTTTTCAACGAAAAGGTGCTGTACCGCAAATTCGTTTATGGCGACTACCAGATTTATGGCCGCCTTTCGGATAAGTATTCGGTGCGCGACTATATCGCCGAGAAGATCGGCAGCGAGTATCTGATTCCGCTGGTGCACGAGTCCACCGACCCGGCCTCGCTAAATAGTCTGCAATGCTGGAAGGGCACGGTGATTAAGCCGAATCACGCTTCCAACATGGTGGAGATCCTGCTGGAAGAGCCGGACGCGCTGCGCAAGCAGCAGATTATCAACAGCTGCTATAAGTGGCTGAAGACCGACTTCGCCAACGAGGCGCGCGAGATCCACTATCGCTATATCAAGCCGCGCATTCTGGTCGAGCAGTATATCGGCGACGGTAAAACGGCGCCGATCGATTACAAGTTTCATATGTTCAACAAGCGCGACGGCCG
>Ga0153961_1000170_pt1 | contig 21633 bp, 15 predicted proteins | sample TSFL045MetaG_FD_104748 | JGI IMG/M metagenome (GOLD analysis project Ga0153961, IMG submission 104748) | Attine ant fungus gardens microbial communities from Florida, USA - TSFL045 MetaG | ecosystem: Host-associated > Fungi > Mycelium > Unclassified | place: USA: Florida, Withalacochee...
CGAAAGGTCTTCTTAAGGGCTTTAAGCTGGCTTTGAGACCGTGGGAATCGTCGAAGAATTGATGGAGATATGACCGAATGAAGTTTGTGACAATATCCAAATTTTTGGGTGTTAAGCATACATACATGTACCTAATGAAAAGAGGAGTAAACTTGACCCAAAGTTGGTTGAGGGTTTTTTTGTAAGTTTATCTGAAAATAAAAAAGGTTATGTTATTGTGGACAGTCAAAATTATCTTCAACTGTACAAGTCATGTTGTCACAAACTTCATTCAGTCATATCTTCACCAATTCTTTGATGATTCCCATGGTCTTAAGGCCAGCTTAAAGTCCTTAAGAAGAACTTTCAATCGATATCAGTCACGTCTCAAGGTGATCAATATTGGCCAAGATATTAAGCAGATCAACTGGTAACCACTATGTTACCATTTATTAAATTGCTAATATCTCGGAAACTGCCATGATCTATGCTTTGGTTCTAAGCTCAGCAAAAGCCTTCTTCATAACGCTCAGAATGAGCCTAGAACAATTTTGAGGCAATTAATATTAGTGGAGATATGAAGACCTTAATGTTTGCACATGGACTTCATTAATTACCCATAGATAGTCATCTGCCCTTTTCTTAGAACAAAGGACAGCCTCCATATGGTTAGGTTATCACTATTTCTAATACAAAGGCACTACCATATGTAGAACAATAGGTAGTAGCATGTGATGATCTGTCCTAGTGCACAAACCATCACTTTCTTATATTTAAGGACTCATAGTCTGAGAATTAGACCTCAGACTTAACAACATCTTTTGTCACTTGTCTAACTTTGCATTTTTGAACTCTTTAAAGTATCAAAGTACCTATCACAAAAAGTAAGTGACCATTTGTGATATATGTGATGTGACATTCCTAAAAGACCCTCAATGTTCTGAATGAGTTAGGATCAAGGTTAGCAAAAATCAGGAAAAGGAAGATGATACACCCACCTCAAATGAGATGACAGGACCTCAGCTACTCGAGGAGTAAACTAACATTGAAGGTGAAGTCGAGAGAAAAGAGAAAGTATAATCAGCAAAAGTTAAAGAAAGAAAAGACAACCAACCCACTGATGGATGCCAATCACAGAGGCTAAGACATGCTCCTGCTCATGATGATGACAAATGTTTTTCGAAGACCTCTTATGTGTGACAAAAGGGTCCTGGAGGCCTCAAACAGGTGAACAAGGCTATCAAAATTTTGAAGAACCCAACTACCTATGAAGAAGCGATGTCAAGAGAGGACACTAGGCACTGGAAAAAAGCATATGCAAAGGAACTTGAAGAGTTTGTGAGGCAAAATCTTTTCAGCACCATACCAAGGCCAATTAGATAGAAGGTAATAGGCTGTAAATGGGTTTTTAAAACAAAACTCAATACAAAGGGACAGATTAAGCACTATAAGGCTAGACTTGTAGCTCAGGGATTTTCATAGATCCCTGGGATTGATTTCGATAAGACATTCATGCTAGTAACACATCACCAGACACTTCAACACTGAAACTGGAATGTCATCAAGAGCCATCAAATAGACAATTATTTTGGTTAAATAAACTAGATTCAAAACTGTGAACACAGTCGGAATCAGTTAACTGAGCTGAATATACCGATATGCCACTAAGGCTTTAGAAGCCTCCTAATCTTGAACCTAGCATTACTATCTGCTGATGGACCAATTGGATCTTGTTTTCCCCTCTGAAATTGCATCATCTGGAATTTGAGAGAGTTTTCTTGGATTGCTGACCCCAGGATTAGTATGCATCTCTGATAACTCTGAGAGGAAATATAGCATTTGTTCATCATACTTGTATGAGTTGATAGATTCCTGCATATGGAGTAATATCCTAAGATAACTTTGAGGGTGGGAGAGGGGCAGAAAAGTCATAAAGTGATATTAAGAAGATAGGATTCTCTGAGAAACAAGTCAGGGCAAAAGGAGATATAAAATAGATTTGTACACACATCTAAGCTAGTTCCATCAATCAAGGGTACAAAAGTAGAGAGTATGTCATTGATAGCAGCAGAATGGAAAAATTTGTAAGCATAATCAGCAATATAACCCATATACCATGAAAGCTGACTGAACACCATAATTAGCTGATTGCTAATAACCATGTGAGAGTAGAGACTCTAGCCCCTATAAGAGGGAGCAATTTTGGCAATGATCACAGTATAGTTATGATGATGTGCAACTGTTTTGAGAAAGCTCTCAACTGTTCTTGACATATCTAGCATTGGTATAATTTTGCTTAATCAAAGTCATCAAACAGTTTAAGACATGAAGAATTCAATTATGTACTCTGAATGGACATAATTCTTACATTTTTTGACTCATTATCCTGTTTTCATCTATGCAGAGAGAAGTGGCAATGTTCTAGAAGTTGAGAAGGGTGACAGAAAGACCAATGAGATGAAAAAATTCATTGGTCTGCTCTATACAATGAATGGTATAGACAATAATGGCCTCAAGAATAGTAGCAAAATAGACATTGAATTTCGCTAACTAGATAATTGAAAAGTGACATAAATGCATATGCTAGGTAATGATTGATAGAAGCAAAAAGAGTTAGATGTTAGGAATATGTTATAGCTTTCAACTTACTTTGTTAACCTGATTTTGGATAAATAGAATGTAGACTTTAACTGCAAGAACATATAATTGGCCAATATGTAGCTATGCAAGCTTAAGAAAATGGTCTACCACAAGGAAGTCCCAACTTGCAAGGCTAGTTAAACCTGGAAGGAAGGAAGAATTAGAGATAAGTAATTCAACAAGGATAGGGGCATATTCACAACTTTGGAAAGTGCAACCTGAAACAATAAAATCTGACTGTGAACATGGTATTTAGCAGTTTTTATACAGAATAGTCCATAGACCAGATAGGAAGCAGCCAAGATTTGATGGGAAAGGCAGATTAGACTAAATAAGAGGCTATCATGCTGTGAAGATGAAATTAGTTAGATGCTAGACATCAGAAAATATCAGAGTTGGCTTCAAAAGGGTTTTCAAGTATACCTACATAGACAATCAAACTTGTGTCAGATTCCAGAGCACCTATAGAATAGAAAAAAACTATTAGAAAAGTTGAGGCTATAATAACAATAGTCATTAAGTAGGTCAGATAACTTGCTATGGAGAAAAGTGAAGGTTTCTTTCAGACATACCTTGACAAATAAGCTGTGCATTTATAGTCAAAGATGTGTTGGTCTTGAGCCAGCTGGATTAGAAAATATATAATCATTAGCATGTGAGCTCACTATGAAAAACTAGAAGCAGAGTGAGGTACAAAGCTTCAGATATACAAAATAGACTAGGGACTAAAAACTGAAATAAGAAGAACAGCCATTCTTCCAGAGCCTAAGTTGATCATACTTCTGGGCTAAAAAAAGTTTTGCATCTCAGCTGGATGTCAAGGGCATTGTTTTCTTTGAGGGATTGAATCTTATATTAAAGAAGTTAATGAAGGGCATACTGCTTGCCTTCCACATAGTTGACATCTGTTGCTCTTGCTTGCTCATTTGGTAGAAGAGATTGATATGAATCTCATTCTGGGTGTTTAGCTATACCTGAGCTATAGAAAAACAAAAAAAACTGCCATAGTTCACCTACCTCAAGCTTTGCAATAGTAGCTTCTGCTCACAATAGCTGACTGTTTAACCCATCCTGACATGTCAATATCTGCCTTGCTTGAGTAGTCTCTGGCTTTAGCACATTGATGATCACATCAGGGCTTTCAGGGTTACTGTTCTGGCTTAAGGATAATGAGTCCAAGTTGAGGCCCACCTCTAATGCTTTGTTTGTATGTGTAAGCTTTAAACTCCCATTTCTCAATCTCCCTGCTCACTATTTCTATTGCTTGGATTATGGAGGGAAAACTAGCATTTGTTCAGACCTGGCATTTTGAAATACAACATATGCTCACTGGATAATAAGGTGTCTTTGGGGAAATCATAAAATGAGAAGCAAGATTCTCAGTAGCTAAATGTATCATATCCTTAGAGTCTTATTTAGTGTCTGAGGATTGAAGTAGGGAGATCAAAGGAGTTTCATATTGATAAGATGTCTTGACAGGCTCTAGCTTGATAATGTAGTCGACTGGGATGTTCTGTATTTGCTCCTTTCCAATCTTGTCTTTCCAAACTTGGACCTTTTATTGAAATGCCTTGAACAATATGTAATCTGGTAACTGGTCATATCGAATACACTCTGAACCTCAATGAATGTCAGGAGAATATGAGGAAGTCAATGAGTTACTATATGTATCAGGCTTTGAATCTGTTAAAATCTGGTGATCCAAAATAGGGTAGCTGTCAAACAAACAATCATGTATGTTATAGGCAGAAAAAGAAAAAAACAAGGGCTTTTCTTCTTTTTGAGATACTCAATTCAGTTTGATACACAACAGTAGAGATTGTCAATAGTTAGACATTGATCAAAAAACAATACCTCCCTTCCTTGATCAATGTGTGTTTGTATGTTTGGGTTGTTAGTATGCACATGTGCATGGTATTTTGCTAATGGAATTTCCTGAGAGGACAGGAACAAATGTAGCAAACTCAGAGAGAGGATAAAAAAAATAAAAAGAATGGAAAGTTGAATGTGTTGCATCACAAAAATGTGTGAGATACTCAATTGAGTACTCCAGAAATAATGGGATTACATGAGGTTACCTGACTTGGTACTCTAGGAAAGAACATTACCCAAAACTGGTGCTCTATAAAAGGACCAACTCCAAAACTGGTACTCCAGGGAAAGACCAAATATTGTACTTGTATTGACTAAGCCCACTAGATTCCTGAAGTCACCAAAGTTCTAGGTCATTTACATGATGCAAGTGCTCTGAATGATACAACTATGAAAAGATCTACTGTTTGCTGCCAATGGTATGGATTTCCCTAATCACTGACCCAAGAGATAATTCATGATATCTCAGGAGCCTCTTTGACCTGTTTGATACTAGTTTTGATCAATTTGACTATAATTACTGCATATGGGCTGGCCACTTGTTATAGTGCTACAAAACTCAAAGAATGGAGATAGAATTTAACAATATCCAAATCACGCCTGCTCTGGCATGACACTACAAAACACAAACCTCACTTATTATCTTACTTATACAAATGGTGATAGATCTCTTTGTCTAATTATCATACATACTTAAATTGGATATAGTTGGTGAATATCTTAGATGGCGGAAAGAGAGCATAGATACTGCTATGCAGAGATTCTAATGACTGAGTATAATTCTGTAGCATGTGAGAGGCTCCAATATCTCTTTAACTATAAGTTTTTTATAGCTTTTTGTAAGAAAGCTAAACTCCAAGCCAGAATTAAGCCAATTGCTCTTTGTTCAGAGATTGACAAAGAGAACTCAATAGAGTTTCCATTAGATTTTCTACACTACTTATATAACTACTACATGGTCTGTGCAATGTTTTCCTATACCTATCATGTGGCCTATCATGTGATGTGATGTTGTGACTTTCTGTCATATGACTGTGACTATGTGTGACACTTGTGACATGACACTTTTCCACATTCCCTTCTGTGTAGTAAGTCCAAGATAAAAGGAAAAGAAAAGAAAAGAAAAAGAAAAATAAATAATAACTTAGCTGTTTTGCCAAGTCATGACACTTTTGTTCTATCTCAAAAGTTTAAATAAATTTAATGTCCAGTTCAGTGCAGCTCTTAAAGAGTTTTGAAACATATGAGATAATTTTCTGGATAAGTAGCTTAATGCCTTTGATAACTTTAAGTTCCAGTTCTCGGGAAACTTGTACATGAGGGACATAAGGTGCTCAAGGCCTCAGTATGTTATGTACTGAGGGATTACCAACAATAGCTTCAACCATCCAGGAGATAATAAAGTGTTAGAGTTATTGATAGATACAGGAGTAAATGATTGAGTATAAGCATTAGAGGACAGTTAAAACTGAAATTGCAATTCAAGTATTTCTCTTGTAGCAATAACATCTAATACTCACTACAATGTTCCTGTCACTCTCCTTTTCTATTAGAAAACATATCCTCCCCCTATTGCAGCTTGTCTAGGGTAGAAAATGTCAGATATGACAGACAGCATTGTAGTGAGACCAATAAGCAAAGTTGGGGTTTTGAGAACCTATTGAGGCTGAACTACCTCAGTTTTAATGGATACACAATCATTAGATGCTTCTACAGTACCAACAGTAGTGCCTCTGCAAATAATAATATATCCAATGCTCACATACCTGTAGATTAAGTGCAGGATAATCTTCTTCTTAGTCATTAATAGGATTGACACCAGAAGTCCCTTTTGGGGTGATGAAACAAAATCCTCTAGTTGGTACTATCTGTACCAACTAGAGAAATGATGACACTGACATAATCTCTGAATTATAAAAAACTGGGATCAGACGAGACTATCAAGCTTACCCAGGAACTGGCAACACAGAAGGATAGACCTGTTAATCCTGTTCTTCAAGATAACACCTCATAAGACTCACTGAAGAACTATATAGTATAGAATCAGCATCAAATAGCAAACTGTGAACAAAGAACAAAACTCACCTCATACCAGCCAGTTACAGCAGGGTTGTGCCAAATGTTTAGATACCCTTGCAAAGCATAATAGTTGAGGTGATTGCTTCCTCATTAAAGATGAGTAGGGTCACCTAGGCAAGAAATATTGCAGTCTACTTTGTCTTCAATAACACTATTGGTCCTTGTGATATTGGTGATATTACCACAGACTACATAGCAAGATCAGTATTGAATTCAACATGTGAACTTGAGGATATACAACATTGAAAACCAAACTAGACAGAAATTCAGTCAACGACAGGTGATATAATACAATAAGGACATCCCACTCCCCTCAATCCTAGTGGCAGAATAACCAAAGGTAGTACACTACTCCATATACATGGTAGCAAACATATTCAGGAGCCATTTAATCAACTATAACAAAATACATGTATCTTGTGCCTCACTATCACAAAGATCATCTACCGTAAATGAAGATCTTACTGTAGACAACCAGCATAATTATAGTCTCCTGGCAGTTTAACCCTTTGCAGAGAAGGAACAGTGAAGGCTACAACATTGCCTTGTCCATTGAATAAATAGCAATATGGGCAGAACTACTGCATGCTTCACTAAATAACAAGTATAGGGTCAAGTTATGATGTGTACAAAAAGTCTGAGAATTCATGTAGGTGGAATTACCACTAGCACATGCCATATTACAAGAGGACTTGTCATGATAACAGCTCTATCAACCAAGTTTGGACCATACACTGGAAAGGATGACACCTAATGACAACATATAACCCTTTGTTTGAAAACTCATACTCATAACATTAGACTAAGTATTGATTGTCAATTTCATGCTGAGAGAACACAGAATAAAAGTTACTTACTGGGAAATCCAAGGCTATTAACTGTAAAGTTCTGAGTATCACAAGTCTTGACACAAAGCTCGACTGTCATATTCTGATCATCGGGAATATGGTTCAGTAGGATATGCCTATTCACTGACAATTCTTTGACATGTCAGATACTACTCACATATAGGGTAAGGTTATATGCCCATCCAGTTGATAAACCAGATAAAAGAGTAGTGAAAGTACATATAGGCTCAAATACATCTCTGTAGTTTTCATCCAAGATACAATCACTAAGAGCAAAGTTCAATGCATAGTACTTGCTCTTCATCATACCAATGTTCTGACAACAAAGTTAAGTCAACCAGAGAGAATGCCTTATTCAGATTACTCACTCATACTTCTTTTGTATCTGGGAAACACTTGTCATACTTATAAAAGCTCACAGTCATGATGCAGTCAGTGGTATATAAAGCATCCTTAACACCAACCCTATGATGAATATCAATGACAATGTATAAAATCAGTTATGATACCTAATAAAAATTATTTCAAAAGACATTAATAGGCTAGTGCACATACCGTAATAGCTCAAGGATTTCTAATACAATGTCTAGTTTGAGGAATGAGTCAAAAACAACCCTATAGTAGAGGTACGCCTAATCTAGCAATGTACTATTGACATAGCAGAGTCTACTTACCTCACTTTTTTTGATATGACTCAGTCTAGCTGCTCCCTCTAAAAGGCCATATTGGAGAAGGGGGAATGAAAGGTTGGAACCCTAGTTTACCCATGGATTGACTGGCTGAGACAGAGCAATAGTCAAAGAGGCCCTCAAAAACAGGAAAATTGTCTCCAATGTTAACTAAATTGGAAGAGCAGAAATGGTCAATGCAATCCTTAACATGGAGATATGAGCATACATTTGCGTATTTCCCTCACAAAAGAGTTCATGTTTGAGGGTGTGATTTTGCTAAGGAATTTGATGTAGTCATCTGAGTGGAATTGGGTTATTTCTTGCTTTGTTACGGGTTTTGCATGCTTTTTAAATGTCAATCAAGATATTTGTGAAGGGAAATCATGAGTTCAAGAGTTATAGTGCTTGTCTTCAGATTATAACCTTGCTCATTTGTCCTCAAAGTGAGTGCAGAAAATTCAACTTGCCTTATTATCTGTACTTAAGGAAGTGGCATAAACAAGGTCCCTCCTATTGGGAATCTATTGACTAGCTCCACTGTAGTAGTCAAATTGACTATTGTGTAGTGCAATTCTGGCCCTGTTAGGAGACCAATTGCAGTTTTCAACCCTACTTATAATGAGCTTCCAACAAGATTGAGTATTTACGAGACATTATATGACCACAACGTCAGTCCTATGCATCTGCACCAGGGCATTTCAGTATTTCTCCTCAACCACCTTCTGATAACTGCTATTCTGAGCTCCAGTAAACAGTTTGCATTGTTGATGAAATGTCTGTGACCAACTTCAATAGTAGTGATTTGGAAACAAGAACCATGTAATAACCCTTACTTGTCATCTCCAGTTCTATGTTTCACAAAAAACAAGTTCCATATTGATGCAAAAACCTCATAAAATCAAAGTTCCTTCTATATCTCATATCCTTTCTCCTATCCAAGGGTACTCCCTTTGATAAGACTATGTATATGACTATGATTATATCCATTGCAATACCCAGATTTGTAAATACTGGAAATGCAGAACATGCTTTAGGAGCACATATCAAGCAAAAAATGTAATGAACTTTTGCTTAAATCCTTCTAGTAACTTGAGGTCAAAGCTTTTAGTCATTCTTAACTACCAGTCTAACAAGAACCAAAACAAACTCAGTAATATAACAGCAAATGTTGTAAGTATTCTTGGCTTTTTACTGAGACCATGTGCATTTCAACAGACTGCACAGTGCTCATAAGTATCCTCATTCATACTAGATAGAGTTAGTAATGCCTTTGGATCTGCAGTAGAACCAGCTAACCCCTAGCTGCATTTGTACACTGGTCCACATGACTAGTTTTATATAGGTTCCCTATTGTTGATGCATGTTTAGCTCACTATCTTCCAAGCCTTGAGTTCAAGGTCATTCAAGCTTGATAACAGCAATAACATCATTTGTGGGCATGATACAAGGGTTAACCCTAGATTGTGACAAACCTATCAGGACCACTATAAATCTTGACTGAGTTGCCATTGCAAATTATGGAACAATCCATATTGTTTTCCTAAGTCATGGCAGCATTCAAAGCAAAACTATAATCTATGAAGATGACAGTGAACCAGCATTAATATTTTAAAAGAGACATACAACATTCCATGTATAAATATTAGATGGGAGCTTGTCCTTTCCTATCCATATGAATGCCACTTACTCAGAAAATTCCATAGACCATAACCCATTTGAAAGCAAGCAGTGGTATAGAGTCCATTTGTCAAAGGACTACTAATGTCCATACTGACCCTAAAGAGTGAGGTACACCATTGACAGCATCACTATACTATCCACAATCAATTGTCAATCATGAGTTGTGGATTCCACCCAAATAAAATCACAGAAGCAGAAAAAAAAGTAATCCTCTTGTAAGGTATCTAAGGATAAGAAAGACAAGCAATCTGCTAGAAAGCTGATATATGGTGCAGCACCAAGGATACCTAAAAGTCAACATATTTCCCCTAAGAAACTATTAGATCAGATTTGATAATAAGACATCATCAAAGAAACAATCTAAAAATAGTGTTGAAAATTTCACAGATTGATCAAGCATGAATAAATAAGAGGAAACCTAAGCAAATTGCAAGGCATAAAAGGAAACAAAAAAGAACCATATGTCTAACAACCCAAAGAAGTCCAGTTTCCAATGATTTTTGGAGCTGTAGGGGAGAAAAAGTCTGACCACTCTAGAACAAGTTGAAATGTCTACCTGCAGTGCAAAGATCAGATGTATTCCTTGCACAAGGCATATTGCAATCAGATGCTATAGTATTGGTACTAGCATTATCGATGAAATTATCCCAATTTGTCAATCAAAAAAGAAGAAAGCAAGACAAATAAAAAGTACAAGGTGTAAAAGGGAAAAACTGTATTATGCCTAAAAGCAAGCATAGTATATAGAGGCAAAGATTAAATAAATATTGTACCTACTAAAAATTGTAATCGAGAATAACAGGAGAGTTCAAGCCTAGTTATAAGATGTGACCTATATAGTACTTACAGATAGATGAGATCTCAACTTAAATTTTACTTCCTCACATCCTCTATCTCCTAAGCAAAGACAACATCTGCATTATGACTCTCCTCTTTAGTGAGAAGCAAGGTAGCAAAGGTACTGATAATCCTAAAACCACAGAAGACTAATGAGAGTTGTTGAGCAGTAGTGCAAAATAGAGACCAAGAACTGAAACTTACTTCACAGAACAGCAAATGTTCCTATCTTGTCAGTAAGTTTTTTAAAACGAGAACAGAAGTAATAGCATCCACCTTGCTGTAGGCTATGGAAATACTATGAGCAAAGATCTTATATTGAGTGAGAAACCCTTTCACAGGATAATACTATCTAGTGTATTCATTAATAAAGATACAAAGTAGTCTATAATTCCATTTGAGACTTACATAGGTTGTAAGGTTGGGCCTGAAGTCGCAAAATAATTGAAGTAAAGCAAAGTTGACTATAAATGCGGCTTTGCTAAGTATATGGGACAAATCTCAGTACAGTTACAATTATGTTACTAAAGAAGATCTTAAACAACTGTTCCTGAGGAGAGCCTGACAAATCGTTAAATCCAATATGTTGTAAGTATCTAAGCTCAGATTGATACCATAGAAATAGATCTATAGTAAAAGTAAGATATCCAGAAGAAGCTTGAGATGTCACCACTCAGAGAAGTATGCAGCAAATACCTTGAAATGGATATTATTCTGAGTTAGCACTTCTGTTTGAGTAATAGAAGCCACCAAGATCCTCTTTTTCTTTTAGCGAGTTGGAGCAAGTACTGATCAGTACACCATTAAGTACTAACCCAATCAATATAAGTGTTAGAGTGATATAAGTAATCTGATTATAAAATAAACACATATTCTGGTGATTCCAAGCAACTTTAACTCAATTTCAGTCAAAAAAGATAGGACAGGACAACCCTCTTCTTTGACCTCTTTGAGCTCTAACCAGCATGTCTTATTTTCAGAATCAGTTAGGGTTAGGGCTAAAAAGCTCAGTTTAAATCCTAGACCATGTCAATAGGAAAGAAGGAGGTTAGAGTTCAAATAAATGAGATATAAAGTATCAGTACTTGAAGTGCTTAAATATTTTGATATATGATCTCAGAGACAAGTGATTAATCAGGTGATTAATTCATGAGGTACAGCCGGACCCTGTGAAAATTGAGTTGTAAAACCCTGGTATCCACTGCTGCTGGGTGAGGCCTTAGCAATCAAGACAAATATGCATCAGAAGGTGATATCTGACTGTAGTCACAAAATCTCATATCATTTGTCTTCATCTGACACATCTGCTTTTCTTTAAATTTTGGCCTTATCAAGAGTAGAATTTTAATAGCTAGCATATATTGGAGGTCAGGAACTATAGCAACAAGAAGAGTTGAACTCTCATCTATCATACAAGCTAACTATCAAGATAGTCTTCAAGTTTGCATAAATGGTAAGTATGCATATCTCCTTGATTATTGTTTAATGACAAAACATAGAGTCTCTATTCTCTATCAAGTGATTGAACAGTTTTTAAACAGCCAAAGTTTTTATACTGTGGTTTTATGTGAGTTGTGAGTTACAAGTTCATTGCTTTTTTGTGTACATCTGATTATTATCTGATTATTCCATATTGATTCATTCCCTACATAAAGTTTTAATCCTCCCATATGAAATAAATTGGCTCCTGTGAAATAAATTATACATAAATTTATATAGATGCTCAGGCAATGTAGTACTAGTAAAATGATGATGCAACCTAATGGAGACTCCACCCTGACTGCAAAGGCATGGCCATGACAGTCCACTTCAATAAAACAGTTGAGGGAATGGAAAATTACAGTAAATAGTATTAAGTTAAATATCTCAGGAGTCACCTATAAAGGTAGACAACTGAGGGAGTTGCAGGACAAGAACAGGATTCTATAGAGAGGTATTCTAGTCCAGTTGTTCAGTTGCTACAGCAGTGGAATAGAAGAAAAATTTGCATCAATGTCATTATATGCAGATAACATCAGTATATAAATTATATAAGAGCACCCAGACTAGAAGATCAAATGTCTAAGCAGATATGGTTAAAAGTAAACCCCTTCAAGTAGAAGCAGCAACTGTTGTTCATCTTGAATATGATGGCCTGTACAAAGGCTTAATCAGAATGAGAAAAGTAAGTTGCATCAAATAAAAATGAAAATAAATCAAGACAACTCACTGGGCAACAGAACAGTAACCAGTATCAGTCACCAGAAGTCTTTGTTTACCATTCAGACTTGGTGGCTGAGCCCAAACTATGAAGATATCTTCTCTACTACTAAACAAAATTAAACATGCTTTGTTGTTTAGATTGCAAAGTACTTCTTACCTCCCAGACTAGTCTCTCTCTCATGTCTATAACTGCCATGTGGAATGCTATGAACCATACCCAGAGGCTAAATTTTCAGAAATATGTTCCAGATTGGGTATCCAGGAGACTTACCCTTTGATAGAGAAACTCGAAGGGTTAGAGGCTATCAGTAGACTCTATATGCATACTATGGCATTGGTTTGTGCACATGATGATTGTTACATGCTCTTTTTTACCAAAGGATCAATACAGAAGTATTACAGCATTGTATATGATATGAAGGGGAATGACCTACCAAAGGAATAGAATATTGTCTTTGCTTAGCAGTTGGATCACAGCTACTACTGAACCTACTTCTGAGTCAAGGCCCCACCTCATGACATTAGGCCATCTATTACTATAGACTGAATTGACAAAGTAGAATAGAATATCAACTATTTATTGACTTATCTTCCATTTGATGCTACTGACACCCATAATATAAGTACATTTCTACTGAAAACAAGGTAGCCTGAGCATATTAATGGCCTAGACCTTAATAATCTATGCACTTTGATAAGCTCACCAGACCATGATGAGTTCTCATATTTGAAGACCACTGTGAACTAGATTGTGAATGTAGCTATAAACTGTCTTGATTATACTGCCCTGGACATCTTGCAACAACTAAATACAAAAGATTTTACATTGTGAGTTCTTATTTTTGAAAGAAGAAAAAATTACTTACTTCTTGGACAGTGGAGTCTCACATGACCCCTTCCACAAAGTATTGAAGTTGTAATCTAGCTATATACAAATTCTTGTTTGCTTTGTTGCATTTTTGCTTCATGACAAAGGAGATTACCTGCTTCTTCTCCCCTCTGATGTTAATGCCCTGATCAAAGCATTTGCTTAGACCTCTCTGTCATCTCAGCTTCTATCTCCAATCTTTGAAAATGGAGAAAACCTATACTATATCAAACTTGTGAAGATTCTGATGAAAATCTGAACACAAACCTAGGAACTAACCCTAGGTAACTTTATGACAGATTCCACCATGTGTTTCGTCACCCTTTCTTGCATCAAAAGAGACTATGGCTAGGCAGAGCTTACTTAGGTTACACCATTGTTGGCAAAAATGATATATAACATGTGGACAATCTTCTTATTTAATCTTCACTTTTATGACATAGGACCTGTAGATGTTTGTAAAAGTCTCTTCTATTGCCTACCAAACTCTATCACTTCCTGTCTTTACATAGTATAATGATCAATAGACCAAATTTGTTTGGCATGGAGCAAAGATTATGCTTTCAATGTTCTATGAAATGGGACAAGAGTTAATGCAACTAACTTATGAGACTTTCTTTGACAAAGTATTTCTTAAAATTGATTGGAATGTCTCTGGGTACCTCATAGATGATTTGTTCAATACTAGCCCTAGATATAGCTTTGTTACTGATGCTTGGAATAGCAAGTACTATGATAGAATGGCCTTCATGTATGAAATTATAGAAATACCTTATTTGTGAAAGAAATTTGTCATTGCTGTAATACCTAAAGGAACGTCTCTGTTGAACTTGGCATGAGCTAAGACTTGGCTGAACAACTACTCATATGCACTGGGATGGCTCATGACAAATACAGAGATAGAAGGAGGATCACCAAGCAAAGGAACTGAATTAACTTGCATCTAGCTGTTGAATACACTCTATTGAACATGAGAACTTTATACAATTGGATCTTGCATTGCCATCTTTTGTCAGTACTCCAAGACGTCTGCAAATATAGAAAGAGATACCTTGATCTCTCACATTCTTAATGCCTTCAGCCAAGAAATTATTAAAATTGTTGTCTTCAAGGCCCATCTGTTTGCCTAGCAGCTAATCAAGATATTGTATCCCAACAAACCCAATCTCTTGTCACTATGGTGCACCAACTTCTTTGTCAAATATGATTAGCTCTTCAATACTGAAGATATATCCAGTACTCTTTGTATAGTTAGCCTGAAATTGTTGGAAACTCCTCTTGGAATTAAAGACTATTGACAAATGTCTATCTTCATCAGAAGAATGCACTGTCCAACTCTGGAGTCGATGTTTGCATTGAGTGAAGATGACAATAAGGTAGCACTACAGACAGGGTACTCAATGGCAATGGAAAAATGTATTTATGGGATTTTGAGTGAATATCTAGGCCAGCTCCCAGAAAACTTGATTGAATCATATGTAAAGGTGAGTACTGAGTGGCAAGTACTTATGCAGGTACCTAAGGACAGGAAGCAAGTCAAGTTAACCAATTTTACTGATAAAGTGACATAGGCTCAATATATCTCACCAGACAAGTCCCCTTACCTCCATAATTAAACCCCTGAACTGCCTATTGTTCAATATGGAACAATACTTACTCCTACAAGTGTTTACTCCTTGTTATCTAAACTCTCTTCATGACCCTCGAATCAAGAGGCATCACTCACTATGACAGAATTAGCATCATCTCTTCAATCTCTTATGCAATCCCCTCACCTTTGAATATGAATTTGAACTTGCATGATAAACATCAAGTTGAAAAAGATAGTCATGTTACTGAAACAAATGCTAGGAAGGTGATAGTAAAATACCTCTTCTTTCTAGTCAAAACCCATCTAACACTATTGCAAGAATGTCATATCATATAAGAACTGGCTTGATGGTCAGGGAGCAAGTAAAACCCTCTTGTCAGATGCTGATCTTTGGGGTCAGCTTGGTGATAGGATTAGTGATGATGCCTTATATCAGATAATGGCCCCCCAATCGCAAAATGCTAGTTTAACAGACAACAATATATATAATATTTGTAAAATCCTGTTCTACCATTAATGACTGCTTTTCTAGGATATGTTGAACATAGAGAATACCACTCTCAAGGCAATGAGATCAATCTTGCAAATGCCCAACTACAATTGGGTATCAGATGAGTAACAAAAGACAGTTATTTGCACAATTAAAGAAAAAACAGACGTACTTATTGTACTTCCTATTAGAAGTAGAAAATTGATAGTCCCCATGATAGTCACACATCAGTCACCTACCAAGACATTTGTCATTATTGTCCCCTTGATTTCACTGCTTGAAGACTGGGAGTATCATCTTAAGAATACAGGAATACCATATAGTGTCTTTAGGAATGGCATCTTTGACTTCTATAGCTCTTTGTTAATCCTGACAACAGTTGATCTTGCTGTCAGAAGGGAGTTCTCTAAGGCAATAGGAAGATCATATGCCTTGGATGGTTTTGAAGGGATATTCATTGATAAAGTACATAACGTGTTTGTATCAAGAGACTTTCATACATATATGCAGTTATTGTGAGGAATTTGCACTCTCTCTTTCCCTATAGTTATCATGTCTGGTACATTACCTGTTACAATAGAGAGGCCATTGATCGCTAAGCTTAACCTACAAACTAATACTGTTGTTGTTTATTGATCATCCAACTGCTCTGAGTTAAAGTACATCATTGAACCCTTTTTGACATTACAAAAAGAACTATACAAGTGTATACAAACAATTGTCAGATTGCACAGGCTAAAGGAGATAAAAAGGAGACTCATATTTGCTAATACCATCTATGATAGAGAAACCTCAGCTGCGATGCTTGGTTATAAGTTCTACTGTTTGAAAAATGAGATTTATGTATATATTATGAAAGACAAATAGAACGTTGTCATAGACCATTACAATCCTGAGATTACAGCTTTTTGGAGAGGTATAATTGAGAGGTAGAGGTGAGGTATTAAAGAAACCCATAAACTTCTTGTGGCAACAACTACCTTCTCAACAGGCAATAACTATCCTCAGGTCTGTCTTATTGTCTTGGCAACAACTCCGTTCAACATAAGTATAGCTATTTAGAAGATGGGCAGAGCAGGGAGAGATAAAGAACCTGTAACATATTATATATTACCTTTTAAACCTACAGTTTTTTGCCGACTACTCAATGATCCATAGGATGTTATTGGTCAAAAAGCAATTGAACAGATAATATGGAATTTGACTGAGTGCTTACAACTATGCATCACATGGTATATTAATAATAAGGGTGGTGTATCATGTCTTAAAGACATGCAGAACGAGGTCTGTAGCTGGTATTGCCCTATTGTTGAGTTCTCCATTGTGCCTTCCTCTCAAGTACTGAGTAAACCTATTCAACTCTATGAAACTGCTCCTAATCAAAATATGCCCAAATAACCTGGCAATATTCTTGAGGTCTTCAAAAAGGTCCTAGTACTATTGTCTTCTTTGGTTGACCCCCTATTGTTCTCTACCCCTATTCAAACCCTTCATCATGAGAACCAAGAATTCTCCCCTCAGTATATGGAATATAGTGAAGAGAGCAAACCACTCTTTGTGGAAGAATTAAGGGCTGTAAAAAAGAGAAAAATCAATGTCAAACTCACTACCCAAGAGTATGTTGTGAGACTCAAGCACATGGTCCAAGCAATAGATGGGAATTGTACAGTCTATATGGTAAACAATCTAGACATCAGCAAAGAACATGATCATATAGCTAATTACTGTCCTTAACCTAGACTTTTGTGCATTTCTCAAGTGGAAGAAGAATATCTGGTATAATCCACAGACTCATAGAGCTATTTGTACATATTGCCACCTCTCTTAGATTGACGATAGCCTATATAAATGGATCTCACAGGGCAAGTCTGCTTTTAGTAAGTGCCCTTATCCAGATAGAACCTTATCTCTAGCATATACTATCTATTGTCATACCCTAACTCATTGCAGTATAGAGTCTGCCTTCAAAAGCCAATAGCCTACTGACATCTAGTATGCAAAATAGCTTTGCAGCAAGCCAGTTATAGCATTGAAAACAAACACCATGCTTATTTTACCATGGTTTATTAAGACACATTGGTTTCAGAAAAGTGAAGTTGTGTGAGAGTTGTGTAAGTCAGTGTAGTGGGTTGTACTGTACCTAATATGGACTGTCAGTTATGCTTGATAAATGTTAAATGTTATTGTCGAATCTATTATACTCTAAGGAACAAATCCAGGCTGAAGTAGAGAAATAGGTCTCATTGTAGTTGAATTTATCATTTGTTAGACCCCTAACCCTACCAACTGGAGGATTTCAGTGAATTGAATAGTGTTGTAGAGTTAACTAAATATTTTCCTCTCTCTAGGTTATCTATAAATGTCCTTTGCCTCACAAGCCAACTATGAACTGCTACTCAATTATGCAAGACAGTCAGATGTTGTTCTTTGGGAAAGCACCACAAAGCTTTCTTTTTTCGGTAGTCAAGACAGTCATGGTAGGATCAAGGAATTTATTGAGAAAAATTCATACTCATTAACATGAGTCTCAAATAGTTTAGTGCTTTCAGGTCGTTTGGCATTGTACTACCTTGTAATACTGTCAGCACATAGACTTAATATTATTTTACCACTTTGTCTGTTTCTTATCTGAGTAAGATTGCTTTTGGGGGTCTTTAATGAAAATATGCGAAAGCAAGAAAATTTTGATTTTGTAATAACATTCTAAGCAATTTGTAGGGTATATATCATTATGGACAGCATGTCTGTAACACCCTGGAAGGAAAGGCAAGAGCTACAAGAGTGCTCCAATATATTTGACTTGACATGGTAATGACTGACTTGTAATACAATCCTGTTCACACAAACAGCTGAGATCCAAGCTTAAATGGTACTCTGGCAGTCAACCACAGACTATCTTGTGCAACAGTTTGAGCAGAATGCTCAACTAGGGCTATTGGCATTTACAGATGTCTTGCAAACACTATGGAAAGAAAAATATACACAGTCAATTGCTTAGCTATAAAGTAGTGTGGTATCTCACCAGCTGCCCTTCCTTAGCTAGTATGGGACTTGCAGGCTGATTCAATACTGGCTGTAAAGGAACTAGTGTTCAAGCCAATATAGACAAAGCACTATAGTCACTCATATACTTGATATCACCCAGCAAGTCTGTCTTGGTTTGGATTACTATAAGGACCTTCTCTGCAGCTACCTCTAGGAATGAAGGGTATAGCATGGGAAAATAAGCCAAGAGAGTAAAATGTACCTATGACACTAGATGCTGAGTTTTGACTCTGAATCTACAAATAATGAAGCCTGGGACATGTAGAAAAGGTCAATGGTGAAGCAGGCGATTGAGTAGAATGTAGAGGGGGACAGGAGGTTCTATAGGCAAAGGAGGTATGAGTGTGTTGATAGGAGAATGAGGCATAGTAATTTAGGATAATGGAACAGCAGCCAAGTCAGATTCATGGTCATTTGAGATGGTAGTAATAGCATGCATGCTTGAGTGAGTATTCTATACTTTTTCTAAATAAGTATTATGTGCTCTGAGGTGAATTGTTGCCTCTCGAGTTCTCTTTCTTTCTTGTCCTTAACCCTTGCCTTTCATCAGTTTCTCTCTTAATATATTCCAACCCTCTCTCATGTCTCATGAGTCTCTTTTTCTAAGCGACCCTGAATTCCATTTGTGTACTTATGAGTTTTTGAGGTTAATTAGACTAGTCTCTGGAAACATGTTCAAACCTTGTTGATCAGTGAGAAATTGTAGTTATTGTTGCTCAGCATTGAGTTGCCATTGAAACTTATACTAGAAATAAGGTTTGTTGTATTGACAAGTGCAAGAGAGAGCTGAACCCAGAAAGGGTTTGAGAATTTATGATGATGGTTGGACCTGAGCTTGCTATATACCTTGGTCATAGCCTTAGTATCAAGCTTGTTCTCATGCATCACAGACCTTGATTTGTTTGCAAAGATAATAGAGCTGAGTATATAGATGATCTGTTTCTTGCTAACAAGAGGATAAGTGGATGTGTCAAGCTTGGCCTGTTGAAGGTCAGCATTGGAAGTTATTCTGTATGGTGAAAATGACAACAAGAGGAGATAAAAGAATACACAGTACTTACTGGGCATGTTCCAAGTGGAATTAAGAGACAGCAAGTTGCTAGTGGGTGGCGAAATTGTTTGCATATGTATTTGAGAGCTGAATACAATGGTGGACTCAAATTTATGGGCATCAATGTTGACATTAAGGTGATGTTCTTCGAGACTGCAGGTGTTTTAAAAAGCCTTAGCCTATCTCAAATACCCCTGTCTTCATAAAAAGCACCCTCTTAGTTAGTGTAGATAAGCTTCTTAGTGATATCGCGAACCTTATTGAGTCTATGCCATACATCCTTTGCTGACTTGATGTCCTTGAACCTGAAAATCTAATGAGTACACAATATTGAGTTGCGAGAACACTTATAAGACAACATTATAACTACTTTTGCTATCTCCCATAACAATTGAAGTTAATTGAGGTAGACTGAGTCTACAGTTGTGGGCTGGAAGAGGCTAAATTAGACAGATTGATGGATACAAAAGTAGATGATCAAGTATAAGCATTGGAACTGAGATTGCAATTCAAGTTTAGCTATTTTCCTTGTAGCGATAGCATCAAATACTTACTCAAATGTCCTTGTTGCTCTTCTTTTCCATTAGAAAACATATCCTCCCCCTGTTGCAGCTTGTATATGGTAGAAAATATTAGATATGATAGACAACATCGTGGTGAGACCAATAAGCAAAGTTGATCAATGTAAACAGTATCATCTAAACAACCTATGGTCTGTTACAGAATAGCGATAGTATGCTTTGACCAAAACAAGTTATCAACATCTTGTCTTGAGAGAGGAGAGAAGAGAGGAACTCATAGAATAGACAATTGATGCTAGTTGTTAGAAACTCACCAGAGGAAAACTGGTCAATCAACCTATCAATTCATAGTATTTTCCCCACGAGATTTCTTGGAAGGATAGGAGGGAACAGATATAGCAAACAAAAAGAGGAAAGAACAAAGGAGAACAAACATAGCAACCAAAGAGAAGGGTAGAAAAAATAAAAAAAAAGTGAAGAGGTTGGATGTGTCACAAAAACCTATGAGATACCCAATCAAGTACTCCTGGATTGATGTGATTATATGAGATTACCAAAGTGAGTAGTTCAGGCTAGGACCAATACTATATTGAGTAGTCCAAAAAGAACTAAATATTGAAAGTGATCATTAAGCTCAAATAGTATGTGACATAGTATGACATTTATGTGACAAAGCATGACAATGTGACCTATTTTCACCATATATAGTAATTTTGTACTCCAATTCTGGAGGTCATTCAACCTCTAGGCCCCCATACTAATATAATTGATTTTGACCTATAGGTGTGATACAAAGACAATGGAAGTCATCAGCACAATACATAAACAAATGATGAGATAGCTATCAAGATAGGCTGAATGATCTGCAAGGCACTAATAATAATGATTGATCAATGTCAGGAAAAGCAGAAATAACCCAATTGATTGTTGAGTATTTTAGTTTGAGGCTGAGGAAGTTTTCCTTTGGCACTCATGATTACTCTAGTGATTACATAATATGGATTATGAAAAGTAGATTTATCTCTGACATCATCCTCTTCAATGCCATGTCCTCACAGCCGTTTGCATCGTATGGTTTGTATACCAGTTGTGTCCTGCCTTCAAACACTTCATCTTTATAATAAGCTCGTTCTATAATCGCAAGGCCGGCTGAATTCGGGAAAGATAAATTATTTAAGGCTGTCAAAATACAGTCCAGAGCAATATTATTGGAACCATCAAAGAGAGATCCGACTTTCAGCCATACCAAGCATTCTCCC
>Ga0153961_1000171_pt1 | contig 21269 bp, 21 predicted proteins | sample TSFL045MetaG_FD_104748 | JGI IMG/M metagenome (GOLD analysis project Ga0153961, IMG submission 104748) | Attine ant fungus gardens microbial communities from Florida, USA - TSFL045 MetaG | ecosystem: Host-associated > Fungi > Mycelium > Unclassified | place: USA: Florida, Withalacochee...
ATCTTCAATCAGCGACTTAATCTCTTTCGCCGCCTGCGCGCTGCGCTGCGCCAGGCTGCGCACTTCGCCCGCCACCACGGCGAAGCCGCGGCCCTGCTCGCCCGCGCGCGCCGCTTCCACCGCGGCGTTGAGCGCCAGGATATTGGTCTGGAAGGCGATACCGTCGATAACGCTGGTGATATCGGCGATCTTCTTCGAGCTGCCCGCGATGTCGCTCATGGTTTTCACCACGCCGTCGACCACGCTGCCGCCCTTCTGCGCGGTTTCCGAGGCGCTCAGCGCCAGCTGCGACGCCTGCCGGGCGTTTTCGGCGTTCTGCTTCACGGTGGCGGTAAGCTGTTCCATGCTGGCGGCGGTCTGCTCCAGCGACGCCGCCTGCTCTTCGGTGCGGGCGGAGAGATCGTTATTACCCGCAGAGATTTCGCTGGCGCCGGTAAAGATAGCGTCAGAGCCGTCGCGCACGTTGCTGACGGTGTGCACCAGCGCCTGCTGCATCTCATGCAGGCTGGCGGCCAGCTGACTCATCTCATTGCGCCCTTCGACGTGGATCTGCTGCGTCAGGTCGCCCTGCGCAATCTGCTGAATATGGGCGATACTGGCGTTCAGCGGGTTGATCAGCACGCGGCGCAGGCCGACCCAGCACAGCGCGATAACCCCTACCACCAGTACCATGATGGCGCCGAGGATCCAGAGCATGCGCGCGTAGGCGCTGGCATTTTTCTCCAGGCCCAGTTCGGTCAGATGCGCCTGATTAGCGCGCCAGTCGGTGTAAACCTTCAGGAAGGCATTCTGGCTAGGCGCTACCGGCGCCTTACCCGCCTCGGCAAGGTTGCTGGCCTGCAGCGCGGTGTGCAGCTGGGTCAGCGCGGTGGAATAGGCGCCATAGGCCTCCATTAGCCGGTTATTTAACGCCGCGTCTTGCCCCGGCGTGTCCGGTATCGCTTTAAACAAGTCGAAGTTCTTCGCCGCCTTTTGCTGGAACTGCTGGCTGTCGGTAAACATCGACGCGATATCCGGCACGCTGCCATCGACTTTACTGTTCGCAATGCGCAGCTGAATACGCGTCAGCACAACGCGGCTCTGGTTGAGACTCATATAGGCGTCGTTGAGCGCCTGAAGATTTTTGCTGGCGAGCTGAGAGACGTTGAAGCTGGTTTTGTCATCGCTCAGGGCAGAGAAAAAAACCGCCCCTGAAAAAGCCTGGAACAGGCCAAACATCAATAACACCAGCAGTAAACTGGTGACGACACGAATTCTAGTTAACATAAGGAGCCCTGGAGAAGTGGGAAATTAAGCGGTACAGGTATCGGCAAAATGCAGGATATATTTAGCGCAAGGCAGGATAATTAAAATGCGGTTATATTTGATTTTTAAGAGAAATAGTCACGAGCCGGTTTTATCCCGGCTCGTGAAATAAGCGGCTTACGCGCTGCGCAGCGTATCCATTAGCGCCATCTCTTCGCTGCTCAGCAGCTTTTCGATATCCACCAGAATCAGCATGCGCTCGCCGAGCGCGCCGAGGCCGGTCAGGTACTCGGTAGACATGGTCACGGCGAATTCCGGCGCCGGACGGATTTGATCCTGCGTCAGCGACAGCACGTCAGAGACGCCGTCCACCACGATGCCCACCACGCGATGCTCCAGGTTGAGCACAATCACCACGGTATTGTCGTTGTACTCGACGTCCGGCTGAGAAAACTTCACCCGCAGGTCGATAATCGGCACGATAACGCCGCGCAGATTGGTGACGCCCTTGATAAACTCCGGCGTGTTGGCGATGCGCGTAACCTGATCGTAGCCGCGGATCTCCTGCACCTTCAGAATATCGATACCGTACTCTTCGTCTCCCAGCGTAAATACCAGGAACTCCTGGCCGACGGTTTCGCCGGCGATTTTGGTCACGGTTGCCATTCCAGTCATGTTTCTACCCTTTTGTTATCAGTCAGGCGGCCGCGCCGGCCACACGTTTTTCACGGTTGAGCGATTGCAGCGCCGACACGTCAACGATCAGCGCGACGCTGCCGTCGCCGAGGATGGTAGCGGCGGAGATGCCAGGCACCTTGCGATAGTTGCTCTCGAGGTTTTTCACCACCACCTGGTGCTGGCCAATAAGCTGATCGACCAGCAGCGCGTAGCGTTTGCCAGCGCTTTGCAGAATCACCACGATGCCCTGCGTCGCCTCGGTTTTCGCGCCCTGCACGTCAAACACGTTCCACAGCTCGACCAGCGGCAGGTATTCGCCGCGCACTTCCAGCACGCATTCGCCGCCCGCCAGCGGCTTCAGCTCTTCGCCGCGCGGCTGCAGGGATTCCATCACCGCGTTGAGCGGCAGGATAAAGACCTCGTCCGCCACGCGCACCGACATGCCGTCGAGGATCGCCAGCGTTAGCGGCAGCAGGATACGGATGGTCGTGCCTTTGCCCTGCTTCGAGGCGATCTCTACATGGCCGCCCATCTCCTGAATATTTCGCTTGACCACATCCATACCGACGCCGCGGCCCGACACGTCGGTGACCTGCTCAGCGGTAGAGAAGCCCGGCGCAAAAATCAGCATGCCGACCTCTTCGTCGCTCATGTTTTCGCTAACCGGCAGGCCGGAGGAGAGCGCTTTGGCCAGAATACGTTCGCGGTTCAGGCCGGCGCCGTCGTCAGAAACTTCGATGCAGATGTTGCCGCCCTGATGTTCCGCCGACAGCGTCAGGTTGCCGGTGGCGACCTTGCCCGCCGCCAGACGTTTTTCCGGCGCTTCGATACCGTGATCCAGGCTGTTGCGCACCAGATGCGTTAACGGATCGATAATGCGTTCGATCAGGCTCTTGTCGAGTTCGGTGGAGCTGCCGAGCAGCGTCAGCTCTACCTCTTTGCCCAGCTTGCTCGCCAGGTCGCGCACCAGGCGCGGGAAGCGGCTGAAGACATACTCCATCGGCATCATACGAATCGACATCACCGACTCTTGCAGGTCGCGCGCGTTGCGCTCCAGCTGGCCCATGCTGTTCAGCAGGTCGCCGTGCGCCACCGGGTCGAGTTCGCCCGAACGCTGCGCCAGCATCGACTGGGTGATCACCAGTTCGCCCACCAGGTTGATCAGCTGATCGACCTTCTCCACCGCAACGCGGATGCTGCTCGATTCGCTGGTTTTAGCCGGCGCGGCGGCGCGTTTGGCTTCACGCTTCGCCACCGGCAGTTCGCTGACGCTGGCGCTCTGCAGCGGCGCAGCCTCGGCGAGCGGCGCTGGCTCGGCCACCGGCGCGACATCGGCAACCGGCGCGGCTTGCGCCTCAGCGTCCGGGAAGCGGATCTGCGCCTCTTCAATCACGAAGCAGAGCACCGCCACGATGTCGTCTTTGCTGACGCCGTCGATGCTCGCCTCAAGAAAATCGGCGCCTTTGACCACGTTGCTCAGGCTGCCGAGATTCCCCAGCTCCTCCAGCATCAGGTCGACCTCTTTCTCTTTCAGGTCAATCAGCTTTACGCGCAGGCCGCTGCTAACCGGCGCGCTCTGCGGGGCAGGCGCGGCGGCGATCGGCGCGGCGACGGGCAGGCCCTGCGCCTCTAATGCCAGCTGGCGCAGCGCTTCGCAGATGTAGTTAAAGCTTTCCGCGTTCGGCTCCTGCGCGGTTTTATAGGCATCGAGCTGTTCCTGCATAATATCTTTGGTTTCCAAAAACAGGTTGATGATGTCGGTGCTGAGCTGCATCTCGCCGCGGCGAGCACCATCCAGAATATTTTCCAGAATATGAGTAGTTTCCTGCAAAACCGTAAACCCGAAGGTTCCGGCTCCGCCTTTTATCGAATGGGCAGCGCGGAAAATGGCATTTAGCTGCTCGGAGTCCGGCTGCTGAGGATCGAGTCCCAGCAGATGCTGCTCCATATCGGCTAACAGCTCATCGGCCTCATCGAAAAACGTCTGGTAAAAATCGCTGATGTCCATGCTCACGGGATCACCTCGGCTGTGAGGGGGCTGTTGTGGTTACCGGGCTGCTGCTTTGCGGCACAGGCGGCGCGGTAATTTTTTCTATGGCCGCCGGATCGCTCACCTGGACGGCGTCGCTCTCGGCGTTCTCTTTTTCAATCGCCGCTTCGGTGTCATGGTTCAACACCAGCAGGCTAATACGGCGGTTAACCGCGTCGTTGCCGCCGCGATTTTTCAGCTTCATGGTGTCGGCCATGCCGACCACGCGCAGTACTTTGCCGCCGTCGAGCCCGCCCATCACCAGCTCGCGACGCGAGGCGTTGGCGCGATCGGCAGAAAGCTCCCAGTTGCTGTAGCCGCGATCGCCGCTGGCGTACTGGAAGTCGTCGGTATGGCCCGCCAGGCTGATGCGGTTCGGAATATCGTTAAGCAGCGGCGCAATGCCGCGCAGGATGTCGCGCATATAGGGCTCGACTTCGGCGCTGCCGGTCTTAAACATTGGCCGGTTCTGGCTGTCGATAATCTGGATGCGCAACCCCTCTTCCACCATGTTAATGATCAGGTGCGGGCGCAGCGCCTTCAGACGCGGATCCGCCTCGATCAGCTGGTCGAGCTTTTCGCGCAGGCGATTCAGGCGGATATCGTCCAGCTTGCGCTTCTGATCGTCCATGTTGACCACTTTTTTCACTTCGCCCTGCACGCGCGTTGCATCGTCGCCGCCGCCTGGAATCGGGCTGTCGCTGTCGCTGCTGCGCTTGCCGCCGGTCAGCGCGACCTTGAGCGGCGTTTTGAAATATTCGGCGATCTGCACCAGCTCCTGCGGGCTGGAGATTGAGATCAGCCACATCACCATAAAGAAGGCCATCATCGCCGTCATAAAGTCGGCGTAGGCGATCTTCCAGGAGCCGTGGCCGCCCTCGTGCCCTTTATGCTTGCGCTTTTTGACGACGATTATCGGGCGGTTGCTGTTCTTCATGCATTTTCGTCCGAGGTCTGTTTCGCCGGATTCTTCGCGTTACGTACGTGCTCCTCCAGTTCGCTAAACGACGGACGCTCGGTGGAGTAAAGCGTTTTACGGCCAAACTCCACCGCAATCTGCGGCGCATAGCCGTTCAGGCTGGAGAGCAGCGTCACCTTGATGCACTGCATCATCTTGGTGGTTTCGGCGCACTTCTGGCGCAGCACCGACGCCAGCGGCGAAATAAAGCCGTACGCTAGCAGAATGCCGAGGAAGGTCCCTACCATGGCGTGCGCCACCAGCGCGCCCAGTTCGGCGGCCGGACGATCGGCTGACGCCAGCGCGTGCACCACGCCCATTACCGCCGCCACGATGCCGAAAGCAGGCAGGCCGTCGCCGACGGCGGATAAACTTTGCGCTGGCACTTCGCACTCATGTTCGTAAGTCTCGATCTCTTCATCCATCAGCGCCTCGATCTCAAAGGCATTCATGTTGCCGCTGACCATCAGACGCAGATAATCGGTAATAAAATCCACCAGCTGTTTATCGGCGAGAATACGCGGATAATTAGCAAAAATTTCGCTCTGCGCCGGATCTTCAATATCGCGCTCCAGCGACAGCATGCCCTGCTGGCGCGATTTGGCCATCAGACGGTAGAGCAGCGCCATCAAATCCATATAGAGAGCTTTGTTATATTTCGAGCCACGCATCAGCTTCGGCAGCGCTTTGAGCGTCTTTTTTATCGATTTACCGTTGTTGCCAACGAAAAAAGCGCCAAGGGCGGCGCCGCCGATAATTAACAGTTCGGAAGGCTGGTAAAGCGCGCCCAGATGACCGCCCACCAGCATATATCCGCCCAACACGGATGCGACAACAACGATATAACCCAATAAGATCAGCACAAGAACATCCTTACGTCCGTAACGTGTTGGTGGAAGTTAAGCCAGAGAGCCGCAGGCGCTATTCAAATCGTGGGCAAAAAAAAAGCAGCGGGGGATACCCGCTGCTGGATGCCTTTCCACGATGCGAACAAACTTAAACGGCGTGTTTAACCTGTTCATCCAGCAGTTGTGGAAGGGTATCGGCAGAATCTGCAGAAAGTTTACGTCTTTTTACCGCGCGCGACGGCGGCTGGCACAGGCTGCAGACGAAGCTGCCGACCGGCTGATGCGCATGGTTGATGAAACTGCCGTTGCAGCTTTTGCAGTCGGCCAGCTCCAGCATATTACTTTCAACGAATCGCACCAGGGTCCAGGCGCGCGTCAGCGCCAGCAGCGGGCCCTCGTCCGATTGCGGACACTGTTCGAGATAGAGACGGTAGGCTTTAATTACCGCGTCAACGCCGGTCGCCATGCCGGTTTTCAGCATAAACTGCCAGGCGTTGCAGAACATAGAAGCGTGGATATTCTGCTCCCACGTCATAAACCAGTCGGTTGAAAAAGGCAGCATGCCCTTCGGCGGCGGACTGCCGCGCAGCTCTTTATAAAGCTTAATTAAGCGGCCGCGACTTAACTGGGTTTCACTTTCCAGCATTTGCAGACGCGCGCCCAGGGTAATTAATTCCATTGCGAGCTGAATATCGCGTGCTTCCTGAACAATGCTCTTTTCCGACATTTACATCGCCCTCTTCTTCGCCGGCGTCTCTTCTTTAGAAATATTACGCAGTAAACGGCTAGATAATAAAATTCCGGTGTGGATTTGTTGTAAATCATCCACGCGAGATTCCTGCGTCAGGCGATTAATAATAGCGTGATCGTTAAAGCGAAACTGGCAAACCAACTGATTGGTTTCCGCTAACTTTACCATTTCCGGCAGAGTTAATTGCGACAATGCGTTCGCCATCTCTTCGTCAATTCCGAGGCGAAACATTGCAGAAGCTTTTTCCTGGTTGATTAATCGCTGTGCAAGCAGTAAATACGACAGATTGATATCATAAATATGTTTTAGTAAATCAGATGTACCCATTTTTCCATCCTGACAGACGCGACGTGAGAGCATCGCAGAAAAAACCTCTGCGCTACGGGTTGCTGGTTGTTAAATCTAAAGATGGCAAAAATTTACAGCTAAAAACCAAACGTACTCTGAAGTCTGCCTCATGTCATGAATGACATATTTACAGTGTTAGTCAAAACCCCAGGGCCATTCTTTTTTAAATTATTGCGCTCTTCCGTGACGTCTCTTTACATTTTTTTAAGACTATTCCTAAAACAACGCAAATCTATCCCGTCTGATTTACACATACAACGACGGGAACGTGAAATTTTAGATAAAGTGTGATCTGCGTCACACTTTTAAGGCAAATTTTTTCCTGAACCCTTCAGTGGCGCTTTTATTTTGCCTGTTTTTTGCGCAAAACGGCGCTGTTTCATTTATATTTCGTCCTAATAAAGGGCTTATTCTCCTTATGGACCAGATCTCTCTTCCCGCGCCTCCGCAAATCGATCTAATATTTTTAACATTGCTTTTAACACCTTATAAGGCGCTAAAACCAGCGCATATAGCAGCACATTATGCTGAAAAAAAGATCTGGTAACCGCTGAAAAATTAGTTACTTAGGGCAAATATTTCCTGGAGTAAGTAAGCGAAGCGTAAAGGAGGTTCGTGTACATTCGTCGTGTTTTAGCAACGGAACGTTAACGTTTTACGCTGGCTGTAAAAGGGACGGCAGCAAATGTAACGATTAGTTACATTAGAAATGTGAATGAATGAGGGGCTTGATACTTTGATGACGCAGAACTATCGGCATTTCGCCGCCAGACTTTAGGCGTGCGGGCAGAAAAACAGCGTTTTTTTAATGGCTGCCGATTAAAACTGCAATTTGCACGCTCTGACGTTGTCAGGCGACAACGTGATGCTTTAGCCAAACTGTATGGCCAGGGCGGCAGAAGAGAGGCGTAAACGGCGGCCCGCCAAAGCGGGCCGCCGTAAAATCAGGCGAGCTTCGGAAACGTCGCCACTTTATTTACCGTGCCGTGATCTTCACTGCGCGGCGGAATCGCCCACAAATCTTTCAGGAAGCTCTCACGCCAGTGGGTGATGTCATGTTTGCGTAGCACCGCCATCATGTCGTTGTAGCGCGAAATACGCTCGGTGCGCGGCATCGTCAGCGCCTTATTCAACGCCGCCGCCACTTCATCGCGATCGTACGGATTGACGATCAGCGCCGAGGTTAGCTCATTGGCGGCGCCGGCAAAACGCGACAGCACCAGCACGCCCGGATCGTCCGGGTCCTGCGCGGCGATATACTCTTTCGCCACCAGGTTCATGCCGTCGCGCAGCGGCGTAACCAGGCCGACGTCGGTCAGGCGGAAAATCTTCATCAGCAGCCGGCGGTCAAAGTGCTGGTTGAGATAGTAGAGCGGCGTCCAGCCCAGCGTGCCGTATTTGCCGTTGATGCGTCCGGCTTCAGTTTCCAGCTGATGACGAATATCCTGATAGGCCTGCACATCTCCGCGCGAGGTCGGCGCGATTTGCGAATAGCGGATTTTGCCGCGATGCTCAGGGAAGTTTTCCAGCAGCGCCTCATAGGCCAGGAAGCGCTCCGGCAGCCCTTTCGAATAGTCGAGACGCTCGCAGGCGATAATATTCTTCGCATCACCCAGCTCGCGTTTCATCGCCGCCATTTTCGGCGGCAGCGGACCTTCGGCCATCTCTTTGATGCTGTCCGGCTCGATGCCGATAGGATAAACCTCGGTCATAAAGGTGTTGCCGAAGGCGCGATGCTTTTTCTCGCCCTTGTTCTGCAGCTGCGTCAGCTGGCTGAGGCAGTCAAGGAAGGCGACGCGGTCCGATTCCGTCTGGAAGCCCAGCAGATCGTATTCGCACAGCATCTCCAGCAGCTCTTTATGCGGCGGCAGCGCGTTGAAAATTTCCGGCGTTGGAAACGGAATGTGCAGGAAGAAGCCGATGCGGTTATTGACGCCCTGCTTGCGCAGCTCAGCCGCGAACGGCAGCAGATGATAATCATGGATCCACAGGGTGTCGTCCGGCTTTATCAGCGGCTTCAGGCGCTGCGCCAGCATCTCATTGACGCGGCAGTAGCCGTCCCAGGCTTCTCGCTGAAACTGAACCAGGTCAAGACGGTAATGGAACGCGGGCCAGATTACGGTATTAGAGAACTGGCAGTAATACAGATCGTAATCGTTTTGGCTTAGCGGCAGCGCGGCATAGGAGATGCCGTCGTGCTCTACCTGCACCAGTTCGTCTTCCTCTTCTCCGGAAAATTCGCTTATTTCCCCGTTCCAGCCAAACCACAGGCCGCCGGTGCTTTTCAGCGCGTCGAGGATACCCACGGCGAGGCCGCCTGCGCTGGCTTTTTTCCCATCAGGAATGGCGATTCGGTTAGATACGACCACTAAACGACTCATAACCTTTACTCCTTACCGACATTGTCTTGTTTTATTTGTAATAGTAATCGCTCCAGCCACGCGTAAACCGCCTCAACGTCTGGCAGTCGATAGCGCGCCTGGCTGGAACCTTGTCCAACCTTCACGGAAATGCCCTGCATGGCGTTTACGGCGATAAATCCTTTCTCATCCGTCAAATCGTCCCCAACGAATACCGGGATACGCCCGGCAAAAGGCGCTTCGCGCATAAAGGCACGGACGGCTTCGCCTTTATCAACTCCCTGCGGTTTAATCTCAACAACGCATTTTCCCGGCTGAAGCGCCAGCGCCGGAAAGCGTTTCACGGCCTGCTCGGCCAGCTCGATGATATCCTGTTCATGCTGCATCGCCTGACGGTAATGCAGCGCAAAGGCCATGCCTTTGGCCTCGAGTAGCGTGCCTGGCCAGCGCGCCATCGCCTCTTGCAGCTGCTGCTGCAGCGCGGCGGCGATCTCTGGCGCCAGGCTAATTAGATGCTGCTCGCCCTGCGCATCGCGGCGCTCTGCGCCGTGCACGCCCGCAGCGGGCGCGATTAACGGCGCGGCCAGCGCGTCGAGCTGCTCAATGGGTCGGCCCGACACCAGCGCCAGCGCGCCGTGACAAAGTGAGGCGAGCTGTTGCAGCTGCTGACGTACCTTTTCCGGGATAAAAACCGCGTCAGGCTGCGGCTGAATAGCGGCAAGAGTGCCGTCTACGTCAAAAAAGAAGGCATAAAGACCGCCGCTTAGCGCAGGAAGCGAGGCATGTTCATTCGCCGCTTGGGTCACGTGTCTTCTCCTGTTGTTGATTCGGGCGCGTACGATTCGCGGCTTGTCAGGTCAGAGGCCTGGCTCGTCAACGCGCCATTGCAGGATGTTTTCATAAGGATGGATGTCTGCGGGAGCGACAGCCGGAACGGCTCAGCGTGAGATAAGGTGCAGGGCAAAAACTGCGGATACCAACAAATCACTTCATATAAAACGCCACTACGTTTTAGAACCTTCACAGACATATCAACCTGACTGAAAACATCGTCGCGATTAAGTGTAGACGGCCTCGCCGCATTTGCCAGTCGATGCGACATTTTTTACCTGTTGTCGGCACATTATTCTGCCTGCCACGCCTCGCTTACCTCAATGCCGCCTGCTGTCCCGCAGAGTCTGGGAGCGGGTAAAAGAAACGGCGCCGCCGACAGGCCGCCGCTTGTCCTCACCGCATGCTGCAGCGCACGCGTTATACTGGCGGCGAAGTGCCAACAAGGAGCGCAATATGTTTCAGGTTTCCGACGCCTCAGACGGCGAAATCATCGACGTAATTTCTGTTCAGTCCCAGGTTGTTTACGGCAGCGTAGGCAACAGCATCGCCGTGCCGGCGCTGCGACGGCATGGATTGCAGGTCGTGGCGGTGCCGACGGTACTGTTAAGCAATACGCCCCACTACGCCAGCTGCTACGGCGGTGAGATCCCGCAGCCCTGGTTCGAGGGCTACCTGACCGCGCTGGCGGAGCGAAATCTGGACAGCGCCGCGCGCGCCGCGGTGCTCGGCTATCTGAAATCCACCGATAAGGCGGCGTCGCTGGCGCGCTGGCTGCGGCTGATGCGCGAGAAAAATCCGCGGATGCTGGTCATTATCGATCCCGTGCTGGGCGATGATGACAGCGGCTTTTACGTCGATCCGCAGCTGGCAACCCACTATCGCCACCAGCTTGCGCCGCTGGCCACCGGCCTGACGCCGAATCGCTTTGAACTGGGCTGTCTGTGCGACGCGCCGCTGCAGAGCGACGCCGACATTATCGACGCCGCGCGCTCGCTGCTCGGCGCGCAGACCGAATGGGTTGTGGTGACCAGCGCGACTCACGACGAGAGGCGTCACAGCATGCAGGTGTTTTGTGTGACCGCGAAAGAGACCTTCGTTACCGAGCATCCGCGCTACGATAATCCGCCCAAGGGCACCGGCGATCTCTTTACCGCCGAGCTGACCGCCCGTCTGCTGCGCGGCGCGCCGCTGAGCCAGGCGGTTGAGCAGGCGAGCCTGTTCGCCCAGCAGTCGGTGCTGGCAACCCGTACGGCAGGCAGGCGCGAACTGCAGCTGGCGGCCGCAGAGCCATTGTGAAACGCAGGCCACATCCTTTATGGTACGGAGACCTCTACTCACTTCAACAGGGTCTTCTGAATGTATAACAACACCTGTAAAACCATTGGCGTGCTGGGCCATGACTTCAGCCATCCACAAACGGCGGCGCTGCTGCAGCAGGTGAACCGCCAGCTTAACGCCCGCGGCTGCGCGGCGCTGCTGGTGGACGCCGCCGATGAGCGCGCGCGTTCGCTGGCGCCGCTGCTGAGCGCCGCTCTGCATCTTTCCGGCCGCTTCAGCGCCGCGTTTCGCAACGCTGCGGGTCAGATTCCGCTGCTTGCGCTGGATGAGCTGAACCTGGACGGCTTTGCCGCCGGAGCGGAGACAGGTCAGCTGCTGCTGGCGCAGGGACACCGGCGCTTCGGCTATCTGCAGCTCGCCTCCTGCGCCGATCCCACGCGGCAGGACGGCTTTTGCAGCGTTCTGGCGGCAGCGGATAAGCGCCTTGACCATACGCTTATCGCTTCCGATACGGGCGACGAGCGCGACAGCGGCTATCGGGCGATGCTCGCCTATCTGAAGCGCGCCCGCGCCTCGGAGCGTATCCAGGCGCTGTTCTGCGACAGCGATCGGCTGGCGTTTGGCGCGCTGCAGGCGGTGCGGGATTTTGGCCAGGGCGCGCACGTCGCCGTGGTAGGGTTCGGCGACTGTGACGAGGCTGGCGCCTCGACCTGGCACCTGACGACCTGGGCGCAGCCGCAGGCGCTGCGGGTAACGGAAGCGCTAAACCGACTGCTGCTTAATCGTGCGCAAGAAGAGGGCGCATGGCGCTGCGGCGAGCTGCGGGTGCGACACTCTCATCAGGGCAAGGCGACCCTGGGCGAAATGGGCCAGTGCGGCTGCGCCGTTCGGCACTAATAAAAGAAAGCCCGCCGTGAGGCGGGCTTTACGCGTTTGTTGCTTGCTGAGCCGATGCCCGCCTGCAACGCTACTTACGCGCCAGCGTCATGCCGCTGCCTTTATTAAGGGTGATCTGCGCGTTGTACTCTTTCGGCAGCCGGCGCGCCTGATAGAAGACTTTTTGCCAGTAAGGATTATTCAGCTCGGAGCGCACGACGCCCTGGCTGACCGAGGCGTGAAAGAAGTGCTGATCGGTATCATAGAAGCCGACGTGCATTCCGCCGTTGATGCGGAAAAAAACCAGATCGCCCGGCTGTAGATCGCGCGGCGCGATGCGTTTGCCCATCTTCAGCAGTTCTGTGGTGGTGACGCGCCCCATCGGCAGGTTAAAGCGATCTCTTAAGGTGCGCCAGACAAAACCAGAACAGTCGACGCCGGAAAGCTCGGTACCGCCCCACTGATACTGCGTGCCGTGCCAGGTGTGCATCTGATCGTGCAGCGCCGCGACAACCGGAATGAGATCGGCCTGGTCGCCCTGACTCTCATCGCTGACCTGCGTATCGTTTTGTGCGGAGGATTCAGTAGAATGGCGCGAGCAGCCGCCAAGCAGAAAAGCGGAAGCTAACACAAGCGTCAGCAGAGGTCGCAGAGTCATCATCGTGTAAGGTGAAACCCTAAGCAGGTTGGCGTGGTAGAGGACTTATAGCGTAATTACGCTTTCCGCTAAACCTGCTGGCTGTCGCTTTACGTTAATTTACAAAAAGTGCGCTCGCCGCACGCTATACGCTGATTTTAAGACAAATATTCACCTTACTCCGGCGCGTTCAGCGACTCAATTACCCCGATAAGATGCTGAATCACCTGCTGAGCGGCGCGCGACAGCTGCCGCGCTGGCGCGCAGCATAATGCCAGCGTCAGCGGCCGCACGTTAGGATCGCGCAGCGGCACGAAGCTGAGCGCGCCCCGCTCAACCTCATCCATCACGTCCAGCAGGCTCAGAATACTGACGCCGCTGCCCTGCTTAATCATCGATTTAATCAGGCGAATATCATTGCAGGTGATGACGTTCTCCGGCTGCAGGCTGTGCCTCTGGTAAAGCATTTCGACCCGCTCATGCACCACCAGCGGTGCGCCGGGAATGATATGCCGCTCCGCGCTGAGCTGGCCGGTAGAGAGCATCCCGCATGCGCTGAGCGCGTGACCGGCGGGCAGCACGACGCCAATCGGCAGCTCGGCGAAGGCCATTACGCTTAGCCCGGCCTGCGCCTGCGGATCGAGTACCAGCCCGGCATCCAGCTCCGCCAGCCGCACCTGCTCGCCAATCTGCGCGCTGTCGTGCACGCTGAGATCGAGCCGCAGCCAGGGATGCGCCTGCGCTATCTGCGACAGCGCGTCGGCAATGGCTCCTTCGTTCAGCGCCTGAATCAGGCCGAGGCTGACGTGGCCGCGGCGCAGCCCCTGAATCTCATCGAAACGCTGGCGGGTGCGCTGATATTCACGCTGCCAGCGACGCAGGTCGTCCAGCAGCAGCTCGCCGGCGCTGGTCAGACGCATGCCGTCCGGCAGCCGCTCGAACAGCCGCATGCCCAGCTCCTCTTCCGCCTGCAGGATCTGCCGGTTGATCGCCGACGCAGAAACGTGCAGCCGCTCCGCCGCCTTACGCAGGCTGCCGCTGCGCGCCAGCTCCAGAAAATAGTGAGAGAAACGAGAAAAAGGAAGCATGCGTGACCTGTACTGTTTAACGCAACACCTTACTGAAAAAACGATGATGGATCGTTGCACCTCCTTTTGTCCACAATGTTCGCATCTTCTCTAGCGCCTCAGACAGGGATTCACCATGAAACAACCCTCACCTCCTGCCCATTGTACCTTTGAACCTGACGACTGGCTGCGGCTGGCGCGCTGCTGGCATCCGGTAGCGCGTCTGTGCGACGTCGGGCCCGCGCCGATGAAAGCGGTGCTGCTGGACGAGCAGCTGGTGATCTACCGGATTAATGAGCAGATCGTCGCCGCAAAAGATGTCTGTCCGCACCGCGGCGTGCCGCTGACCCTCGGCTTTCACGACGAGCACGGCATTATTTGCCCTTACCACGGGCTGCGCTTTGGTGAGGATGGCCGCTGCAACCGCATTCCCTCCAGCCCTAATCAGCCGGTGCCCGCCAAGCTCAATCTCATCAGCTTTCCGGTAGAAGTGCGCTTTGGGCTGGTATGGGTCTGTCTCGCGCCGGATGCGGACAACCCCGCCGCGCTGCCGCAGATGCCGCACTGGGAAGACGCCGGTTTTCAGCAAATCACCTGTCCCCCTTTTGACGTCGCGGGCTTTGCCGGACGCCAGGTCGAGGGTTTTCTCGACGTCGCCCATTTCGCCTGGGTACACAGCGAAACCTTTGCCGATCCCGACAATCAGGAAGTACCGCCTTATAGCCCAATCGAGACGGAATATGGATTTGCCGTGGATTACTGGAGCTCGGTTTCCAACTTTGCGGCGGGCGCCGAACGGCAGGCGCCGGAAGGCTTTCAGTGGCTGCGCCATTTCGAGATGCACCTGCCTTTCACTGCTACGCTGACGGTGCACTTTCCCGACGCGGCGCGCCTGGTGATTATGAACGCCGCCTCGCCGGTCTCGGCGCGCAAAACGCGCATGTTCGCGCCCATCGCGCGCAACTTTGACCTGCATATTCCGGTTGAGGATGTGCACGCCTTCAACCATCGGGTATTTGAAGAGGACCGGCTGATGGTGGAGACGCAGATGCCGGAGCGCCTGCCGCTGGATCTGACGCTGGAGGCGCATATTCCTGCCGACCGCAGCTCGATCGCCTACCGCCGCGGCCTGAAAAAGCAGGGCTACGGCGACTTTTTCCTGGTTTAGCGAGGAGATGAGATGACGACTTTTACGGTAACCGTCGATGGTCTGTCGCGTCAGGGACGCCACGCCGTTGCGCTGAGCCTGGTGCGCGACGACGGCCAGCCGCTGCCGCGCTGGGAAGCGGGCGCGCATATCGATCTGCAGTTAGGCAACGGCATGATGCGGCAATATTCGCTGACCGGTTCGCCGCTGCGCCAGGATCGCTATCTGATTTGTGTTGGGCTGGCCGCCGACTCACGCGGCGGCTCGCGCTATATTCATCAGCAGCTGCGGCTGGGCCAGCGGCTGACCATTTCTGCGCCGCGCAACAGGTTTCCGCTGGTGGCGGCGCGGCGCGTGGTGCTTGTCGCCGCCGGCATCGGCCTGACGCCGCTGCTGGCGATGGCGGCGCAGCTCGAGGCCGACGGCGTCCCCTTTTCGCTGCACTACTATGTGAAGCAGCGTCAGGATGCGGCCCTGACGCGCCAGCTGCTACAGCCCTTCCGCCACGGCTACGGCGAGATCCTGTGCAGCGCCGAAGGCCAGAGCCCGCGTCAGCATCTGCCTGAGGCGCTGCGCGCGCCCGACCCCGAAACCCATCTTTATCTCTGCGGGCCGCAGGGCTTTATGACGCACATGCAGGCGCAGGCGCAGGCGCTCGGCTGGCGTGCGGAGCAGCTGCATACCGAAGCCTTCAGCGCCGCCGCGCCGCCGCCGCAGGCAGACGACGCGAGCTTTATCGTCACGCTGGCCTCGTCCGGCGCCAGCTGGCCGGTGCCTGCTGATAAAACCATCGCCCGCGTGCTGCTGGAAAACGGCGTTGAGGTGCCGCTCTCCTGCGAAATGGGCCTGTGCGGCGCCTGCCTGACGCCGGTGGTATCAGGAGAAGCGGACCATCGCGATACCGTGCAGACCGAGGCGGAAAAAGCCGCGCCGCTTCAACAAATCGCGCTTTGCTGCTCGCGCAGCCGTAGTAAAGCGCTGGTGATCGACCTGTAGCTTCTACACTTAAAGACATCGCCCCGAAATAAGGAGATGTCATGAGTCAACGTCTGCACAAAACCGCCTTTCCGGTCAGCAAGGCGCGTAAATATCTCGAGCCCGGCCCGGTGCTGCTGCTCAGTTCGCAGTTCGAAGCCCACAGCGACATCATGACGCTCGGCTGGCATACGGTGCTGGAGTTTTCGCCGTCGCTGGTCGGCTGCATGATTTCCAGCATGAACCACAGCCATGCGCTGATCCGCGACAGCGGAGAGTGCGTGCTTAACGTTCCCTCGGCGGATTTAATCGATAAGGTAGTCGCTATCGGCAACAGCCACGGCGACAGGCTGGATAAGTTTGACGCCTTTGAACTTACCGCCGAGCCCGCCAGCGTAGTGAACGCCCCGCTTATCAATGAGTGTTTCGCCAGCTTTGAGTGCCGGCTGTATGACGATTCAATGGTGGATAACTACAACCTGTTTATTTTCGAGATTGTTAAAGCCCACGTCGCTGACGAGCCGGAATTTCCACCGACGCTGCACTATACCGGCGAAGGTCGCTTTACCATCATGGGCGACCGCGTGCTGGATCGCAGCGGCCAGTTTAAACCTGAGATGCTGATTTAGCCTGTCGCTGCTTTATCTCGCTGGGTGCGGGTTGAAAAGGCGCGCATCCGTCCCTACTCTCTCATACTCGACCTCGACAGGAGTTAAGCATTATGGCAATCGAATACGCAGTGATCGCAGGCGGCTGTTTCTGGTGTACCGAAGCGGTTTTTAAAGATGTGATCGGCGTGGAGTCGGTTGAAAGCGGCTATACCGGCGGCGCGCGTCCTAATCCGACCTATGAGCAGGTCTGCAGCGGCGCGACCGGTCATGCGGAAGCGATTCGCATCGGATTCGATCCGGAAAAGGTGAGCTACGGCGATCTGCTGGATATCAGCTTCGCCACCCACGATCCGACTCAGCTTAACCGCCAGGGTAACGACATCGGCACGCAGTATCGCTCAGCCATTTTTCCAGCCACCCCGGAGCAGGAAGCTGAGGCGGTCGCCGCGATTGCGCGCGCGCAGCAGGACCATCAGGACCCGGTGGTCACCACCATCGAACCGCTGAAAGAGTGGTATCCCGCCGAGGCTTACCATCAGGACTACTGGGAAGGCGCAGGCCAGCGCAACGGCTACTGCATGGCGGTCATTCCGCCGAAGCTGCAGAAGCTGCGTAAAAGCTTCGCCAGCCGCGTGAAAAGCTAAGCCGGCAGCGGGTTTGGCGCCCGCTGGCGCACGTTGAATCAGCCCCGCCTGCGCGGGGCTTTTTTTCAGGCGGCGGAACGGGCGCGCTTCAGCCCGATCAGCGTCGGGAAAATAAACAGCGACTGCCCCAGGCCGCGATTGGTCACCGACCACACCGCCACCGAGCAGAGCGAACAGAGACCAACTATCGCTACCGGATAGAGGCAGGCCCAGAGAAACGAGAACCAGGCGTGTTCAAACAGGTGATGCCGCTGAGCAAAGAGAATCGCCGACATGCCGAAGAATTCGATAAAGATGCGGTGAATCACGTAAATTTGCAGCGTGTTGCGTCCTATCCAGTTCATATAGCTCATGCTGAAGTGCTGATTAAGCCAGCGGCAGGCTGCTACGCTCCCCAGCACGGCGATAACGCACATAAACAGGTTTTTATCGAGGCCGAAAATAACGTGGATGCCCGCCAGCGCCGCCAGTATTGCCCAGGGCACGATATTTTCACGGCGCCATTGGCTCAGGCTCAGCATCATTGGGCTCCAGAATACGCCCAGCAGAAAGAACAGAAAATATTGCGCCACGCTCTGCGGTCCCCAGAACGGAATAACCTTCTCGACCGCAAGGTAATTAAGCAGCACGGCGATCGCCAGCAGGGCCACTTTATGCTGGCGAAATATTTTGGCGCAGAGGAAATATAAGCCAAGTCCGTAGAGATACCATGAGGTGCTCATCGCCAAAAAAGTCAGCTTCAGAAATTCAAACAGCGATCCGGCATAGGCGGCATTAAGGTTGTGTGAAATACGCTGGCCGGTAATTTCGGTAGAGATGCCGACGATTGACCACCACTGAATAAAGCCCCACAAGATGTAGAGATAAAACAGGTTAGTAATACGGCTGGTAAAAACCTGTTTCCAGGGGCGATTAAGAATGCCGTTGGTGGCCAGCAGGCCGGAGACAAAGAAAAAAGCAGGCATGCGCAGCGGCGACAGCACGGTATTAAACTGCACCCACATTTCGGCCGGGATCCAGCCTGCGGAAAGATATTTTAACGTGCCTTCAAAGCCGGGCAGCACGGTATGATACAGCACCACCAGCAGTATGCAGGCCCCTTTAAGAGTATTGACCCACGGTATTTCATCTGACTTCGCGTTGCTCATGATTTGACTCCTGCTGTGTAGGTCAGAATTTGAAATGAATAGATAAAATTGAAAATGATACTTTTAGGATTATCTGGCGATTATTCGCCAATCCCCTGCCGCTGACTCTAGCGAAAGTCTTAAAAGTATTAAGCTGGCCCTGAATTAACAATGCTTTACTCGGCCCGCCTTTTCTTTACATTTTTTTGCGCACCGATTTTTTAGTTAGCTGTGAATGACTAAGCGGCAAAAGCGCCTGCATTTAGCAATTATTATTTGCAGAGGTAAATAGGAGTAAGCCTGTAGGGATCAAGCCAGAGCACAATTGACAGGCGGCAAAATAGTCAACTATTTTGCACCAAATTGTTTAAGCATAAATAATCAGCTGTGGTAGTGCGCATAAGATTATAATTTGCGCGTCTGACCCAGACTGCGGCAGAAAGGGGAATACGCCTCCGCAGAGGCGTATTAATTACTGATTGAGAAATTTATCGAGGAACTGCCGGGTGCGCGCCTGCTGGGGATGGCTGAACAGCGCTTTCGCCGCGCCCTGCTCCACGATGCGTCCCTGGTCCATAAAAATCGCCCGATCCGCGACGTCGCGGGCAAAGCTCATTTCATGAGTGACGATGACCATGGTGCGCTTCTCCTGAGCCAGCGCGCGGATGGTGTTAAGCACCTCGCCGACCAGCTCGGGATCGAGCGCCGAGGTCGGTTCGTCGAACAGAATCACCTGCGGACGCATCGCCAGCGCGCGGGCGATAGCGACGCGCTGCTGCTGGCCGCCGGAGAGCCGACGCGGGAAACTGCTCTCTCTGCCCTGCAGCCCCACTTTCTCCAGCAGCGCGCGCGCGCGCGCTTCGGCTTCCCCTTTCGGTTCGCCTTTGACAATCACCGGCCCTTCAATGATGTTTTCCAGCACCGAGCGGTGGGGAAACAGATTGAAGTTCTGGAATACAAAGCCAACCTGCTGACGCAGCCGACGCACCTGCTCTTTCTGCTTTGTCTGCGCCAGCCTGGCGTCAATGGCGATATCGCCCACCTTGATGGTGCCGCTGTCCGGCGTTTCCAGCAGGTTGATGCAGCGCAGCAGCGTGGTTTTGCCCGAGCCGCTGGGGCCGATAATCGCCACCACTTCGCCGGAAGCGACCTCAAGATCGATACCGTGCAGCACCGTCTGGCCGTTAAAGGTTTTCACCAGCTTGCTGATTTCGATGGCGCTCATTTCGCCTCCTCATCCTGACGATTGACCCGTTTTTCCAGCCGGTTTTGCAGCGCCGACAGCACGGTCGCCATCACCCAGTAGATCAGCGACGCCGCCAGATACATGGTGAAGACCTCCAGCGTGCGCGAGGTGATCAGCTGTGCCTGACGGAACAGCTCCGGCACCTGAATGGTCGCCGCCAGCGAGGTATCCTTCACCAGGCTGATAAAGCTGTTGCCGAGCGGCGGCAGCGCCGTGCGGGCGGCCTGGGGCAAAATGACGCGGCGCAGCGTCTGCCAGCGGCTCATGCCGATACTCGCCGCCGCTTCCCACTGGCCGCGCTCGATGGCCGCAATCGCGCCGCGCAGCGACTCCGAGGCGTAGGCGGCGGTATTTAGCGACAGGCCGATCATGGCGGAAGGGATGGGATCGAGCTCAATGCCAAACTGCGGCAGGCCGTAGTAAATCATAAACAGCTGCGCGATCAGCGGCGTGCCGCGAAACACCGACACGTAAAAGCGAGAGAGCAGGCTAACGGGCCAGAAGCGCGACAGCCGCATCAGCGCCAGCACAAAGCCCAGCACCAGCCCGAAAAACATGCCGCCGATGCTGAGCTGCAGCGTAAAGAGCGCGCCTTTTAATAAAAAAGGTGCTGAATCCAGCACCAGTTGGAGACTTTCCTGCATTACTTAGTCACATCCGCGCCGAACCATTTTTCAGAGAGTTTGGTCAGCGAACCCTCTTTCTGCATGACGGCGATCGCCTGATTAATGGCGTTAAGCAGATCGTCATTGCCTTTGCGCAGCGCGACGCCTGATTCGAGACGCGAGAACGGCGCGCCCGCGACCGCCATGGTGTTGCCGGTTTTCTTCACCAGATCCAGCGCGGCCAGACGATCGACAAGGATCGCATCAAGGCGACCAGAGCGCAGATCCTGATATTTTGTCGGGTCATCGTCGTAGGTACGGATATCAACGCCTTTCACGTTGTCGCGCAGCCACTGCTCATAGTTAGAGCCCAGGCCGACGCCGACTTTTTTACCCGCCAGGTCTTCCGGCTTGCTGATGGTGCCCGCTTTCGCCTTCATCGTCAGCGCCTGCACGCCGGAGATAGTGTACGGCGTAGAGAAGTCATATTTCTTCTTGCGCTCGTCGGAGATGGTCACCTGGTTAATCACCACGTCGATGCGTTTTGAGTCCAGCGATGCCAGCATGCCGTCCCATTTGGTCGGCTGCAGTTTAGCCTTCACGCCCAGATGCTGCGCCAGCTGCTGCGCGAACTCCACCTCAAATCCGGTGAGTTTGCCGCGCTCATCCTGAAAGCTGAACGGCGGATAGGTGCCTTCCAGACCGACGCGCAGCTCGCCCTTGTCTTTGACCTGCGCCAGCAGGTTTTCCGCTGCGTGCGTCTTCAGGTTAACGCCGGCAATCAGCGCCGCCGCCATCACGCCCATCGCCAGATGGCGACCAACACGAGAAAAAATCATATCTACCCCATTTATTAGTATGTGATGTGTGTGTTGTCAGGCCGCGCCTGCGCGCCGCCCGGTACTGCTGTAATAACCCGCGAAGTATAAACGTTTTTTTTCTAACTGCTCAGACCGAAGGATGATAAGCAAATAACGCCGGCGCGCCGCCGGTGTGGACGAACAG
>Ga0153961_1000172_pt1 | contig 21158 bp, 6 predicted proteins | sample TSFL045MetaG_FD_104748 | JGI IMG/M metagenome (GOLD analysis project Ga0153961, IMG submission 104748) | Attine ant fungus gardens microbial communities from Florida, USA - TSFL045 MetaG | ecosystem: Host-associated > Fungi > Mycelium > Unclassified | place: USA: Florida, Withalacochee...
CTCCATTATTAATCCGGGGTGTAGGGGTCCCCGTCACAGGGGTGGTAGGGGTGGGGCGCACCCTTACTTATTTAAGTTTTTCTTCTTTACTAAGGTTTTTCAAGAGAGACGCGGGGGACTGAAATAGAGTGGAAGTCCCCATCCCTTTACCAAAAATAAGTGAAAATTTAGATATTATCTTATTTAAGAGTCCTATCAAACTCTCGTACCAGCATAGCGGTTATACAAACAGGGCAAACGTTAAATGGTTTTAATAGGTATTAAGGATTCGTAGGTGTATTAACTATATTAAATAGTTTTTATAGTTTAACAGAAGACAATAGAATACTGGGAGGAAACTTGATTCTTTGTATAACTACTGGAAGACTAATGGCGAAACCAATTGTCTAATTAAGATTTGAAACTGAGGAATGAAACTAGGCTAGCATTTTGCTTTTCTTAACCTTAGACTCCATACCGTAAACTATATACACTTAATAATTGGTTTATTTATGTAAAGAGTACATATTATACAATCAGTTTACATCCCAACTGTTTATGTGTAGCACCTTGTAAGTACAATCTCACGATTGAAAGCAAAAAGATTAGGACATTTTAAAAATCCAGACTGGAGCATCTTGTTTAATTCGATAATCCGCTAAACCTTTCCTCTTCTTGCATGTTTTAAATTTATTTATTTTATCCTATATATTATTTTTGTTTTAGGTGTTGCTTGGCTATCTTTCAGTTATTATCTTATCTTTTTAGATTGTTGACGCTAATTAACGCAATCCTTGATATAATTGTTATTTTTTATATCGTGTTTTTATTTGAGACACTTAATCGGGAGTATGATAACTCTATTTTACCCTTATGGAGTATGGCCCACAGATGTGCTACTTAAAATTATAACAAAGTGATGCTACACTGTAAATTTGAGCTAATCATTAAATAAGAGATATTTTGTGAGGATCGATGTATGAAATTCGACTTCGTTAATTATGAATTAGGAGTATTCGTTAATTAGTATGTAACGGTGAAATTATAGTAGTCACTAATCGTCTATCAGAGTGGCGTCACGATAAAATTACGATCTATTAATATAATACGGTAATATTTAATCTTATTTATTACTTATCAACTGCCTCTCACCAAATGCAACTAAGAAGGGCAGTGGAGGTATATGTATGAAGATGAATCAGAAACTTCATAATGAACAAACATCAACATACCTTTCAGGACCTATTCAGCGATCATTTTTGACGAACCATGGAGGATAATAAACCCACTCTAGATCCTTCTACCTTGCTAAAACTGGATCGTATAGAATGTGAGTAGACATTCCAACTATAAATAACCAAAAGCATGGAAAAGAAAGTATAATAAAACTTCGATTAATATTATCAACTTGACATAGTTAAACATGGGTAGTATTTGAACATAATTAATTCCCACTAAACCTCTAACTCTTAACTCCATGTACCTAAATCCAAAGGAATATGTAAAAAGAGCCCTACTTATTGCCAAATTAAGAGGAGACAGTCAAACTAATTTACTGTTAAAACAAGCTAACCGATGCCCAACTTGTAATAAATTTATAATTGATTGAGACAACCTACTTACTTATAATACCCTTCATGGACGAACAACTAGAAAATAACACAGTAGAAAGTTCAATTATTAAACCTAAAAGGAGTCAAAACAAAACGATAAACGTTTTAGACAGTAGAGGATCGAACTGAATTAGAGAGTCCCAAATAGAACACATATTACGAAAATCAACGCAGGTAAACTTACTTAATTTCCTTCACTCCTGAACCATCAGGGAAAGTTTCAACAATAAAGGAAAATCAGAAAACCTTGTTGCCCAATAAACTATCGATTTACTAAGAACTGGAATTAAGATCTGCCACATTTCAAATTGTAATAGAACTCTATAAAATCGGTCTAGTAACTAATCTCGTTAAGGGAATCCCCGGGTTAATATATCTAAGAAAACCCTTAAAATTCTTAAAAAGAAATAAAAGTCATACATTTTGGTAAAGACCCGTATCATCGATAGGGAGGGTTCGATTCTGTTGCGGCTTATTAATTGCTCAATACAAACCATAATATTCGCCTATGCAAATTATTTAGAATATGTAAAATATCTTTATTTAATTGATTTAATTTCCTTTTTTAAATTCTTATTTATTCCACTACTATTATCTTTTTTTAGACTTTATATTTTTTTTATTATTTTACTCCCTAAGATACATTTCTTAAATTGTATAGGGATGTATAAACATCTTACAAAATGAGATGATACATATTTACCTCATAGTTGCTAACTTTTAGTTTAACTTTATAATCATCATCCTTTTTCCTTTTAGACCAATCTATTCCATATTTAAAGACAGTTTGTTTACTATGTTATATCTTAATTAAAAATCTATTAATATTATAAATTTTATACTTGTTATCTTCCCATCCTAATAAAATTATAATTTAAGATAGACATGATTTTATCAACCACCAGTAACACACTTTACTTACTACCTATAGGTTAAACTTAACTTTGTGATGGTTTGATATATCCATTTTCTTTACTTATTTTTCATATCTCCCTTGACGATCTTGCTTATTTTTCATAAATTTTTAGATTAAAGAGGTTAACTCCATCTACCTATTGATTTTATCCTCATTCTTATCTTTTTCGTGATAATAATTGAGATCAATTTTGAAGAATAGAAAAAAGGGTGCGTTAACATTGTGCTATCAAAATTTTTATATCTTTTTCTAAACAAAAATGTAAAAGGTTAATTTAAAATATTCTTAACACTCTATTTTTCTTTCCTATTTTAATAAATTATTATTTTTGGAAGATGATAAGAAGCAGCTCAGATATAAATATATTGATTTAATAAACCACCACCAACACAGTTTACTTACTAGGTATGTATTAAAATTCTTATTTATTCCACTACTCTTTTTAGATAAATCTATTTTCACACCTCACTTGATAATTTACCTTATATGTAAGATTTGTTAGATACAAATGTATAGGGAAGTATAAACTTATTACGAAATGATAAGATACTTAATTACCTCATACTTTGATTAACCTTTTTATACCATTCTTGCTCATCTTTAACTACTTTAAATTTTAATTAAAAACCACTATTTTTTAAATACTTATTTATTTATTAAATTTTTATTTTTATGTCCTTTATTCCTTAAATATAATTTATTTTTAATTTGACTTTTTCTACTTATTCTTTTTACATATAATCCTCACTCTTAACTTTAAAGGGAGAATTTTTGATATCAATTTGGCTACACCTGAAAAAAAACTGATCATTTAACCCTTTCTTAAACACCTAATTAATTAATCATATTATGAGAAAAATTTTAGAACATGATACAAATATGTTGATGTTGATCTCCTGATGCTTGCACTTTTTTTTCTTGATGGAGGAAACTCACTATAACCTTTATCAAACATGGTAATTTATTTACTAATATAAATATTATTTCATGTATTACAAGAGTGATTATGAGGTTTAACTAAGATTATGATCTTCTTTATTATGAGTAAGTTGTTATTTTTAACATAAATTTTACATGTAAACATAAAAAAAACTCCTTAACTAAAGTTAAAAACTTGCTATCTTAAAATCCTTTTTTCCTATATCAACAATTAATTTTAATATACATATGTAACTTATTTAACTGTTTACTTAAAAAAAGACCTTCCATTTCTTACTGGTTTAATTATTGAAGCAAAATTATTTTTAATATTATTAAATTTTAATACATGTAAATAGAACCCCGTATATCTTACTAAATTAATTAGATCAATTTTTTTTATAAAAAGACTTTGTAAAATATTTTAAAACATGATATTTTTATCTAAGTAAATCTCTTACTAAACACTTACATTCTTTATTATTAAACATTAATTTATTAAAATCTTTATTATGAGTTATATCTATTCTTCACTATCTCGGTCCCCAGGTAATACTCTAACCTCCTCACCATAAAGTCTCTCATTAAATAAATCAGTCTCTCTATTAAAGTAACATTCAAAAAAAAATAACCAACCTGGACCATAAGGGGAAAGGTTACGAATCTTGAGCAATTGGATTAAGAAATCTGAGCAGTATGAATGAAAGGGAAAAAAGAGAATCAAGAAATGGATGAGACGAAATAGAATGGAAAAAGGGTGAGATAAGAGTTAAAGATATTCAAGAGAAAATAGTTATTGCTATAATGAAAAATGATTTCAAAGAAGTATATAAACAACAGTGATATATGATACAGACCTTTGAAGCCAAAGCGTTAGCGATAAGAAGAGTAGTCACAAACAAAGGAGGAAAAACTGCTGGAGTTGATAAAATAATATGAAACAGTCCTAAAGATTACTGAGAAGCAATACAAAAATTGCACACAATCATAGAAAATAATAAAAACTACCAAGCCTAATAAGGGTAAATATACCGAAACCAGGGAAAGCAGGATAAAATATATCCCTATGTATACCAACCAAGATAGATAGAGCGGTTCATGCCTTATATCAATTAGGAATAGATCCAGGTGTTGAAGGTAAATCCGATCCAAATTCATTCGGTTTTCGAAAGAACAGATCTACACATGACGGTATAACAGCGATAAGAAGTTTATTGGACAAGAAAAGTGGTCCAAGGTGAGTGTTGGAAGCAGACATAGACAAATGTTTTTATAAAATAGAGCCTGTTAAAGCCCAATTCGGCATAAACACTAATTAAAACAAAGAATGGAAGCCGGGGTGATGGAAGAGATTAACTACAGGAGTAGGTTAGAGGTAACTCCTCAATGAGGGCCATCGTTATGTAACGTGGTATTAAAAGTTTTGGAATGAATTATAAAGGACTGTAAGTTTTATTTCTCTCTAGCTAAGGGTAAAAGCGATCAAGCTGTAAATCGTACAGATAACTACCTTAACGCATGAGAGTGGAAAAGACAATTCTTAAAATCCACTAAAATAATTGTGTCAGATAAACGTAAGATGTTAAGAGAAATCTAGTATAAGCCCGTATAATACCTTAACAAGGATGGTGACAATAAATTACAATTGAACTCGATATTGAAATACGAACTTTTAGGAAGATTAAATAATGAAAATGTTAATAAGTATCAAATTAAAGATGTTATCAGGGTAATGATCCCATAAGCTAATGGTATGTAAGAGGTATGGGAATACCAACAATGGATGATAGAGCCATTTTTTAAAAAATCGTAATAGAACCTTACATAGAGCCAGTCGGTGTTGATGCTTCCTGAGGATTAATGGGTGAACTAATTACTTTAACGCAGTTACAGCGGTCTATGGAAAATAAGATGAATAAGAAGTAATGTCTCGTCTGACGGGGATAGAATATTAAGTAAGAGGGCCTGTCAAGAAGTGAATTGATGAGGGATTATGATGTGATTAACTCTCAATATATCTCAAAAAGAGATTAAACCAAAGTATTAAAGAGAGAAATACGTGTTAGATGCATACATTAAAGGATGCTTTGACAACTTTTACCATAATTGAGTATTAGATAATCTCCCTATGCCTTTGGGATACTTAATTATTATTTTTGGGGATACGTTAATTTACTTTCTCAATGGGTGAAGACAAGAATTGTAGCTCACGAAGGTGAAAAAGAATTTAAGGTATTGAGCGATATATATTAAAATAATAGAGGAGTTCCACAAAGTTCTCCAATAATAATGAACTGAACACTTGATGGTCTCAAGAAGAGTGTTAATGACAATTAATACCGTATGGAAGCAGTCGGAGGTAAAGCGTTTAGAAGAGTAACGCGGATCATGGATAGGAGCAAGCATAAATTATATGAAGACAATAATGTGTCAAACAAAGTGGGAGGGTCGAAAAAAGGTAGCTCTATGCTAAGATATGCTGATGACTTTGTCATTTTAAGTAATGAGTTGGAAGTCTTATCTAACATTAAAAACGCTATAGAAGAAATTTTACGTGTAAGAGGATTAGAATTATCCCATGAGAAAAACTAGTCTCATACGTTGAAAGATGGGTGATAAATTAGATTTTTTAGGATGAACCTATCATATTGTTAGACATACTAAGGTTAACTGGATAACGCGTGATTATAAAGCTCCAAATAATTGGAGGAAAATTAGGGGGTAGGATTGTAAATCTATCCTTCAACGAAAGCTACATCAAGCTTCATGAGCAAAATCAAGGAAGATAGTGATATGACAAGAGCGAATAAATCTGTAGATATTAATATGAAGTATATCATTTAAAAAATAACAGGATGATCAAACTACTTTTCACCAGCTCCAAAACAAAACCCATCATACAGCATCTTGATTGATTTGGAAGTACAAACCTTCTTAAAGTAGAAGATAATAAGATCAGAAGAGAAAAGGTATTATCTATTCCTAAATTAGTTGACCTTCATAGTGATTCGAACTTAGGTATTTTCAAAACTTATAAGAGCCTTAGATTTAACTCTATATTTTTAGATCCAGTACAGTACATTCAATTAATTAAATTATTATCTTTTATTCCTCAAGATTTGAAGGATAGACTTATGATTAGGCAGAAAGACAGGTGTCCGATATGTGATAAGAAATTGATTGACTTAAGTTCCTTATTAGCGTGAGAGACTAAGATTATTGATAATACTCCTTTTTTGTTTTTAACCTAAATTAGGGGTATACTACGCTTGATGAGTACATCATAAAAAAGATTTGTCAACTGAGAACAGCTATCACTTCAATGAAGTAAAACCAAAGAAAATGGAGTGAAACAAGGATCTAAAGACAGATCATGAGATTCCTCTAATGTTATAAGGTGCGGATCCTAGATTGAAGGAGAAATTAAATAAATTAGAGAATTTAAGACTTGTTCATAGCAAATGTAATAAGGAAAAGAATATAGAGGATTATGATCTTATTAAGGAATATCGTAAAAGTAGAAAGATACTATTATATGGTAGAACTCTAAAATAGTTAGATGATAAGTTAAAAACGAAGTTTCAATACTTAGCAACATACTGGATTTTCTAAAAAGATTATTAATATAATAAGATCCATAAAATTCTTAGAAGTAGAGTTATAGAATTTCAAGCAAGTAGTAAGTCTTTATATTTAATCATAATCGCCACTACATAAGTTTAAAAATATTATGTATGTAGAGGTATATTTTATATCATTCATATCTAGTGTATATTGTGGTTGACAGACTTTGAAAGTTATTTGTATCTTACAAATGTATTTACTGAAGCATAGAGAGGAGTTAGTAATGATATGGGTATGTGTTGGGGCTCAAAAAATAATTTGTTCGTCTATAACAAGTAGAGATAATATAGTTAAAGAAGTTAGGAGAATGATAATATAAGTAATATTTGATCCCGATTTATCCTATAATGCGTTTTATACCCTTGTCATACAGCTTTAACTTAAAGATTAACCCTTGATACATTGATTGTGAAATTTATTTGATTCCTTTGTTAAAGATATATTGATAGAACTAATATAAAAATATTTTAACATATTTACTAAAATTAGACTCTGCGTATTGAAATATAGAGTGATAATGATTAAACTTAGACATCTGAAGAACCTTAATCCAATTTAAGTCAATTTTGACGAACTAGTGAACAAGAGACGTAAAAAACAATTTAATTAAGACCTTATGCTTGGAATTTATAAAAAGATAATTTCCCTAGCTCAGGAATATAGACAATATACCATAAAACCAGACATATTGGAGACAGACCAAACACAGTAAATGCAGAAACAGGAAACAATTTAAACTCATCTAGATCATAGATTACAGGTTAAGTAAGAGAACAAGGGATAGCAACATCAACATAATATGATGAAAACGGATGTAACACACCAACCGGGGTTTAAATTTTAAACTAATAGACTGATTTGCATCAAATTTTAAAGGATTCGTACAGTATCAACTATATAACTGTACCATGAATGTAGAAAAATAGAACAAGAGTTTAGTTTAACCTAGGTTGATTTGAGATAGATAGAAATAGCTTTAAAAGTTAAGGATAAGCTATCACTTAGGTAATCCAAACCGAATCAGAAGAATTAAATAAGAAGAACTAGATTTAGACATCTTTAACTGTTTAACTATAGCAATTAACTCCTTATTTCACCAAATAGATAATGTTATATACAAAACACCCTATCGTAAAAATACAAAATCGAGGAGAAATTAAAACAAAAAGTAACAGAAAATACTTTTATGAGTAAACTTTATTTTTGATATAGTTATACTTAACCACTTTATAATTTATATTATCTATTTTAGTTTTAGAAAGATTTACCTAGGACTATATAATATTTTATATTCATATATTCTAACACTTAAAGACTGATTTAACACATCCAGGTTAATTATCTTCTCTATTCAACTTAGCGGTTTTAGATAATGATTTTTTTAATTATTTTATTGATTATATCTTAGTTTATCATATACAGATAACATTCAGCATATATTAAATTTTATTTTGATATTTAGTTATGAGTTATTATATTTAGAGTACTTATAGGACGAACATTTATGATTATGTTTTATTTTAGATTATTTATGGTGATGGATAGACTAGTTTTGTTTGTTTAGTTTACGGATATAGATAACCATCCTCTCTTTACATTATTTTATCAATCTATGAGGACTAATAATTTTTATTTAATTTAATTATTTTTGTTTAGTTAGTTTAGTTAGTTTATTTGTATATTAATTATACCTTATTTTAGTACGTATACGGGTATAAGAACATATCATAGTTTTACTTTATTTAATAGATTTTTAGATTTGTAATTTTTATATTTGAGAGGATCAAAGAATTTTTACTATTATTTTTGTTGAGATTTTTTAACTATACTGACTTACTTAATTAGTGATAGAGTTAGACTAGTGCTAGAGGTAGAGGAAGAGGAAGAGGAAGAGATGATACGATATCCTTAAAGTTTATAGGAAGATTTATATTTTTATATTTTATTATTGAGTTACTTATTATATATGTATCGTTCTAAGATTATTGTTATTATTTATAATTATTTGATTATTACAGTTTTATTTTTACATAGTTATATGAGATTACAGGTATAGGTATTAAAGATATTTTACTTGGTATTGAATTTGATTGTAATTTTGACTATTATATAGTAGTCTCACTCTAAATTTATTTAAATTAATTTATATTTTATTTTGTATTTTTATTATGATTTTTATTATTTCTTTTAAATTTATTCAATAATTTGAGATTGTGTAGATGTTGGTAGGTTACACATAGATTTTATATTATCATTTTTATATTTATTTTGTATTTATTATACTGAGCTTATATTTTATATCGATGGGTAATCTTCGTCTTTAAGACAATAGATATCTGAAATAAGATATATGATAAGTAAAGATATTATATGATATGATTAGTATTACATTCCTATTGATTGATTCATTAAAGCTTTTTAATTATTATTTTTTAATTTTGATACTTATTAGGGTTTTATACTAATTTATAATTATTAATTTAAGTTTAGGTGTATTAAACTGTTATCAAGTATATGATATATAGTAATATAATATAATGAGTAATAATTACTTTACTTGATGATATTTATTGTATAACATTTATTAATAAATACCTTATACTCAATAGATATACTTAATTAAATAATAGGAGATGATATTTACATAGATTTAAAATATAATTATAGTTTATATAAAATGATTATAATATATACTATTTAACCCTATCATATATATGATATTATTTATGATTTTAAAGTAAATTTAATTATTTTTAATTTATTTTTTATGAATTATTATCCATTAATAATATTTAAGATATAAATCTAATAAATATTTATAAATAAGTTTTAAAGATTAATTAAAATAGCCTATATTACTATAGAATTAAATCTAAATAAGATTAATAATGTTATTATATTAATAATTAATTTTTAGAAAAGATTTCAAGAACTGCTAATTTTTAAGATTTTAAAAAAGTTTACATGTAATAGATTTTTGTTAATTAATTAAGGTGTAGAATACATTATAAAATAATCTTAAATAACCTTTTTATTTTACTTTGATGGAATTTAATACAGGTTTTATAAAATAACTTAAGTATTAAAATTAGTTATTAATTATTTTTATTTGTTACTGTTAATATACCTTTGAAAGTAAGAGATACTGGATTGGTTAAATTATAATGAATAGTTTAAATTATTAAAACATAGGTTAGTTTACCTTAAGATGTATATTATTACTAAAGAAAATAATAAAGATAAGAAAAATAATCTATCCATTGTAGGTAAGGAGTACAGGGTATGTGGAATTATAAAAATAATATTTGTTTTAGTTTCTTTTTCTTTGTAGGATACTTGGTAATTTGATTATTTAATTTAAAAAAATATAAGAAAATTAAGATTAATATTTAATAATTAGGAAAAGAATCAAGGGTATGTGAAATATTTAAAGTTAAGTATTAAAATTAGTAATTAATTATTTTTATTTCTTATTGTGTAATAGGGATTATTTTACAGTAAAAAGTGGGTTTGTTAAATAATATTTATTATTATTAGTTAAAAAAAGGTTAGTTTTCCATAGTTTTTATAAAGAAAACAAAAAAGATACAAAATTAATAATTGTTTTATTACCTTAGTTGGATAGTATTTGTTATTATTAAATAAGTTAAATAATGAGAATAAATTAAATTAAAAATTGTTAGGAAGGAATTGGGAAGATAGGTTTACATAATCTTTTTTTTAATCATAAACCCAACGGGAATAAAAGGTCTTAGGAATACCTACAATTCAGGATAAATGCTTACAAGCCCTGGTCAAACTGGTGCTAGAACCGGTTACATAAACCCTTAAAAGTTTTGGATTTCGAAAAGACAGATAAGCCAAAAATGCGGTAGCGGATGTCAGATATGGTCTAAAAGGTGAGCAAGACAAAAAATTCATATTAGATGGTGATATCAAAGGATTCTTCGATAATATATCACACGAATGAATTATGAATAATTTACCCATTTCTCCTATTTTTAAATCCTTCGTTTACAAATGACTTAAAGCTGGTTTCATATATTTGAATAAGTATGAAGATTATCTAACTGGTACACCACAGGGAGGCAATATCTCACCGGTAATAAGTAATTTTGTTATGGATGGATTAAAAAAACGGATAAGAAATCAGTAGAATATTTATAATAAACCCAAAGGTGAAAAATCCATACGATTTAAAGACAGCAAAGGTGTAACCAAAAATAGAATGTTAACTAGCAAAAATAATGTCAACCGGTACGCAGATTATTTCATAGTTTTCGAACGAAGTAGGGTTTTAAGCCTAAAACAAGGGATAAGTGAGTTTTTGAAAGAGGAGTATGATTATCTGAAGAAAAAACACGAATTATCAACTTCCAAAACGAATATTTAAAATTTATAGGCATATTTAGAAAATACTGGAAACCCAAATACGGCTTTGTAAAAAGATCATATAGGAGAAAAAGGAATCGCTATGTATCCCGAACGAACAAAAGTTAAAGAGGTTATCAAAAACTAAGTGAAGTATTTAGGAAAAGTTATAATTTAGACAGTTACAGTCTAATCAGTAAATTGAACCATATTATAAGAGGATGGTATAATTATTTCAACTTAGGTAACTCCTCAATATACCGAGAGCACGTAAGACAAGCACTATATAGACTATCCTGAACATGGGCCCACAAGAAGCAACGCAGCGCACCGCAACCTAGGTGGGGTAAAGATAGCCCGATTCTAATTTAGAATAGGAAATGACATATTATTTAATAAAATGAAAATGAAAAAAAATCGAAATTGAGTGTTTAGAGGCCCTAATTTAAAAGAATCTTGACAATAAGATTATCTATCTAATCGACCCTAGCAATATTGTTGCGTAAATATCAGCCATGGAATATTTAAGAAAGAAATATATAAAGCCGATCCACCCCTTTCACCCTGATAGAGAAAATGTAAGAAATATAAACGTTAGATAAAGCTTACAGAGCAAAGGTTTATAAGGATTCTTTAAAGATAAGTTGATGAAAAAACAACAAGCCCAGTATGCAACAGAAAGTTAATACGAACAAACAGTGAAGGTATGAACTTTTCAGAAAAGGATATACACCACATTACACCTATCACCCAAAAAGGCGCAAGACACAAAGTACAGAATATGGTTATAATACACAGAGCATGCCATAAGGAAGTACATACAGTCGAGACCCATTATAATAAAAATCAAACTAGATAGTAAACCAATTCTAGTGTTATTATACATAATGCACCCCTTATGTCGGGTGAGTGACAGGTACGGTTCTCCATCTTCTATACAAAGGTAATAAAAAGTAGATTCAGTTATTCAAAATTAACACTGTTTAATTTGTTCAGTGCTAGTCCATCTTATTTACCTTAGTGAATTTTCATATAACATATTCGACAAACTGGCTTTTTAATAAAAATAATTAATATATTATATATTATAAGTATATATAAGAAATTTAAAAAATAAAATTTAATAAAATTTATCATATTATATAATTAATAGATTTGTGAGGTTTATTTCTTATTTTTTCTTTAAATTAAAAAAATCACTTAAGACGAATTAGTAATAAAAACAAGGTACAAAATGAGTTTACTTAATTCTACCAATATTTATAATAAAATTGGGTGTTACTTTTCTGGAGTTCAATTCTTACAAGAAAAGCATTTGGTGCAACGTTATATTTGGCAACAGAACAATAAAAGAAAGAAAACATTTTGGGATGATTACCATTATGATTTAACTGGAAAGATTGTTTTGAATGATGCTTTAATTAAAGCTGCTATTGATTCTTTTTGGAAGAAAATAGTTAGTGAGATTAAAGATGAACACATCATCGCGTTATTTAGAATTCAAACTCAAGATAATATAATCTGAACTATTGGTAATTTAACCAGCTTATCAAAAGATGATAAGAAATATTATTATGATTACATAATAAATAGATTATATATCAAGGATGACGAATACAGGAATGTTAATTTAACTAAAATTATTTTTAGCTTCGGTATTAGAAATGGGATTATTGAGAAGAAAAAACTAATCAATGAATATATTGATAAAGATTTAACTATTCAAAAACAATTATATAGAAAATATAAATTACCTATTACTATGGATCCTTTAAAATATGGTAAATTAATTATCTTAGAAAAAGGTGATCAAGGTAATAGTTACTATATGAAACTTACCCCATTAACTTTTGCCAAAATTATTAAAACTGATACTCTAAAAAACGATGTCATTATATATAGAAAAGGTAATCCAATTCTTGAGTATAACGATACCCATATAATTAAAGATGGTATAAACTATTTAGTCAGAAATATAAATAGTAATAAGTACTATTACCAATTAGATGGTAATTTAGCTTTAGTGTGTATTAACAAATTATGTAAATTCATAAAACCATTACCACAAAAGAAGTCAATAAAATTGAATAATAAAATTATCACTCTTGATATTGAAACTAGAGTTATAAATGGAGTACATATTCCATATTTAATATCTTGGTTTAAAGATACAAGTAAAAATAATGGATCCTATTATTTAAAGGATTATAATAATCCAGATGAAATGATCAAAGCTTGTATTTTAGAACTTTGTAGATTTAAATTTAATTACCATAAAATATATATTCATAACTTTGCTAATTTTGATGGTATTTTTTTATTAAAAAATTTAACTGATTTATCTAATGATGTTAATGTTATAATCAATAATGGTAAATTAATTAGTATTGAATTTAAATTTAAAAAAGAACATTGGAAAAATCCTATGGTTTTAAGTTTTAGAGATAGCTATCAAATATTACCAGCTAGTTTAAGAAATTTAGCGAAATCATTTGATGTTACAACTCAAAAAACAATATTTCCATATAATTTTGTTAATAATCCTAATCTGGATCTTCTTTATATTGGGAAAGTCCCTGCTTATGCACATTTTGTTAATTTAACTTATGATGAATATCTTCTTTATTGTGAACAATTTAAAAATAAACAGTGGTCATTACATGATGAATCTATCAAATATTGTTTAGAGGATTGTAAAGCCTTACATGAAGTTATTTCAAAATTTAACTCATTTTATTTTAAATTATTTAAATTAAACATTAATGAAGCTCCTACTATTAGTTCCCATGCTTTCAAGTTATATAGATCAAAATTTATGCCAATGAATTTAATTCCAATGGTGTATGGAGACGAATATGATTTCATTAAAATTTCTTATACTGGTGGATCTACTGATATGTTTATACCAACTAATTCTAATGGTGAACTAATATATGGTTATGATGTTAATTCATTATATCCCTATATTATGAAGAACTGTCTAATGCCTGTTGGTGAGAAAATATATTTTGATGGTGATATTAGGAAAATAAATCCGGATGCATTTGGCTTCTTTTATTGTGAAGTTGAGGCTCCAAAAAACTTATTGCACCCTATAATACAATTACATGTAAAAACTAAAGGTGGTTTAAGAACATTGGCTCCAACTGGTACATTTCATGTTGTAATTTTTTCTCCAGAAATGGATAATGCTATTAAATTAGGTTATAAATTTAAGATACTTAAAGGTTACACTTATAATAGTAAAATTATATTTAGTAACTACGTAGAGAATTTATATAAAATTAGATCTGAATATTCTAAAGATCATCCTATGAACTATATAGCTAAATTATTCTTAAATAGCTTATATGGTAGATTTGGTATGAAGGATATTTTTGATACTACTTTACTTTTAGATGCTGATAAATACGGTGAATATACTGATAATATAGATTCTAAACCTTACTTCATTAATGATATAATTAAGTTAAATAATAAATTTTTAATTAAATTTGAAGATAAGGTAAAAAGCTATAATAATTTAGAGTATAATGTAAATGTTGCTATTGCATCTGCTATTACTTCTTATGCGAGAATTTACATGAGTCAATTTAAGAACAACTCAAAGATAAAATTATTTTATACAGATACCGATTCTATTTTTACTAATTTAAATCCTAATAAAATGAATAATATTTTCCCTGGGATAGTGAATAATAAGGAATTAGGTAAATTAAAATTGGAAAGTGTATCAAAAAAAGTAATATTTTTAGCACCTAAATGTTATGCTTTACAAACAGTAGAAGATAAATTTATGTATAAAGTTAAAGGTTTAATAAATAAAACTGATGTAAATATAAATGATTTTAATACTTTACTTAAAAAAGATTCAATAATAAAAAAGAATCAAACTAAATGGTATAAATCATTATCACAAGGAACAATAGCTTTATTAGAACAAAGTTACACATTGAAAACTACCGATAACAAAAGAAAGTTAATTTACAACTCGAAACAAAAACTAATAGCTACAAAACCGTATAATTTATTGAATAATGAACTTCATTAAGTTAACTATTTTTATCTAAATTTTTATTTTACTAATAATACAGTTATTTCCTGTATGTCTTTTTAGTAATGGAATCCCCACTCAAACCCCCTATCGCATGATTTTACACATAAACAAAAGTATGTAAATTATTTTTTTAAAAAAATCTTCGTAGCATATTATAATTTTTATTCCATTATCCCGAATTTATATTACGGTAGCTTGTAAAAATTTGTAGCTATCTGAGTAGTGCTCATGCTTTCTATTAAAACGTAAATCCAATGGGTTATGGCGCTTTGGTGCTGGCTCTGGTAGACTTTTACCACTTTTCGTATTCTAGTGCTTTCTTTGCTTTTTTACCTTCCTTCCGGAGTGTCCAACTCGTTTAAGCAGTAGCTCATGGTGTCGAAAACGTATGTTACTTATTAGAAGAGTTAAGGCTAAGGCGGCGAAACTTGAAATGTTTATGTTGTCGGTTTCCATCTTTTCCCCCGTTTATACTTAAAGTAGGGTTCGAGGATATTATTAGCTTATTCATCGGATTCGCGGACTATATCTATTCATAATAGGTCTTTATACGTTAGCTTTAATAAAAAATTATAGTAGACTTGTAACTAATCCGTTATACTTTACGGTAAATCATTAGTTGAAGCTTGGTGGAACATTGTGAGCTGTAGGACTGGGTTTGTCCATTCATTCTCCTGTTCGGTAGTAATGTTCCGCTCTTTCTATTAGGCCTTACGAGCTAAAGGCAGATGTTTTTCGGCGTTCGCGATCCATTGTGTAGGGTTCCGGCACGTGCTAGCAGGGTTTTTTCCGGTTGTAATATTGTCGGTTTATAAAAAACAAAAACAAAAAAAACAAACAAAAATTAATCCTAGGATTTTTAAAGATAACTTTCATATTCCGGCTTTTATTACTCTACAACTTTTCGTTAAGTGAGTTATTAATCCGGATTCGGGTGGAAAGTATACTATTTTCTTTATGATTGTTTGGCTTGTAACTGTATGGAATTCCGTATTCCGCATATTGGTTTATTCCTAAATCGGACGTTATTCTCTAATAATTATTTAATTTATTATTAAATTACTTAGAGTAGGAGATAGTGGGATCCTTGGCGATAAACCATAATAGTAGCAGTAGGGGTCTTTACTTTTTGGGTAGAGAGTAGGTGTGAGATTTTACTGCTGGGTAGATTAAGGTTTCATGCTAGATTTTTTATAGTATTTATTAGGATCGGCTGCTTCAGGTTAAGTCATTATTTGAGCGGTTTATTGCTGCTTGCATATAGAGGCATGGTTCTATTGATTTTTTCTATATCTTTTATTAGAGGTTCGGGATAGCCCATCTTTCGCATCGTTTTATTTAAGTAGTCAAGATTGAAACTATCAAAGCTAGATCGAATTCATATATATATTTTCGATGAAGTACTTAATTTGGAAGGTTGTAAAGGCGGTTGTTGTTCCTCTGTGTTTGTTGTTTTGTTTGTTTGTTTTGTTTTACTTGACTTTTATTGTATATATTTAGGTTAATTTTATTAATTGCATTTTATATTTTACTTATTTTTGTTTTATGGATTTATTTTATTAAAACAAGTTAGGGTATTTTAACTATTAAAACAATAAGGTTAAGAGTCCATGTATTTTTACATTTATTATTTGTGTAATTTTGTATTTATTTTTGCATGATTTTTATTGTATTGATTCATTTTAAGGTATTAGACTTTAATAAAATTTTAAGGTTGAGAGTTTTATTAACTTTGGCTCCATTTAAGATATTTGTTTTATTTTTCTTTAATTTTATTACATTTTTATAAATTAGTTGGGCGAGGGAATTTAATTAATGAGGTTATTTAAGTTAATTTTGTAGCTATTTTGATTTGAAGGATAAATACTTTTGAAAATGAGGGTAAGAGTAAAAAACTTTATGCTTTAAAGAGTTATAGTTAAAGGTGATTTTCAATTTGGAGACTGATTTTCAATTTTCATGTTTGAACAAATTTACGACATTTTTTTAGAAAAAGAAGTTATAAGAATATTTTTAAATTAAAGAGATTTTTTTTTATTACATTGAAGTTTTTAAAATTGGGGGACAAATTGTATCATTACCTATTCAGTTATTATAGTTATTTTGCTATCTTTGTAGGTATTGGAGTATGTTACATTCTTTGTTTCCTTCCATCCATTTAATTTGTTAAATTTTCCATTCCCTCCATTTTAGAGAGAGACTATTTAATTTGTTATATTTTGGTTTTAATAGTTATTCTATTTTTTATTCCTTATTTTGAGTCATTTATTGACTATATTTAGTTTATTTATTATTGCTTTAGAGTTATTTATTTTGCTTATACTTTAGTTTGTTATTTTCTAATTTATAGTATTTGAGACTTAATTATTTTTTGTGTTAATTTTTATTATTTTACCGACATTTAGCGTGATATTTACTTATTTTTAGTAGAGTTAGGATTTTTAAAGAATGCATTGAAGAGTATTTTACATGGCTGTAACTCATTGCTTGCTCTAGAACATTCATAAAATATGAGATTTTGGAACTCTTTTTTAGTGTTTATCCATTTTTATCCCAGAAGATAAAGCAATTATTATTTTAATTAATGAAATTTATTTGTAAAGATTTTATGGATATTTTAATTATGGTTAATTTAAGCGATATTTACTATATTTTTATATTTTCTTTTGCTTTAGAAATGGAATTTAGAATAGTTTTGTTGAGGATTTTAACTAATTTATAGTTTTAGTATTTTATTATTGAAATTTATTTAATTTTACTTGAAAAAGTTTATTAGACGATATACGATATATTTTAGTTTAATTTTAAATTTTTATTTAAGTATTTAATTTAGTTTTTATTTTATTTGTTATCTGGTTATTTTTCCTGTACTTGGCGGTACTTTTATGATGTAATTTTAATATAGTAAATATTTTTTAAAAGTTTTAATTTATTTAGTATTATTTGTGTGTTTTTTTTAGACATTGTAGATAATTTCGCTATTATGTGCAGGGTAAAGTTAAGAGTTTTTACATTGTATTTTTGCTAAATTTTTCCGTTCGATGCCATCCGGCTAGGACTGTGTTAAGGCTAGTGCGATGAAGGAATCACTGTTTCGTAGTATATTCGTTAGGGACCTGAATTTTGTCGGATTTTCTTAAATACTTTTTGAGAGTTTCATTAGAGTGCTTATATAGTAATTCATTTATCTATTGTAGTAACCTCTTATTTCGGGACATGTTTATCGACGCTTTACTCCCTCATATGAAAAGACGGGTTGATATTATGATAATTTGGTTATGGATCGACAATTAGGTAGGCTATTTAGACGTTAATCGTGGGATATTAATTGATGCTTTAGTATCTTGTCCACTTATGCGATTAATGCGTGTAACTTAAATTTTAGATTTCAGTAAAAATAATAAAACAAGTAGTAAATCAAAAGATAAAAAGAGAGAGAAAAATAACAATTTTTAATTAAAAACAAACGGCAGTAATTAAATAAAATTAATGTTAAAATTTACTAATTTATATTATTATATTAAATATTAACTATTATAAAATAAGGAGATATTACGCAACTACTTAAAGATTAACTTTTAATCCAAAATTTATTTTTTATAATTAACACATGCGAGGTTTTAAACTTTTTATTGATATTTTAGGATTTTAAAAAAGGGAACCCGAATTTAATTAAAGGAATGGCATTCACGAAATGTATTTTGCTTTTACCATCTGTGTCGATAACTTGCCTTTGATAGGCTTTCCATTATGGGTGGGATCTTAAAATTTTGTTGTAAAGGAGGTTCTTGTCTGCTCTACTCTTAGTAGATTGAATTGGGTATGGGACCCTGTTTATTTGTGCCTATTTATTAGATATTTATATGCTCTTTGAAGGGCCTTAACTTATAAGATCTTTTGGTTGTTGACTTTAGGTTCCCAATTGCTGAATTGAGGGATAGAGATGTTGTTGTCCTTTTCTAATTATTTGTGTAGATCGATAGAAAGTAACGGGCAACTAAAATTGATAAGAGGGTATATATTTCATGGCGATTTCATTGCTCTGTAAACTTTAACTGATTGATGCCTTTGATTGATAAGAATACACGATTGGCTTATTGTATTGGAATTATGGCCGGTGTTTCATAAGGAGTCATTATGATTATATATAGCGATTTTGAGTTATTAACAGGAATGATTGCACTTATCTCTATTCGCATCTTATGATATGCCCTTTTTGTTTTGATGTCCTGTTTTAAAGATATCGAAGGTTTGTATCTTTGCTAGGCGATATAGACATTATTCGAGATTTAATAAAATTGGCTTAATATTTTATATAGTTCTTTACTTCAGGCTGTTAGTTTTCACCTTGAAAAAAGTATTAATATTAAGGGAGCGTGTGCAAAGATTTGCTCCATTATTAACCTATCGTTACCTCCCAGAGGATATTTGTATGCATCTAAAGCTACTCCTTTTCTTATTAGGTAGTGTTCTAACTATGCACTTATTTCGATAGGAGGTTGATTGCCTTTGAAGATCATTGTCTCGGGATATATATATTAGGTTTTAAGGTGTTCAAGAATGTTTTCGCGAGGACTTAGATATTTTAAGATCATGTGATGAACCTATGTAGATATTTATACATAATCCTATTATAAAATTATATAAGTGACTTTCCCTTATCTTGTAACCGCTATAACATATTACACGTGAGATCATTGTAATTTTAACTTTTTTTAAAGCTAGCGCAGATGCTATTAGGCTTATGGTATTTGTTGTTATTCTGTTCATAGATTTTCTTTGTTTTGTTTATGTTGTGCAAACCCTAGGTACTAACATTTGACATTGAACATTGCTTAACTTTTGTATAAAAAAGTGTTAATTAATATTTATGCTGTTGTTGTTTATTTAATTTATTGATTTACTGCTTGTTTGTCTTATTTTACTTATGTTTAAAATTTATAATGATTTTATTTTTATCCTTTAGTAAGATGCTGTATTTTGTTTCATTTTAGTTTAAATTTATTTATAGTTTATTTATTTTTTCTATATTTCCAGATTGTTTGGTTAGCTGCGCTATGTTAACCCATTACTCATTTTCTTTTGTGAAATTACTTTTTTAATCCTAATTTTTTAATTTTATATTAAGATTAATCAAGATTTTTTGCTCTCTGTTAGCTCACTTTTTTAACAATATTTAAATGAACTTAAATTATATTTTTATTTGTATTACATGTGGTATTTACTAAAATTATTTAAATCTTTTATATTTTATATTTTTATTATATTAAATTAAATTTATTTAAAAACTACTACAATGATAAATACATTATAATTAATATAAGATTTATAATTATCACTTTTATTAAAATTCCGTATTATTTAGCACCAGATATTTTATATCTTTTTATGAAATTATTCAAGGAATCACACTTTATATTTTATGAAATTTTATTTTAAATTTGTTATTGTTGTTCTCTGTTATATTGTTGTTGATACTTACGCTCTTGATGATTTTGTTAGCTTATTTTATTAAAAATTTATTTACTTTATTATTTATTTTTTATTTATCTCATTGTGGGAACCCCCTGACCCGTGGATGGGCCGCCTAAAGTCGACCCCGCGTCTCTCTGTAACTAAAGACTCATTGAAATAAAGAAGTAAAGAATGAAATAAGTAAGGGTGCGCCCCACCCCTACCA
>Ga0153961_1000173_pt1 | contig 20856 bp, 16 predicted proteins | sample TSFL045MetaG_FD_104748 | JGI IMG/M metagenome (GOLD analysis project Ga0153961, IMG submission 104748) | Attine ant fungus gardens microbial communities from Florida, USA - TSFL045 MetaG | ecosystem: Host-associated > Fungi > Mycelium > Unclassified | place: USA: Florida, Withalacochee...
CGTACGCAGTGCAAGCTCCTTAACAAGAGGAATACCAATGCCTATCTCTTTGTTTTTTGTTGAGTAAAACGGATTCTCACATAACACACATTGTTCCTGAGTCATACCACAGCCGTTATCCTCAACCTGCATAATAAGGCGTCGTACATCTTTTTGAAAGACAGTTATTTTAATATAAGTGCTCCCTGCATCTATTGAATTTCTGACCAGCTCCAATATGCAATCTTTAATATCCTGCATTATATCACCTTACTTATTTCTACCGCCAGTTCAAAGCACGTCTTGTCGCTTAGCAATATAGGGATCTTCTTCTCGTGTGCGGCTTTTATAGCCTCATTTGTAGGCTTAACGCCCTCGCACATTATTATTCCGCTTAATCCCCTTAGCATAGCTACAGCTACTGTATTAGGGTTGTTTACCACGGTAAGCCAAATATTGCCTGCTTTTGCGTTTTTCAGTACACTGCTAAGTAAGTCTCCTATGTAGCAGCCTTTTACAGCCTTATCACCACTTACATCATCATATATAATTTTTAAGGAAAGATTTCTCTGTAAATCTGCTACGGTCATCTTGGTACTTCCTTTCGCAACACTCTTACTATATAATACAGAAAAATCAAATTAAATGCAATACAAGACAATATTTTTTGTTCGGTAATATGTAATGATGATAATAAATTATGGCAGAGTAAACGATACTTTCAACACTTACATATCAATTTCTTCAATAAAAATATTGTCCACTTTTTAAATTGGGAGATTACAACAAAGTGAATGCAAAATTTTTTACATTCACTTTGTCAGTATTATATCTACATCTCTAAATGCACCAGGTGAGCAATGCCCGGTGTGCTTTCACCTTGCTGGTTAGAGGTGGGTGACATTAACGCGCCTGTGGCTACCACAAGAATATTATTTAGTTGGCGTTTGCACATATTTTCTAAGATATAGCTGCATAAAACGCTTGCACAGCATCCGCAGCCGCTGCCGCCTGCGTGTACATCCTGTTTTTCAATATCGTATATCATCTTTCCACAATCATTGTGCTGTGGTGCAATGTTTATGCCCTCCTTTTGTAACAGCTGTAAAAGCAGCTCAGACCCTATTATGCCAAGGTCGCCGGTTAAAATAAGGTCGTAGTTGCTAGGTTTGGTTTTAGTGTCCTTAAGAAAATTTTTAATAGTATCACAGGCGGCAGGCGCCATTGCTGCCCCCATATTGTTAATGTCGGTAATTCCCATATCTACTACCTTACCAACGGTGCAATGCTTAAGCTTGGGACCATTCCCGCTTTGTGAAACTACTATTGCGCCACTTCCTGTAACGGTCCACTGTGCTGATGGTGTACGCTGACCACCATACTCAAGAGGAAAGCGGTATTGCCTTTCTGCCGAGCAAAAGTGAGATGAGGTTACAGCCAGTGAGTTTTTACTGTAGCCTCCGTCAACGGTTAGTCCTGCCATAAGCAGACTTTGTATCATAGTTGAGCAGGCACCATATTGACCCAGAAAGGGAACGTTAAAGCCTCTTATGCTGTAGTTAGTGCATATACATTGGTTCAATAAATCACCGCCAAAGGTTATTTGAATGTCATCGCCGCTTACCTGAGCTTTTTCCAGTGCAATCTGTATAGCCTCTTTCTGAAGCATACTTTCTGCCTGTTCCCAGGTGTCGCAGCCTAGCTTGGTATCATATTCAATTTTGTGAAAATAATCCTTAAGAGGTCCCTCGCTCTCCTTCTTGCCTACCACTGAGCCGAAGCCTGCAATGGCGGGTGAGTTGTTATAAGCTATTGTATATCTACCAATTCTATTCATTTTAAACTCTCCTTAACGCAGTATATATTTATATTATGACCTTTTTTTGTAAATATATAATAATTGGAGTGATACAAAACGACAGTGGATAAACTGCAATATTTGACAAAATTCAGCAAAATAACTTTCATTCTTTTATATAATGTGGTATAATTCAAATATATACCTATATGGAGGCTATAATATGGTAGTACATGATATAACTAAAGAAATAACCTCTGCACCTGTTTACGAGGGAGATCCTGTTACCGACTTTCAGTGGGTTTCACGAATAGACTGCGGCGATGAGTATAATTTGTCTAAAATAAAATTTTGCAATCATGCAGGAACTCACATAGACACTCCGAAACATTTTTATGATGACGGCAATACTATTACAGACTATCCAATATCAAGGTTTTACGGCGAATGCACTGTGGTTATTGTGGATGATGTTTTGACAGGCGAGGATATGGAGAGTATTCTGCCGTTTTGCTGTAAAAAAATTTTATTTAAGGGTGGCAGCACAGAGGGTGTGCTGACCTTGAGTGCTGTTTTTGTAATGGCAGACTATAATATTGAATTGGTTGGTACAGAAAATATGTCTATCGGCTTTGAACCTGAAGAGTACCGTGTACACCGGGAATTGGCCTTAAATGACATATTGGTTATAGAAAATCTTGACCTGTCGCAGATAGATGACGGCAGCTACATTTTAGCAGCATTACCCCTAAAAATTGACAATGCTGAGGCTGCACCTGCAAGAGTAATTTTGTTGGAGCAGGAGTTGGGTTTTTAATCAATAAACGTATAACGGAGAGGTTTACATTGAAGATAAATAAACTAGCAATTAAATTGATTATGACATTTTTAGTTGTTGTTGCTATGGCAACTGTTATGAGCGGCTGCGGTGAGATTAATACCCAAGTGGAAAATCTTATGAAATTAACAGATGATTTCGTAGGAGAGCGTGTTGTTACTCTGAAACTTGATGGTGACCTTGCAACCAATAAAGATAAGGCACAACAGCTTGAAACTGTTATAAAAGAAGGCTGTCCGCAAAATCTCAGCTACCGTACAGAGATTGCTGATGGTAAATATAACTGCGTTTTTGTGCTTACCTTTACGTCTCTGGATGAGTATAAAACAAAGGTGGCGAGCATAATAGGCAGACAGATTTCGGTAGCCTATGGCTTTACCGACACGGTTCTTTCTAAGGGCACATACTACCAAGAGGATTACGACGGTATGGACCTAATTAAATGGCTGGAGGACGACCTGTACCAAAAGGGATATAAGGACTTGAAGCTTGATTTGCAGTCAACCTCAAATGTGGTTAAGTATAATAACGAGGTTTTAAGCAGTAAAACCTCCGTATTGAGCACCTCTACAGTTAAGGGTGAGCCTGTGCATAGCGTTACTATAAGCACTGTAAATCATAAAAACAGTGTTTATGACAGAGCTATAGTTCTGTCAGTGCCAAGGACAACCTATGATAAGCTGGGGGACTCGTTAAACCAGCTGATGGTTTCAAGGGTTAATACTGAGGGTAAGGGTACATGGTCTGAAAACAATGGTTATATGGATTTTACTATTAAGTATGAAAACATAGATATTGAAAGATTGCAGGAATACACTAAGCTGTTTTTAGATTGTCGTAACGAAAATATTTACTATGGCGACCAAAATCAAAGCAGTACACCACTGGCTGAACAGCTTGTATTTGAAGAAAGAATAAACCTTTTAAGCTTTGTTTCTGATACGGATGAAAATGTGATAATGAACTATAATTACACTCTGCCGGAGGAAACTACCCATGGTGAGGGTGTAGAGCTTAACGGCGGTGAATGGTCAACCTGCGGTGAATGGTCAAACAGCACCTATAAGCTGTCCGACGCAAATGGAGTGTATGACATAAGGGTGCCTGACGGTATGCAATACACTGTTAAGGGTATAAATATTGTTCTTACCTCACTGGGTAACGATGCTTTTAAACGTGTGGTTGACTTTGTGTATGACAGAAATACAGGTGAAAAGGGATTGGATTATGCCTATAATTTTCTTACTGGTAAGGGCTTTACTGTTTCTAAAGAGTCTACCTCGGAGGGTTTGGTGTGCAGAATAACGCAGCAGGGATCATCTGCTGATATTAACAATTCTGTAGGTGACTTGTTTGGCAGCGGCAATTCATTTGAAACTACCCGACACACAAACGATATGTCAGTAGTAACAGATTTGTCAGTAAGTGATGTAGTAAATATTACACATATGCTTACAGGGGCTAATACTAATATAAGTATTGACTACACTGTAAGGAGTGAAAGCGGCGAAAGCATAAGAAACGTAAATGTAAATAACAAGGCTGTAGGGTTAGATGTGGCAACTAAAAGGAATGACGATAATGGTTATACATCGACAGTAAGCGGCGGTAATTTTATTTTCAGTTATAATGCTACTGTACCGTACTCAGATGGTATAGTAATGTATTGCACTATTTGCGGAGTAATAGTTGTTATTACTGTGCTGATTGTAGTGCTGCTGCTTAGGTATAATCAAAAGCTGAGGTATAAGGAAATTAAACGGCAGCTTAATGCACAGAATGTACCATGCATTGAGGAACAGCCGCAAGAGCAGACTCCTGCGGATTTTACAGAAACAGAATATAATACTCATTTTTATGACGATTATATGTAAAACTATTATAATGTTGAAGGACGAGGGAAGCACTGATGTATAAATATGCTGTATTTGATTTGGATGGTACACTTGCCAATACTCTTGAGGATTTAGCTGATGCTGTAAACTATTCACTGGAGAAAAATGGATATAAAAAGCACCACGTGGATGCATATAAACAAATGGTAGGTTCAGGAATAGTTAACCTTATTAGGGCAGCATCGGGAATTAACGTTGATATTGATGTTGCTATGTTAAAGAAGGATTTTGATTATTATTACGGTATTCACACTATGGATAAAACCAGTGAATATGAGGGAGGACAGCAAATGCTTGTTGACCTGCAAAAGGCAGGGGTAACCCTTGCTGTTCTTTCAAATAAGCCTGATACCTTTGTAAAAAGCATTTTAGACAGGCTTTTTCCTGATGTAACCTTTGCAATAGCTTGGGGTAAGAAGGAAGGTTTCGAAATAAAACCAAATCCTCAGTCTTTAAATGCCATGCTGTCAAGCCTTGGTGCTGACAAAAGCGATGTAGTATACGTGGGCGACAGTAACGTAGATGTTTTAACCGCCAAAAACGGCGGGATCGACTTTATTGGTTGTGCTTGGGGATTTCGAGGTGAAGAGGAGCTGTTGCAGGCAGGTGCGTCAAAAATAGCCTATAGCTGTGAACAGCTGGCAAAGCTGATTTTAGGAGAATAGCCTTGAATAAAATTAATTATCAAAAAATTCTAGACAGCGAAATTTTAAAGATAGAAAAAAGTGGAACTGTACCAACGCTGTTGCTGCACAGCTGTTGTGCTCCCTGCAGCAGCTATGTGATAGAATATCTGTCCAATTATTTTAAAATTACGGTTTTTTACTACAACCCGAATATTTCTTTGCAGGAGGAATACACCTACAGGGCTTCGGAGCAGAAAAGACTTATTGAGAGTATGCCTGTTAAAAATAAGGTTGAATTTTTAGAGGGTGAGTATGTACCTCAGGATTTTTTTGCAGCCTGTAAAGGTCTTGAAAATGAACCAGAGGGTGGAGCAAGATGTGCTGAGTGTTTTACTCTGCGTTTGGAAAAAACTGCACATATTGCTAAAGAAAATAATTTTGACTATTTTACCACTACCCTTACAATTAGCCCGCTTAAGGATGCACAGCTTATTAACAGTATTGGCAAAAAAATTTCTGAAGAATATAGCGTGCCATATTTGTTCAGCGATTTTAAAAAGAGAAACGGATACAAACGCTCGATTGTATTGTCGCAGGAATACAGCCTGTACAGGCAAAACTACTGCGGCTGTATATTTTCAAAAAACTCTGGACAGGCATAGCTGATTTTTGAATTTGAAAAATAATTGTTAAAAAACTTGTTAACCCGGAAGGCTTTTGCGTTTTTAAAGTATGCATATATAATCTATTAAGGAAATATGTTGTATGGTACTTTGTAAATTTATCTTTTATCTTAACAGATATGTGAATTTTTTACCATATGAATACATTAAAGAAAATGAGATGTAAAAAAGTAATAAAAACAGGAAAAAAGTTATTTTAACAGTATTAGCTGTGGTGCGGTATCAAGCACTAGTGGTATGTACAGCCTATGCAGATTTCAGGACGTATCAAGGTATAACAGCTGATTATTCTCATACCAGCAGTTCAGCAAAGATATGCGTGTACGGTATGATTAGCAGAAAGCAGTGTGCTGTTACAACAAGGAGTGACTATAATTCTAATCCACAATATTGGACACAATTCAGATTTTATATTTCCTATGAACAGGGCAATCCTAGTCAGCCGTTATCGGCCTACGGTAGTGAAACAGCATTATGTGCAGGGTTATGCAGTAACTATAACAGTAACTTTTTATTTAAATATAATTGGTAAGAATTATAAATAATTCTGTACAAGAGCCGATAGTTATAAGGTGTATGTTTTATAACTATTGGTTCTTTGCTTTCTGGAGGGAATAATTGAAAAAGATAGTTTATTTAAGCTTTTGTATTGTTGTTACTATTAACTATTATATGTCATATAAATTGTAAACAAAATTATTATTTGTAGAAACAGGTTTTAAAATTTTTAATAAATACAACTCATTATTGGTTTTGCTCATAAATTATTTTATAATTTGTGCAAAATATAAAAATTAATAGCATTGTCAAAAAAATAAATAAATTCTATTGAAATTAAAAAAGTGAAGTGGTAGAATGACTAATAAGAGGTGATGCGGGTTAAAAATAATGTATATTTTTAACAAACACTTCATTATGTAGGAAGAGAAACAATACTATATTTAGAAAAAAGGAGAAATAACAATGAATAAGGTAACAAAATTGGCTGCTGTTTTTATGGCTCTTTGTGTAAGTGCTTCAGCAGTTGCGCTAACAGGCTGTGACAGCACAGGTAGTGATGGGGGCAGTGGTGACAGCTCAAGCAAAATAAGCAGTGATTCAAAGGTTGACACATCAGGAGTGAAAGAGATTTACTACCTGAACTTTAAGCCGGAGATTTCTGACAAGTATGAGGCTATTGCTAAGCAGTACGAGGAAGAAACAGGTATTAAGGTAAAGGTTTCTACAGCTGCCTCAGGTGAGTATGAGAAAACTTTGTCAACTCAGATGGCTAATGCTGATACCGCACCTACTATTTTCCAGATTAACGGTCCTGTTGGTTATGAAAATTGGAAGGACTATTGTGCAGACCTGAGCGGTACAGATTTTTATGCTAACCTTTCAGACAAGAGCCTTGCAGTTAAGAGCGGTGAAGGCGTTTACGGTATTCCTTATACTATTGAGGGTTATGGTATTATCTACAACAATGCTATTATGGATAAGTACTTTAAGTCTGACAAAAAATCAACAAGCTATACAAGCATGGATGAAATCAACAGCTATGACAAGCTAAAAGAAGTTGTTGAAGATATGACTAAGATTAAGGATGAGCTTGGAATTAAGGGTGTATTTGGCTCAACATCATTAAAGCCTGGTGACGACTGGAGATGGCAAACTCACTTGATGGATGTGCCTTTGTATTATGAATTTCTGAATGGCGACAGCAGTACAATTACAAATTGTCTGGATGCCACAGAAATAGAATTTAAGTATTCTGATAACTTTAAGAACATATTTGATTTATACGTAAACAATTCCTGTACAGAGAAGAACCAGTTGGGTTCTAAGACTGTTGATGAATCAATGAGTGAGTTCGCACTGGGCGATGTTGCAATGATTCAGAACGGTAACTGGGCTTGGGATCAAATCTCGGCTACAAAGGGTAATGTTGATGAAGCTGATGATATTAAGTGTCTTCCAATTTATATGGGAGTAGATGGAGAAGAAAATCAGGGCTTGTGTGTTGGTACAGAGAACTATTTGGCTATTAATTCACAGGCTGACCCTGCTAAGCAGCAAGCTTCTATAGACTTCTTAGAGTGGCTGTTCTCATCAGAATATGGTAAGAAGGCAGTTGTTAATGATTTAGGCTTTATTGCTCCATTCACAACATTTGGTGAAGATGAAAGACCAAGCAACCCTCTGGCTAAGGAAGTTTTAGCTTGGATGGAAAAAGATGGTGTTACATCTGTAGAGTGGACCTTCCAGGGTATGCCAAGTGAGCAATGGAAGCTAGACTTAGGTGCAAGCCTGCTTGAATATGTTCAGGGACAGAAAGAGTGGACAAATGTTATTGACGACGCTAAGTCTTCTTGGAAAACAGAAGTTGAGCTAAAGGCTGAATAATTCAGGCGTTTAGTTTAAATATCGTGGTGTTTGAGTTCTCCCGCACCCTTGGGTGCGGGAGAAATGTTTACCTATAGTTTAATTGAAAAGGTAATTGGTGTGTAGCCTAAGTGTATAGAAATATGCTACCTCCCCACCGGGCTATATGCTGAATATCGATTTTCGTACTATATACAAACAAAATAAGGAGGAAGTAATTTATGCAAAAATCCATAAAAAGATGGTTTCCGGTATTTGTATTGCCTACATTAATTGCGTTTATAATTTCGTTTATAGCACCATTTATTATGGGCATTTGCCTATCCTTTACTAAATTCACAACAGTATCTAATGCAAAGTTTGTGGGCTTCAGTAACTACATAAAGGCTTTTCAGGACGCTGATTTTGTAAATGCCTTGTGGTTTACAGTAAAGTTTACTGTTGTATCAGTTATTACAATTAATGTTATAGCATTTTTACTGGCTCTTCTCTTAACAAAGGGGTTGAGGGGCACAAATGCTTTCAGAACTATATTTTTTATGCCTAACCTAATTGGCGGTATTGTTCTTGGTTATATTTGGTTAATGATTATTAACGGTGTTCTTTCGTTTGCGGGCTTATCAATTACATATGACGCATCATATGGATTTTGGGGCTTGGTAATACTGATGAACTGGCAACTGATAGGATATATGATGATTATTTACATAGCGGGCATACAGAATGTGTCGCCTGATTTGTTGGAGGCAGCCGACATAGACGGTGCTAACAGCTTCCAAAAGCTTATAAAAATAACAATTCCACAGGTTATGCCGTCGGTAACTATTTGTACATTCCTTACATTAACAAACTCGTTTAAGCTGTTTGACCAAAACCTGGCTCTAACAGCAGGTGCACCCGGTAAACAGACACAAATGCTTGCTTTGGATATTTTTAATACCTTCTATGGCAGAGTTGGCTATCAGGGTGTAGGTCAAGCGAAAGCAGTTGTCTTCTTCATAATTGTTGCAGTTATAGCACTAACCCAGCTATACCTGACAAGGAGCAAGGAGGTAGAAAGCTGATGGCAGTTGATATTAATAAGAAGTCTGTGCCTGACGAGCCTGTACTTAATGTAGTGGTACAAACTCCGGTTGTAGGTGACAAGCCTGCTGGTAATCACGAGCCAAGTGGTATTAAAAAAACAGTACAAAAGCAGGACGAAAAAAAGCAGAAGGAACCAAAAAGAAAAATGAAGCCAAAAGACATACCTTTGATTGTTCTTTTAACATTTTTGGCAGTAATGTTTATTGCTCCTATTTTACTTGTACTTATGAATTCCTTTAAGGGCAAGAACTATCTTGGAACAGAGCCGTTTGCTTTTCCAAACGAGGTTTCTTTTGTAGGATTTGACAACTATACTGAGGGTGCAGCGAAAATTGGATTTTTCCCTGCGTTCTTAACATCTGTATTTATTACTGTTTTTGCAGTACTGCTAATTGTGTTATGTACATCAATGTGCGCATGGTTTATTGTTCGTGTAAAAAAGTGGTATTCTAAGCTTTTATATTTGTTATGTGCATTTTCAATGATTGTACCTTTTCAGATGGTAATGTATCCAATGACACAGGTTGCAGCAACCTTACATTTAAACAATATAGTTGGCATTATTTTTGTCTACTTAGGCTTTGGTGCAGGACTTGCAGTATTTATGTTTGTAGGCTTTATAAAAAGTGTCCCGTTGGAAATTGAAGAGGCAGCAATGATAGATGGCTGTGGTGCCCTCCGAACATACTTCATGGTAGTGTTCCCGATATTAAAGCCAACAGCAATAACTGTTGCAATTTTGGACGCTATGTGGATATGGAATGACTATTTATTGCCATACCTGTTGTTAAATACTACAGATACAAAAACCCTGCCAATGGCAATTCAGTACTTAAGAGGTGGTTACGGATCGATTGACATGGCCAATATGATGGCTATGATTATTCTCTCGATTATTCCTATTGTTGTGTTCTATTTGATTTGCCAGAAGTATATTATTAAAGGAATCGTAGCAGGTGCCGTAAAGGGATAAATAAGTTTATTGAAATTTTAACTATTAATGGCTGTCACAATATTAGTGGCAGCCGTTTTAGTTTGTTGAAATAATTTATAACAGTGTGCTGGTCCGGATTTTTGTATAAATCCAGATAGTTTACAATTTAGGCACAAAAATTATTTGCTATTTATGTATACTGCTGATATAATGAGTATGTAATTGCGTTATTTTAGGAGGTTAATAACAAATGAAGATAGATTTTGAAAAGGTATATTTTGATGATGAGGGAAAGTACATACTGTTCAGGTCAAAGCCTGAGAAGTATTATTTGTTAAGAATAATGGATTTTCAAAACGGGGCACGTTTTGGCAATTCTATAGCAAATCCTGAGATTATTAAAAAGGGCAGCTGCGTTCTTGGTGAGTATTTGCTTACAAAAGAGGAGTTTGACCTTTGGGATACAGACGAAGAGGCTTTTCAGTCATTAGTAGATACTCTGGCAACTGGCAGTCCGTCAGACAGACTGCTGAAGCTGTTTTTTCAGGAAACACCACAGTCACAGCCAATGCCCCTGAAGCCAAATGCCGGTGTACCTACAGGCACAGAGCCGAATTTGGTAGAACAAATGAAGAACGACTTTCAGGCAGAAAGCAACGCAGGAATAAACAAGTTTAAGGAGTTTCTTGCAGGCAGTGACGATGAGATGTACTTTGTTCATTCTAATCACTTAAATAAGATGTTTCCTGCCATCGACTTTGAAGGCAAGATATTTTTTGTAGAAACAGAGGCTGAAGCACAAAAGCTGATTGAAGCTACAAAAATGTTTGATAACAATTATTATAAGGTTAATTCAACACAGGCTAATGAAATAATAAGACAATGCAAAAAGTATGGTGTGTTTAAAATTATTTTTTGCTTGGCAAATGGCGGTGCATGTATTTTTGACAGAGATGTGCTTTTAGGTGACCCAACCGAGGATAAATGGCAGACCTATAATTCGCCAACCTATAATATATTTATAAGATGTATTGAAATTGCCGGTATTGAAAATGCACAGGTAAAGGCTAACCTTATGACGTTGACTAGTCAGCTAAGCCACCAGATTTTTAACACAACATTTCTTTTACCGCTTAATATTAAGGCAGATGAAAAACCAAACACTATTATACTATCAAAGAGTGCAGAAAAGCTGTACAATGAGAAGAAGTTTATGCACTATGGTGCAGATGATTGCACATACCAGCCTATGGAGGGTAACCAGTTTACAGCTGTTACTCTTGCTAATTCAAAAGATAATAGCCGTGCTTTACCATTGTTTACAGACTACGAGGAATTTAATCTTATGTTCAAAGACAAGGTTGTGCCTATTGCCGTTACTATTGAAGAGGCATATTCTATGTTAAATGAGCACTGTAAAATAGTCATCTTTAACCCATCCACTTTAGGCTTCATATTTACAGAAGAGGCTATGAATCAGCTTAGAGATTTAAGCAAAAAACCTGTTACAGTGTTTAAGCCTGCTGAGGATAAACCTAAAGAAAAGCAAGCTACTGTTGCTGTACCGGAGGTGCCGCATCAGGTTTCAACCGAAAGTATTTTACATATGGTTGCTAATCAAATTAACCATGATGATGCAGTTAAAAAAGAAAATTCCACTGCACCTGAAAGGAAACCGAAGCTGGTTTCGGAAGAGCCGGAAGCGGTAGAGGATGAGGCAGAAGAAGCCTCCGCGACAGAAGCTGTTGCAGAGGCTGAGGTGAGCGAAAGCGAAAAAGCAGTAGAGGAAACTGCTGACGATGCTACAGAGACAGGAAAACAAAAGGCTGACAGTAACGATGTCCAGACAGATAAAAAGGGTAGTTTCTTCAGCCGCTTCAGAAAGAAAAAGTAGTCTGCTAAAAAAACAAGTACCTCTTCGGAGAATTTTAGCAAGTGCTTTGCTTTTTGCTGTTGTAATTCCGATTTCAGAAAAATTTGCCCGTAAATATTTACAAAGGTCTTATGAAAAAATTAATGCAAAAAGAGTCCTGCGTTATCGACAGGGCTTTTTTGCATATTACAAGGTGTTTTGATATTGCATATTTTTTAACATAGAAGTATAATATTAGTGTCAGTCTAAGTATCGTAGTTTTTCGGTTTTTAGACTGATATTAGTATAAATCAAATTGCTATAAAACGGCACTTGTTGCCTTTATGTATGGGAGATTATAAAGCTATGAATATACGTACAAAAAACACTCTGAGCAAGCTTGCTCCATATGTTTTATTGTTTTTGATTGTAACAGCTATTTTATTTACCGTTTACGCTGTTAAGGGAATTTTTCCTTTTGGAGATGGCTCTATAACCTATGCGGATTTTGCACAATCCTATGTGCCGCAGTTTTACCATTATTGGGATGTTTTGCATGGTATGAAGAATCCGTTTTTTGATTGGTATTCAGGCACGGGTGTGAGTATGGTATCTACAGATATGTTCTCGCCGTTTAATCTTTTCTTACTTTTTGTACCACGCGAGGGTATACTGGACAGTATGTCGTTTTTTCTTGCATTAAAGGTAGTTGTCTCAGCTATAACCTGTTACATATTTATAAATAGGGTGTTCAGAAATATTGACATTGGTTATAAGCTTGGATTTTCTGTTTTGTATTCAATGAGCGGCTACGTGTTGCAATATTATAGCAACATAAAATGGCTTGACATAGTTGCTATTTTTCCGCTGCTGATGTTGGGCTTTTATTATTTGATGAAGAAAGAAAAAATATTACTGTATGCCATTAGTCTGACAATAATTATGCTGGAGAACTTTTATATCAGCGTGCAGGTAATAATTTTCTTGCTATTTACCGGTGGATTGTACATTATAGTTATGGCGGGTAAAAATGAGAAAAAGTACAAGGCGTTCAGTTTGGCATTAGGCACCGTAATAGGTATAGGACTTTCAATGTTCAAAACATTACCTACATTTTTAACGTTAATGGGTTCTTCACGTGGCGAAGGTAATGCTAATAAGGGCTATTTTGATATTATAAATGTGGTATTTAAGGATACCCTTACTACTAACGATATGAATAAATGGTTTATGCTAATGGGGCTTGAACTTGCAGTTATACTTTGTGTTGTGCTTATTGCAAGGTTTATTAAGCATAAAAGAGCAACATTATTCTTTGTTGGTGAAGCGCTTATTTTATGCTTACCGATTTTCTTTGAGGGTGTAAATAAGCTTTGGCACACCGGCTCATATGTTGGATTTCCAATGCGTAGTGCTTTTACAATAGTATTTCTTTTTATTGTAGGAGCTTGCTACTGTGTTGATTTTGAAAACAGATATCAATTAAGCAGAAAGCTGCCTTGTGAACCGCTGTGTGCAGTTAATAATGATGATATATTAACAGTTGTTAAGGATAAAACTGGAAATATTCAAGATACCCTCGACCCTTCGATAGAAGATAATATAAATACTGCCATGGAAAACAAACCAAATATACTGATAAGAATTAAGATAGCATTTTTTAAAATTAGAAAAAATCCATTGGTAACAGTAGTTATATGTTTTGTTGCAGTTGCGTTGGTATGCTTTGCTGTTCCTTGGCTGCTTGAGGCAAGCAGTCTTATAAAAAGATATGGCAGTTACTTTTTAAATACACAGGACTTTATTATCCCAAAGCTTTATTTACGGTCGGCTATTTTAATTATAATTGCTTTTATTCTGATTTTGCTTGTAAAAAAATCAAAAATAAAAAACATATGTATTGTTCTTGCTATTATTATTCCGCTGTCAGTAAATACGTACTCTTTCATTGGTGCTGAAAAGTACGTTTATGCAGAGCAAAATCCGAAATTCGTGAAAGATGCTGAAAGTGTAGCTGTTGCTTTGCCGGAATCGGAAAATGTTCTTGATAGGGTTAAGAATGCAGATAACTCATTAAACACAAACTATCCATTTATTATTCAGCACGGTGCATTATGCAACTGGACGCATACCGTTTCAGCAGATGCAATATCTGCAATGAAAAGTATGGGTTACAGTAGTTCATATACCCGTTTACTTGATACAGGAGGTACGTTACTTACTGATTCTATAATGGGTATAAAAAGTGTTATTACAAAGGATGTTTTAACCGATCCTGCTTATACTTTTGTTCAGTCGGTAGGGGAGTTTAACTGCCACAATTACAACTATTCATTACCTACCGGCTTGGTCACTAAAAGTGACATTACTGATATAAATACCGGGTCGGCTGAAATATCTAAAACAAATAATTTGCTGTATCACAGTCTTAGCGACGACACAGAGAATATTATGGAGGTTTTAGGTACATCTTCAACGTTGGGGTGTTTTTATAATGTAACTAAAACAGACCAAACTATTACCTATAATGTTAAGATTACAGGTAATAAGATGATTTACTTTAAGTCAGGAAAAAAGAATATCTCCATTAAATTTAATGGTACAGATGTGAAGGTGCCTACATACCTTTCTGAGGACAGGGTTATTTATCCGTCAGAATTTAACAATAACGTGATTCCTGTCGGCTATGTTAGCGATAAGGTTGTTTCTGTACAGGTTACAGGCAGCAGCTTAGCAGAGAATGACGTAATTTTATATGTATTTGACGTTGATAAGCTGACCAACCTTTGTCAGAATTACAATGCAAGTTACAACTATAGTGTAAGTACCGGTTCATCATCACTAAGTGCTACAGTGACTACTCAGAATGACAGCGAAATGTTCTTTGTTCCTGTATGCTACGATAAGGGCTGGAGTGCTACCGTTAATGGTAAGCCTGTTAAGCTTGAGCCTGCTTTAAATGATGGATTTATGGCAATCCCGCTTGAAAATGGGCAAAACGAAATAACTATGAGTTATTTTCCAAATGGAATGAAAACAGGAATTTTAATTACTGTTGTAGTGCTTGCTTTATTGGTGATTGTACTGTATTTAGGAAGAAAGAAAAACATAACACGTCCGCCGCAAGCTGTTGCAGTGGTGGCAAAGGGGATGCTGTATATAATATGGACTTTAGCAATAATAGGAGTATATATTATTCCTATAGTGTATGAGCTTTTCTTTGCTACAGGCAAATAATTGCGTAAAATATTAAAATTAGCCACAGACTTCCATTATGGAAGTCTGTGGCTTTAATTTTACTTATTTCTTTTTAACTTTTAGTTGTGTGAGATAATTAGCAACCGCAACCACAGCTGTTGTTATCGTTGCCATTGCAGCAAGCTAATAGGATTATAACAAGAAGGATAATCCAGCAGCAGCTATTGCCACCAAAGATGTTGTTTAAGCACATGTGTTTTTTCCTCCTTTCAAGTAATTACACTACATAATATTACAGGTACAAGCTGTTGGTGACAGAAGTTTTTAAGTTTATTTGAAAAAAGTAGGCAGATAATGCAATAATATTTCACAAAAGTATAGTGAAATATACTCACTAAAATATATAATCACCAAAAATAAATTATTTTAGATGCTTTATTGAACATTATAATTTCATATGATATACTTTATAATATATTAAAAAAGAGATAATTTTAGTGAAACTAAGATAAAAACTAAAATTATTACAGGCTTATATGCGTACATTTCGTTGGCTAGTATCAGTATTATTTCAGCTTTCGCAGCGTCAACAACCTATCAGGGTGTAACTGCTGAATACAGTGTTTCTTATGGTTATAGCTATTGACATTACTCAGAATCTGGGAAAAACAGCACATACAGCTACAGCTGATTTGTCATCATCGTATGATTCTAAAATTGCAAATTGGAAGAATAAATATATATTTGGAGTGAATGAAACAGGGCATAAGCTTACACAGTACGGTTCAGGAACCGTAGTATGTGCCGGCATAGGCGGAAACTATGATAGCAATAATTTCGTTTATAAATATGCAGATTAGCATAACATCAAGTGAACAATTTACGCAAGAATTGTTCACTTGTTTTATATAGGGGTGTTGGAATGAAAAAAGTAGTATATATAAGCTTTTCTGTGTTTATGGTTATTATGACAATAATAAATTTCCTTAATTTTTTCAAATATCAGTACAGTATCTGTTTTTGATGGGCTGTGCAACATATCTATTGCTTGTCCTGAGGGTATGTCTAACAGCGACTTTATTGAGGTATTGGAAAATACGGCTAAAAAGCTGAATAAGGATATTGCTTACCAAAGCCTGAGTAATGACGCAAAGAGCATAAGTATATATAAAACCAATAACACAAAGGATTTTATGAATATTAACAGCTGTAATAATATTCAACAAATCACTGACAAGCAGTGTATATCCACCCTCTCGTCAGTTAAGGGCTATCAGATTATACCGCTGTATATATCCAGCTTTGTGCGTAATACTACTATTTTTACATTTGATAAATGTGTAAATCACAATCTGGCTGCAACCAGCTTTATGGTAAAAGAGGATGATGCAGATGAGTTTGTTAGTGCGCTTAACGCTGCCGGAATTAATGCTGAACTGAATGTGGTGTCTATAACATTTTTGGCTATTCAATATAATGAGCTTAACTATAGCTTTTGTATTTTTTTGATGGTGTTGCTGGCAATATTCATCTCTTTTATTGACAATGCTAAAACCCACACATTAAAACGCCTAGAGGGGTATTCCTCTATAGGGATAATGGCAGAAGAATCACTTAGTATGATTTTAGTACTTTTAGGTATATTTGCGACGGTAGAGGCTGTGGGCATAACGCTGTTTGCCATACATAACGTTAAGATATTAGACGGATTTATTATGTTTAATATCAACTCGTTACTAAAAATATATTTACCTATAATAGTCTTTGTGGTGCTGTTGGCATCACTTACGGTTATATGCCACAGTAACAACCTATATATTAAGGGCAAGGTAAATAAAGGCTTTATACTATGTGCTGCGGCAGTAATTAAAACAATCACCTTTGTGTTTATGTGTGCACCGTTTACAATTGCTGTTACACTTCTACCAGGCTATATTAACACCTATACGCTGTCAGTACAGGTTCACGATTTGCTAAGCAGCTATGTGGAGCTTTCATTTAACGATGGTTTAGATGAGAATAGTATGCTAAAATTTTATAATGCGGCAGTAAATGAGTATGACGCGGTTTTGTTTATGAACAATTATCAACCGGAAAATCTTGAATATATCAGTAAATATTTTGAGCAAAACTATAATGTTGCCCCGGAGCTTAATACCTATGATTACCAAAGGTATGTGCAATGCTTTAGGCTAACAATAAATTCAAATTACCTGAACCTTAACCCGCTACATAAGCCTGACGGCGAGTTGATTACAAAAAAGGACTTCTCTGACGATAAGTACAACATATTAGTAGCGGAAAATGCAGAGCATACAAACGCATTTGTAAAATATATTCAGGTGTGGCATAAAATGTTTAGTGATTATAAGCCTGACGAGGAGCTTCCTATCAATATTGTGTACTATAAGAGTGATGAGAAATTTTTAATGATTAGTCCACAATCAAATCAGATGTATGCCGAAAGCCCTTATGTAACGGTAGTTGACGGCCTAAATCAAAAGGTTGATAATTACTATACGGGTGTTTTATTCAGTACTGATTCCAGTTTTATATTATTAAAGCCAAAATCAGCAGGCGACAACCTGTATTATCCACTAGTACCACTGTTTGAGAAAACAGGCGTAGAAAATGCAGTAAATAGTGTTACATATGCAAACGACCGCTATGCGGAGGAGCTTGCGCATAGCCGTAACCTTGTTGTGACAAACCTGATACAGGTATTAATATATGCCGGTCTGTATGTGTTTATTATGATATATTTCATCGAGACATACTCAGAAAACTATAGGAATGACATTGCTGTCCGCAAGCTTTCAGGTGAGGTCTTTTTCAGATTGCACAGCAGATATTTTTCAGCTGTTGCACTTATGGTAGCAGTTACAATGGCAGGAGTACTGATTAATCAAAAGGACTATATCGCAGCTGCAGGATTTTCGTTACCGATAATAGCTGTGCCGCTGGCATTATGGTTTATAGAAATTTTAATATTTGCGTTATATTCAAGCAGGCTAACGCATAAAAATATTTTAAAGGCACTTAAGGGTGGAGAAGTATGAGCATAGTATAGTTAAAAAATATATGTAAAAAATACGGCGACAAAGATATATTTAAGGACTTTAACCTTACTGTTGACGAGGGAGACTTTGTGTCTGTAATGGGTGTAAGCGGTGCAGGTAAAAGCACATTGCTGAATATCATAGGTATGCTTGAAAAGGCTGATTCGGGAGATATTGAAATTTTAGGGGTAAAAAATCCCGACTTCAATTCTGCAAGGGGTGTTAAGCTGTTAAGACACAGCATATCGTATTTGTTTCAGAACTATGGTTTGGTAGATTCAGAAACCATATTGTATAATCTTAAGATAACTACCAAATTTTCAAAGTACAGCAGGTCAGAGGAGAAAGAGAAGATTGCCAAGGCTTTAGAAAAGGTAGGCTTAAGCGGTTTTGAAAAGAAAAAGGTGTATCAGCTTAGCGGTGGTGAGCAGCAAAGAGTTGCAATGTCGAAAATTATTTTAAAATCATCTAAGCTGATACTAGCCGACGAACCAACAGGAAGCCTAGACTCTGCCAACCGTAAAGATGTACTGGAACTGCTAAAAGAGATGAACCAAAACGGAAGTACAGTAATAGTTGTAACACACGACGCTATAGTAGACGAATATGCTACAGTTCATATAAAGCTGTAAGCTTAGTGTATAAATGCAAGTGTGCCTTATTAGTCTTGCAAAAAGCACGGTGAAATCATTGGTGTGTTGAAAAACATATGCCAAAATATAAATTATAAAAGCAATGCGTTTTTAAACCGAAGCACAATCAGGCGGTTAAATTACTATAAAAACAACCAAAATTATTATTTTTTCTAAATTAAAGCACATACCATAGTCTACACTTTAAGCAAAATTAATATAAAATATATTTTTGGGGTGAATTTATAAGTGATGATTGTCAAATATAATAAATTTGCAAGTTTTGTGTTGACAAAACTGCTTGAAAAGCATATACTATAGTTACAACACAGCAACGGCGCTGTAGGTTGGCGTTTTGTCATACCTACGGTGCCCTTTTGTTTGTGTAAATAAAAATAACAATAATGGATAGGAGAGTTTGGATATGAACGTACCTGAACTGTTTGGTAGCATGGTATTTGATGATGCTACAATGAAGGAAAGACTGCCAAAGGAAACGTACAAGGCACTTAAAAAGACAATGAAAAACGGCGACCCTTTGGACATTAATGTAGCTAATATCGTTGCAAACGCTATGAAGGACTGGGCACTGGAAAAGGGTGCTACGCACTATACTCATTGGTTTCAGCCAATGACAGGTGTTACAGCTGAGAAGCACGACAGCTTTATTAACCCAACTGACGACGGTCAGGTTATTATGGAGTTTTCAGGTTAAGAGCTTATTAAAGGTGAGCCGGATGCATCTTCGTTCCCATCAGGCGGTATCAGAGCTACCTTTGAGGCAAGAGGCTACACAGCTTGGGACCCAACCTCTTATGCGTTTGTAAAAGATAGCACGCTGTGTATTCCTACAGCATTTTGTTCTTACACAGGCGAGGCACTTGACAAGAAAACTCCGCTTCTTCGTTCAATGGAGAGAATCAGTGCAGAGGCAGTAAGAGTTTTGCACCTGTTAGGTGATACAGAAACAACAAGAGTTGTAACAACTGTTGGTCCGGAGCAGGAATACTTCCTGATTGATAAAAACCTGTATGATCAAAGAAAAGACCTTATCTACACGGGCAGAACATTATTTGGTGCTAAGGCTCCAAAGGGTCAGGAACTTGAGGACCATTATTTTGGTACAATTAAACCGAGAGTAATGTCTTATATGCAGGATTTAGATGAAGAGCTTTGGAAGCTGGGAATTTACTCAAAAACAAGACACAACGAGGTAGCACCTGCGCAGCACGAAATGGCACCTATTTTCTCAACAACTAACCTTGCAACTGACCACAATCAGCTGACTATGGAGGTTATGAGAAAGGTTGCACAGAAGCATGGCTTAGTGTGCTTGTTGCACGAAAAGCCGTTTGCCGGTGTAAATGGCAGCGGTAAACACAACAACTGGTCAATTTCAACTAACACAGGCAGAAACTTGCTTTCACCGGGTAAGCACCCGGAAACCAATACTGAGTTCCAACTGTTTTTAGCAGCTATTATTAAGGGTGTATATGAATATCAGGATTTGTTGAGAGTATCAGTAGCAAGTGCCGGTAACGATCACCGTTTGGGTGCTAACGAGGCACCTCCTGCAATTATTTCAATGTTTATCGGTGATGACCTGAAGGCTGTTATGGATTCTATTATTAATGGTACTGAGGTTGTTGCACCTGGTGCACAGAAAATGGAGCTGGGTGTTGATGTTCTTCCGGACTTTAAGAAGGACGCTACAGACCGTAACCGTACATCTCCTTTTGCGTTTACTGGTAATAAGTTTGAGTTCCGTTCACTGGGTTCTTCACTGAACATTGCTTGTCCTAACATTATGTTAAACACTATTGTAGCCGAAGAGTTAAGTCAGTTTGCTGATGAGCTTGAGGGTGCAGAGGATATGGACGTAGCTGTTAAGGCTTTGATTAAGAGAGTATAC
>Ga0153961_1000174_pt1 | contig 20650 bp, 16 predicted proteins | sample TSFL045MetaG_FD_104748 | JGI IMG/M metagenome (GOLD analysis project Ga0153961, IMG submission 104748) | Attine ant fungus gardens microbial communities from Florida, USA - TSFL045 MetaG | ecosystem: Host-associated > Fungi > Mycelium > Unclassified | place: USA: Florida, Withalacochee...
ATCCTCTGCACCCTCACCATCTACCCTTTGATCCTCGGCCGTCTCTTTAGCCTCCCGGAGTTCCTGCGCCTGCACAAGAGCTGCATAGGCTCCATTGGCACCAAGGAGTTCGCGGTGAGATCCATTCTCAAGCACAAGTCCTTCACCCATCACATTCGCATCCTTGATAGTCGACAGACGATGAGCAATCGTGATCGTCGTACGTCCTAGAAGACGAACCGTCAGCAATCCCCACATTTGAGGCATTATTGGCAATGATGAATCTCTAAAGACAGGCAATGCTGGTGGTAGGGTTGCTTGTGGTGTCATTGGTAGGCAAATCATATTCTGACAGTTCATATCACCAACATGTATCTTCTCAAGGTCTCGTTGAAACAAAGTAATAGTCCGAGGTCGTTCTTGGCTCGTCGAATCAGCTTTTTCACAAACACTGTAATTGTATCTCTTAATGTCTAGTTATCAACGATTGGAGTTAGTTAGAATCATTCACCTGATAGTAGTAAGGAGGAGAGACGGCTTGGCAAACGAAAGGGCTTGTACATTCGGTGGGGCCAGTCCAGCCAGTCCCTAAGAGCGATGTTCAAGATTAGAAGGTCAGGCTTTGCTTAAGATACGCACCTCCACATTGCCCCCATTGGGTTTGGGTTGGACCGCTGGCGGAGGTCGAAGTAGACGAGGTCAAAGTAGACGAGGTCGTTGGATTAGTTGTAGGAGCAGGGGTGGTGGTGACGCCGCCGCTTCCAACTGAGGTTGTCACTGGCCCATTTTCGACATATACACCGCTGAAATACCAGTCTTCAGGGGTCTGGTTGGTCACGATACGAAGGACACCCAAATGCCAGTCGGCCGAATTGGTAGATGTCGAAGCGGCAATGTTTTGAACAACCTTGGTGAGTGGGGCAGAGTCTGTTGAAGCCCAGAGGCCAACAGTAGACGAGGAGAACTGCAATCCCAGGTCAGAAAAAAAGTGGCTTGCAGGCATGAGAAGACTTTGAAAAGAATGAGTTCCAACCCACTGGTTTTATAGTCTATACTTATACAAGAGACCGAATAGATAGACTATCAGTTAGATCAATAATATCTAGTTTTTGACTCACGGTATGAATGACAAGGTTCCATCGCGGTAAAACACATACAATAAATGAGTCGAGGTTTGCATGTGGGAAATATGGCTGCCTATTCCACCACCAAAAACCTTTTGTATTTTGTATGTCATGGTGAACCTGATAAAGGACCTCCATTGTGGTTGCTGTGTATGTCTTACATAATCTTTCCATGCTATCTATATCTTTCCTGCATTATATTCCTGGATATTTCTCATTAGATTGATGAATGCATGGGAAATAATTTCCTTCCTAGGAACTGTCTCATAGCATTGGGCACAACCCCCTCCAAATACTACTGTGATTCCACCACATGGATTGTCATGAGTTGTCTTGACCATAAACCAAGTAAACAACATGGACTGAAATTGAACCAAGGACTAATAGACACTTGTAAACTAAACAAGGACAAATAGTACAAAGTGTATGAGGTTTTCATCTAGGCCTCTAGCCTGGCTTGATCCCTCTACTAATTCTGCATTTTGAACTTTGTGTTAAAGTCAGTCCACTACACTCCCTTCTGTTAGAAGGATAGAGAGCAATAATTACAGTGGGGACAAATGATGGCCTACTCACTAGGTTATTCAACAGATATTGATAGAAAGTCTAATAGGAAGGAGAGATCTCAGAGAAAGCAGAGAAGCCCTTGTAACATAGCAGTCAAGATAAAGAAGCAAGTGTACTTATAGAAGCATAACTTGTATATTAATCTACAGTAATATATGGTATAATAATTTTTTAATTTGACACTTCCTCTCTATCACAAAAGGCCACTTACTATTTGTGGTGGAGTTGAAGATTGATTCAAAAAGTGCTTATAAGCAAAGTTTAGACAGTGACAAGAGATGTTGTTAAGTCTGAGGTCTAATCCTCAGACTATGAATCCTTATATACAGAATTGTGATGGTCTGTGCACTAGGATAGATCATCACATGCTATTACCTATTGTTCTATATATGGTAGTACCTTTGTGCTTAATATAGTGATAACTTTACCTTATGGAGGCTGTCCTTTGTTCTAAGAAAAGGACAGATGACTATCTATAGGTAATTAATAAAGTCTATGTACAAATATTGAGGCTTTCATATCTCTACTAATATTAATTGCCTTAAGGTTGTTCTAGGCTCATTCTGAGCATTATGAAGAAGGTTTTTGCTGAGCTTAGAACTAAAGCATTGATCATGGTGGTTTTTGAGATATTAGTAATTTAATAAACAGTAACATAGTGGTTACCAGTTGATCTGCTTAATATCTTGGCCAATATTGATTGCCTTGAGACGTGACTAGCATTAATAGAAAGGTCTTTCCAAGGGCTTTTCATAGCTGTTAAGACCATGAGAATCATTAAAGAATTGATATGGCTAAATGAAGTTTGTAACACTCTTACTCAAAGTAATAGTCATTGAGTAACAATATAAATTGAAAGAAAAGTTTATAGAATCTTCAAACTAAGAAGTCAATGGAATTAATGGAATAGTACTTGGCCAAGATTCTTAGTCAAGATGTCAGCAGGATTCCTAGCTCTATCAATGTAGTATAGCTTAATTTTGTCATCCTCTATTGCATCTCTGACATAGTGATACTAAATATTAATGTGTTTGGACCTTTTTTCTTGCACTGGGTTGGTACTCCAGAAGAGTAATCCAAGGTTATTACCATAGAGATGAGAGACAAGAACATCAAAACTAGTCTTACTTAGGAGATTTGATATTTAGATAAGTTGGTAACTGCAATTAGAGAATACTATATACTTGGTCTCAGTAGAGAAAAAGGCTACTGATTTCTATTTGCAACTTAACCAGGAAGTGATTCCTTGAGCTAGTATAGTAAAATAACTAGTAGTTTGTCAGAGAGCCAAACTCCATGCTAGAATTAAGCTAACTGCTCTTTGTTCAGCAATTGACAAAGAGAACTCAATAGAGTTCCCATTAGATTTTGTATACTATTTATACATGAAGAGTAACCCTGACCCTTCCTTTTGTCCTGCACTTCCCTATAAGTCACTTTCCTCTTATGTATCTATTAGTAAGAAAATAAAGAAAAGAAAATATAAAAGAAAAACAATAATTAGAAAATAAAATAAAATAAAAAGAAAAGAAATATAAATATTGACTTAGCTGTTTTGCCAAGTCATGACACCACCTTCCTCTTAAGTTTCCTTGTCCTAAGGAATTTTTCTATAATTCATAGTATAGGTCAACCATGTTGCCTATCTTGTTGTCATCTTCTTCTATCCTCTCTCTAATTCCTAATTTTTCTTCCTTAATTTCTTCTTTCTCTATGATTGTTTCCATTTTTCTTTCCTCTAATCATTTTTCTTTCTACTATCTCCAATTCCTTTCTAATCTTCCTCAATATTCCTAGTCGTATCTTTTGTCTGACCATTCAAATAGTTTTCTTGCTGTAAATTTTCCTGGCAATTCTCTTCTCCTGAACTTTCCTTTTTTGCATTCTTGTTTTGTTACATCTTCTATATCCTGCTGGTATTCTTTCTTGAATTCTTCAATCGCTTCTTTTGCATTCTCCAAATTTTCCCTTTCTTCCCAAGTGTCAGATTCTACTGTAAATCCTTTCTAGTATACTAAATACTTGTTCTTTCCCCTTACTTGCCACTTATCTAGTATTCTCTCTACTTCCCATTCTTCTTCTCCTTTGATTATTACTAGAGTTGGTTACTCTTTCTGCCCTTCTACTTGTCCTATATATTGATGTATCCTACTAACATTGACTATTAGATGTATTTTTACTGTATTTGTGTTATAACTTGGCAAAACAGCTAAGTTATTATTTAATATTTCTTTTTTTTTCTTTATTACTAGGATGAAGTATCACATGACCATCACAGAGTCACAAAATGTGACAGTAGTCACAGAAAGTCACATGTCATAGTCACAGCATGTGACCAAGAAGTCAGCTAATGGACATGAGGACTGTAGAAGACAAAGTGCATAGCCACAATAGTAATTGTATATATAGTATAGCAAAATCTAACAGAGACTCTATCAAGTTCTCTTTGTCAATTGCTGAACAAAGAACAGTTGGCTTAATTCCAGCTTGGAGTTTAGCTTTTTTATAATTAAGTAATTCCAATTCTACTGTGTTCAATAACATGATTTTCTTTATCTTGTAAGGCTCCACAAACCTTTCTGTTAGCTTTTCTATTCTTCTCCTGACCATCTGGTACTTTAGATCCTTAGTACTCAACATCACTAAGTCTCCTACTTTGTAGTTGTTAACTTCTTCCCTCTTCCTATCCATGTACTTTTTCATCTCTTTTTGCGTCTTTCCCAGCACTGCTTTTGCCTTCTCCTGGATTTCCTTCATCTTCTCAATGAACTTCTCTGCCCTCTGGTACTTCTCCTTCTTTCTTCCCTTGAACCCCATTCTAGGATCTTACCCATAGTTTGCCTTGAAAGGCAACATCTGAGTACTCAAGTGTATTTTGTTGTTATATGCAAACTCTGCCATTCCTAATCACTCTGGCTACTGTTCTTGCCTATGGTTGATAAACATCCTTAAGTATTGTTCTAATTCCTAATTCATCCTCCCCATTTGTCCATCTGTCTGAGGGTAGAATGCCGTTGACAATTTACTTTTAATCCCTAATATCCTATTTAACTCCCACATTAATCCTACTGTAAATTAGGGTTCTTTATCCAAAATAATGCTTTCCAGTAATCCATACAATTTCCACATGTTATCTCTGAACAACCTTGCCAATCCTTCTGCCAATATTTTTTCCATAGTAGGTATAAAATGTACCATTTTTATTAGCCTGTTGACTACTACTAAGATTGAGTCATATCCTTGAGCTAGCAGCAACTTAGTAATAAAATCTGCCAATATATACATTCAAGGTTTTTCTGGAATTGAGTTCAGCATTAATTTCCCTGCTGGCTGTTCTGTGCAGTTTTTGTTGTGTTGGTAAGCATTGCATTCCTCCATATACTACTTTACCTCTTTAGTTACTCTAGGCTACTAGAAGTTCCTAGTGACTAATTCTATGGTTTTCCACTGTCCTCCGTATGTCAGCGTCTAAAGTCCAATGACCAGAATTAAGCCAACTGTCTCTTTGTTCAGAGTTTGACAAAGAAAACTCGATGGAGTTCTTGCTTAATTCTCTACTACTTATATATTTTACTACTGTGGCTATGTACTTACTCTCCCATGGTCCTCATGTTACTCTAGTCATGTGACACACTGTGACCTGTGTGACATGACATCCATCACACCAATTGTGACATTGTGACAAAGTCACATGATACTTTCCTGCACTCCATCTTGTAGTTATAAGTCCAATAAGAAAAGAAAAGAAAAGAAAAAGAAATATAAATAATAACTTAGCCATTTTGCCAAGTCATGACACTGTGGCCTTCTATTGGTATAACTAGATAATTTCTGCTCTGAGCTTTTTATCCCTTAGTATATATACCTTTCCTTTTTTATACATTATACTATTGACTTCTTTCTACTTCTCATCTCTTAACATCTTTACTCTTGCTTGCTTCATTTCTTCTACCACTTTTACTACTTTGTTCTTTCAATTTTCTGACCTCCTTTAGTAGATCTATCCTATCTACTATTATTTCTACTGCCTCTGTTCTTCTTACTTCTAACCACTCTAGTTTCACCAATGTCTTGTCCTTGTTGTTTCTTTCTATTCCAATTTCCTAGTCCAGTCTCTTGCTCAGACTGTCTGCTTTTCCTATTTTACTTCCTGGAATATGTTTTAATGTGAAGTCAAATCTTAACAGGTATAAAGCCCATCTAGCTTGTCTTTGATTTAACTTCTACGCTTTCATAAAGTACTTAAGATTTTTGTGATTTGTCTAGATCTTGAATTTCTCTATTGCTTCTTTTAGAAAATGTCTCCATGTCTCCAAATACCTAACTACTGCTAATATTTCTTTATCATGTATCTTATAATTGTGTTTTGTATCACTTAGAGATTTTGAAATAAAAGCTACTAGTCTCCACATGTTGTCAGAGCACTTCATAGATAGTACCCCTTCAGTTGTATAATTTGAGGTGTCAGTCTCTACCCTAAATTCCTTATTTAAATCTAGGGCTACTAATACTGGTTTTGTTGTGAAGACTTGCTTTAGCTTGTCAAATACTTGCTGTTGTTCCTCTTCCCACTACCATTTCTTATTCTTTCTTGTCAACATATTCATTGGCCTTGCTACTTGAGCAAAATCTCTAATAAATCTCCTATAATAATTTGTGAGACCTAAGAATTTCCTGACATCTTTTATATTTTTTGGTTCTGGCCAACTAAGTACTCCATCTACCTTTTCTACTTCCATTTCTATTTCATTAGGTCCTATAACAATGCCTAGGAACCTTATCTTCTTTACCTTTTACATACATTTTTCTGGCTTGATATATAAGTCATTCTCCTCTAGTTTCTTCAGTATTTCTTCCATAATTTCATTATGCCCTTTCTCCATTTCCATTTCCACTAGTATGTCATCTACAAATGCTACAACCTTTCCTTTGTTTATTAAATCCCTCAAGATTTTATTCATCATTGCCTAGAATGTAGCAGGTGAATTTGTCATTCCAAAGAACATTACTGTTAGCTTGAAGGAACCTATGTGTATTGCAAATACTCCTTTCCACTCATCTCCCTCTTTTATCCTCATATTATTGAACTCCCACCTGAGATTTATCTTAGTGAATACTTTCTTACTCCCTATGTTATCAATTAATTCTGTAATTAATGGGAGTAGATAGTTATTCTTTATGGTCTGATTGTTTAGGTTACTATCATGACTTGGCAAAACAGCTAAGTTATTATTTAATATCTCTTTTCTTTTCTTTTATTACTAAGGTGAAGCATGGGAAGATATCACATAACAAGTCACAAGAGTCACAAAAGGTATGACAATGGTCATGTCACAATGAAGTCACTAGTCACAGTCACATGGAGACTATGGGAGATAAAGAAGCATAGCTACATAGTAATTGTATATATAGTGTAGTAAATCCAACAGGGACTCTATCAAGTTCTCTTTGTCAAATGCTAATAAAGAGCAGTTGGCTTAATTCTAGCTTGGAGTTGGCTCTCTGATAGTTACAGTAGTCCATCACCATCCTCTTACTACTATTCTTCTTGCCCATGAAAAACACTGGTAACATTTAAGGTAAATTTGAGGGTCTAATATACCCTTTTCTTAGTTGATCTTCTATGAACTTCTAGACTTCTTCCCTTTTGTTCTTTGATAGTGGGTAAATTCTTTCTTTTCACAGTTTGAATATCTCTTTGAGATTTATGGCATGATCCCAAGTTTTCCTGTTCAGCATTCTTTCTGACTCTACCTTTCCAAACACTTTCCTTTACTTTAGGAACCTTTTTGGGACCATCTCCTCGATTTTTCTGTGGTCCTCTTTGATCTCTTTCTCTCTTCCCTAGTCTTCCTTATTAGCTATTGCCTACCAGACAATTTTCTTTTTCTCTAGGGTTATTACCCTTTTGACCTTCTCTTTCTTTGGACTCCTTTTTCCACACAGGGGTAGGCATCTTGTCATTTTAATCTCTCTAGTTTCCTAATTTATTTCTGGATTATGTGCTGTCAACTATGGCATCTTCAGGATTACTTTTGTCTTTCCTAGATCACATATATCTATTTTCATTCTTTCTACATGGCTTTTGTAGTATATATTGCACTCTACTTGGTACGTAATAGTTCCTTTACTGTTACTTGTTCCATTCATATTTCTAACAGCTATTGGTCTTTTTAACTTTTGCAGCTGAAACCTATGTTTTGCTGCTGTCCTCTTATCCATGAACATCCCTGTTACACCACTGTCTAAGAGTGCTTTTACCATTACACCTTTATGCATATCTATCTTTTCCATCCTAATATTTAGCCATACTTCTCTTAGCATTTTAAAGGTTCTCCTGATCTCCTTTCCACTATCACCCTTTTTTGTTGTGCTTTCTGGTTCTTTTGACTGTGCACCATCTTCTCTATATACCCATACCATCTCTTTTTATTCTTAATTACCCCTTGCCTTCTGTTCTCTTCCACATGATATTCTTTCTCTTCATACCTTTCATACTGCACATATGTCACTATTACTTCCTTTATGTACCATCCTAACTCTAGTAGATGTGCTTTCTCTGGTACTCCTTTGCCACAATGCTCCTTCACCCTTTTCCTCAATTCTGCCACTAAGCTCCTCCTCCACTTTTGCTATGCTTTTCATGGCTCGGTCACACACATTGCCTCTTTTTCCTCTGTCCTTCTTAATTTTCTTTCTTGCACTTTTCCCTTTGCAGGACATGCTGGCTCCTTTTGTTGGTGTGCCTTTTGTGACCTTGCCACATGTGCTACCCTTTCTCTTCTTTCCCACAGCAGATATCTTTTACACTTATGTTTACTCTTCCCACACTTAAAACACTCAACCTCTACTATTTTTACTCTCCTTATTGTCCTCTTTTTTACTCTGCACTGTATTACTCTATTCTTCAATACCTCAAACTTATTTTGGTAAACAACTATCCTCTCCTCTCCTCTTTCTTTATTCCTGCAGTTTCAGGCCAGGTGCCCAAACCCTTTGTAATATTGACACAGTTTTTCTCTCTTTTCTTCTAATTCTTCTCTTAGTTTGGTGAGAGTGTGTTTTTCTTTGAGCAAACTGCTCATTAATAAGTTGTATTGATCCAGAGACATTGTGTTATGTCTTCTGGACAGGATACAGTGTCACACCATACAAATCTTTAGGCAAAGTAGATGACAATTTACACCTTAATACAGAATAACCAGCTCGAGAGGAGAGCTTGGCCCTCCCAGAGATGTTCCTTTAGATGCCCAGTCATGGACTTGAGCATTTAGCTTGAGTAGCAGAGTAGTGGCTGTGACTACCACTACATACACCTCATAGACACTTGTCCAGGTACCCCGTATCAGATTTCCAATGGATTTCTCTTCTAGAAGTGCTCTCGAGGATAGAGGTGAACTTAGATAGGTTAATGCGACCTAAGCAACGTCTTATCTCGGCAGCCAGCAGTATTATTCATAGAACAGTTACAATCAGAGCCAAACCATCATCACTGATAGCTAATTATAGCAAGATCAAGGGAATCGAGTCACCATGGAGTCGTGTCAGAATAGCAATAGAAGGAATCTAGAATCTAGAAGAGCAAAAGGACATAGAGGAGATAGAAGAAAAGACTAGAGAAGCTGAAGAGAGAGGCAATAGGAAGGCTAAATGAAGATAATGTGCTCGAGGGATCACCATCTCCATTTGTGGCCCAGCAAGAGGCTCAAGACCTGACTATCATGCAGAGAAGAATTCTAGGAGTAGGGTTAGAGGATCAGGAAGTAGTTACCCAGTGTTCGGGAAGGCACTGTCTCATCATTACAGCCTTACTATGTTTGGGGATTCAGAGATTTTCTTTGTCTCACTTTCTTTGTTGTCTCTTTGCTTTGTAATCATAATAAAATACTCTAGGGCATAGAGGGGGACTCAAGCAATATATCCCCATCACTATCCCTCTTTGTTGCTCTAGAGCTTAATGGCTATTTTAAGTGACTAAGTTTCTTATTTTCTAAGTGTTCTACTTTACTTTCTCAAAAACCCATCAAACCTCTCCCTCAACAGGAACTCAAGCCCCAATGGACTTGGGCATTTGCTTATACTAGGAGTTAATAGCTTGCTATATGTCATTGGAGTCAGCTTCTAGTTGTATGGTCAGCTGAAGAAGAGCCCATATGATGACATGGGAGTTTTAGATAGTTCTGCTATATCAATGGCAAGCTAGACTACTAGACTAGGTAAGAGCAGTAGTATTACAATGTGAGACAAACACGTGTCTTAGAGATCCCAATATGGTGAGACCTACCTTGAGTGGATTTATAGAAGTTCACTATTATTATTATTTCTTTTGGTTATTTGAGTTCCCCCTCTTATTCCACCTTTTGCTTAAGCTCTCTTTTATATTTAATTATCTCCCTAGTGCCTACTTGTTAGCACACAATTGTGAGACATCTAGGAGACCATTTGTATTCCCATTTGTTATCACTCTTTTTCTGTGATCAATTCTCTTTGATCCCCATCAACAGAATTAATGTTTTGATCTTACTAATGTTATGTCTGTTGGGACACAAGATCTTCACCCAACCAGACACCTACTGCCCTACTAACTACTGTCCTAATAGTACTTTGTCTATCATCCAACAGATAGGATCCCTAATCTAAACAGCCCTCTAAAGGTAACTGTCACTTCTCTGCATGTACCAACTCACAATGGAGTCACAGCACAAGGTTTATACTGAGAAAAGAATACAAGTATACTACTTAGACATCGCTCATTTGTAAGATTAGGTCTTAGAAATGATATCCAAGTTTAGTACTACTCTTCCACCCACTGTCCCTAACTGACAGTGAAGTTCCCTTAAGCCAAGGGCCTGGCTATGTATGGAGATAGCTACTGATTGTGATGATCAGTGGCCAAGGGTCAATGAGATATGAAAGTAAAGATAAGCAAGGTCCAAGGCAGATAGTGCTCTAGTAGTGAAATTGAGTTCTAATGTCAGAGAGCCAAACTTTATGCTGGAATTAAGCCAACTGCTTTGTGTTCAGCAATTGACAAAGAGAACTCAATAGAGTTCCCATTAGATTTTGTATACTATTTATACATGAAGAGTAACCCTAACCCTTCCTTTTGTCCTACACTTCCATATGAGTTACTTTTCTCTTGCGCATTATTATGCTACAAGTGAATTTTCCACAGAAGATAACATTTGATACGCTTTATAACAATAGATTCTTAATTAGAATTTGCTCTAGAACCCTTTCTATAATCCTCAGAACATAATACTATATGATAAAGATATTGAGCCAGTGATAATCGACCTAGAGCTCATGCTAATACCTTGAGAAACAAATAGAATAAGCTAGCATCAGGTTACTAAGAAAGTTACTAAGGGACTATGCTCTAGATCCACCTTTGGATAAGCTAACTTAGAAGGATAGCAGACTTGTACTCTAGAACCAGTACTACTTAGATGACAAACTTAGACTGATAGACTTCATGCTTGTAAATAAGCATTGATGACATTAGATCAATTATATTTAGATAAATGACCTCTAGGACATAACTTGGAGATACTAGACATTTATGGGGACTTGCTAACTGTTTAACAGGTAATCAACAAAGTCCAAATTACAAAGCAGTATTAGGAGCATAATAGGAAAAAACAGAAGAATATTCTAGAAGAAAGTGACAATGAAGATACATTATCTTTGATAGGAAGGACTTGGTGAGAGAATGTGTCATCATAAAGAAAGAAGAGAGCTACATTATCAGTGGGATTTTGGGAGGCCTTAGAATAGAAAGAAGTCAATGGAATCCTAAAAGTAGTAATAGTTTCCTTTTTATATTTTATTTCTTGAGTTTCAGGGCTTTGTAATAACATTAATATAGTATCCGGAGTGCAATTGGATCAGGGAAAAACCTCTTGACTCCTATCTCCATTTACACTGCCTCTGGAATTGTGAATGCAGATCTATTGAGAGTAAGAAAACTGGGACTAGGGGGATGTCTTGAGAAGAACACAGAATATACCCAGAACTTGATCTAGAGAGGAATAGCAAATGCAACTTAGGCAGGCTTTGGAGAGAACAGCAGGCTGGGAAAGCTTGGCTAGGTGTACACTTGGATTATATCACACCTATAAGGTTTAATGTTAAAGATGCAGACAAGGGGGCAACTAAGTGTGGAGGGTCTATGAGTAATCAACTAACTGTATTTTCCAGTTGAGTCTAGTCATGGTATATAAAGGTTGACATCTTAGAGAGGCTATGTGACAACAATCTAAAGAGATCTTACATTCATTTTATAACAATCAATGTATACTTTATTGGAGCTGTGTATAATTCTACTTTTCTAATTATTTATAAACCTTTATCTTTGATTATCTCTCCTCAGACCTTTAGCATACAATTGGGAGCTGGCACATCATTATTTTGTTTGTCCCAGTGTGCAATTCCCTTTTGCCCCCTTTTAGCATCCATTGGTAAGAAAATAAAGAAAAGAAAATATAAAAAAAACAATAATCAGAAAAGAAAAAGAAAAGAAAAATAAATATTAACTTAGCCATTTTGCCAAGTCATAACATAGTTGACTTGCAATGCTTTGGCCCTAATCAGAATCAGAGTATTTTTTTTTTAAAAAAAATTATCAATTATAAAGCCAACTACCCTAAATACAAATAAGCAGGAGACAATTAGGGACATAGTAGCAGATCTTACAGCATATGTTGTAAACATGTCTCCCAAGTACTAATATATAGTTAGTAGTCTAGACAGTGAAGAATGAGAAAACTATATTAAATGACAGACTCTTTACTGCCAAATATCTACCTTCCAAAAACATTTATCCACCTAAAGACTTTTCTACCTCTTCCATTTGTGATATCCACTACCTGACCCTAGCCTTTAGCTCCTGCCATAGAACTTGATTGTCATAGAACAATTCCATTGGAATCAGGTAATAGATACCAAGACAAGTACTCTGGTCAAACCTCTTTTCAAGGATACTAGTGACTCTCTTAGGAATATCCCACCCTAAGAGAGAGCTCAAATCAGTTCATCTTTGTAATCTACCATACCTTAATATACTTTCCAAAGGTGATACCCAGATTTTGTAGAGGAACATGTGCATTTGTGGTGAGCTATAGGGAGCTCTTTTATATAGGTATTATTCAGTGACAGAGTTTTTGTAGGATTCTTTTCAAGAGTAAATTCTCTCCAGCCATTAGTTCAGTTCCCAGATGGTGCCCTTTTCCAGTCTCAGCAAAGAGCAAGTACAAGAGGAATATGCTGTGGTAGTTATGTTCCCAATACATAAATGCACAAATGTGCTGCCCCAAAGGGCAATGGGAAATAAAGTAGATAGGTGATGTTATAACAATATTAGTGAGAGATATTGGTAGAGTATGATCCCCAGGGATCATCTTGCCCTAGGAGATGGTGATGGTAAAAGAAATAATCATTGGCACAGAATTAGAGTATATTATAAGCAATTTGTTGCTTAATCTATTATAGACAAGCCAATATCTGCAAGTGACAAGCAAGTATCTATAGAGGTGTAATCCAACTCAATAATGATTATTAGAAGGGTTTGTCATCTGTTGAGCTAACTTGACAACTGCAAAGCTAATATCTGGTCTTGAGTCAATCATCAAGTATGTTAAAGAGCTAACTAGTTATTGGTACTTTTGGCAAAATTTGGGATCATACTACTTTTTATTTGGTTTAAAGCTAAACTCAAATGGTAGTGAAATATAAGTAGGGTTAGTTACAATATTTAAGTGTGCTAGCACCTTCTCCAAATACTTACATTGATCAATCAATATCTTTTGATTTTTATGATCATGGCTTATGTATATGTCTAGAAACTCTGTGGTTTTACCAAGGTCACAATTCTCCTATCTAGCCATAAATTTCTGCTTTAACTCTATCACAAATGGTCACTTACTAATTAGTGATTAGTAAATTTGGTATTCAAAAGGCTCAAAAAAGCAAAGTTAAACAAGTAGCAAGAGATATTGTTAAAACTAAGGTCTAATTCTTAGACTATGAGTCCTTATATACAGGATTGTGATAGTCTGTATACTAGAATAGGCCATCACATACTACTATCTATTGTTCTATATATAACAGTGCCTTTGTGCTCTAAAATGCAATAACTTAACCATATAGAGGCTGTCCTTTGTTCTAATAAAAGATAGATGACTATTTATGGGTAATTAATTAATGTCTATATACAAATGTTAAGGACTTCATATCTTCACTAATATTAATTTCCTTGGGGTTATTCTAGGCTCATTCTAAGTGTTATAAAGAGGGCTTTTGTTGGGTCTAAAAGCAAAGCATCAATCATGGTGGTTTTTGAGATATCAATGATTTAATAAGCAGTACCATAGTAGTTATCTATTGATCTACCTAATATCTTGGCCAATACTGATTGCCTTAAGATATGACTAGCATTAATCAAGAGGTTTTTTCAAGGGCTCTTCATAGCCATTAATACCATGAGAATTGTCAAAGAATTTATGGAGATAGGTCCAAATGAAGTTTGTGATAAACTCATTGAGGAGCAGGAAACCTTTAGTATCTATAAAGTAGATATCATTAACATAGACAAATGCTATAACAAATACTTCAGTTTTTATAATATAACAGTAGTATATACCAGCATCAGATTTACATCTACTATATATGCAAGACCAAATGTAGGAGTGATGGCACTGACACATAGTTCAACTTTTTACATGCCCTCTTTTTTTACTCAAAAACTCTATAAAATTCAATAAAATTCAGAATAAATTCAAATAAATTACAATAAATTGGAATAAAATTAGAACAGATAGTGAGCAAAGCGAGCTGACTGTGACCTTACTGTTGTAGGAAAGGAGCAGAGTGACCTGACTTACAACAGTGCAAGCTATTAGTGTAAAAAGAAAGCAGAGCAACCTGACTTATAACAGTGCAAACTATTAGTGTAGGAAGGAAGCAGAGTGACCTGACTTACAACAGTGCAATCTACCAGTATAGGAAGGGAGCAGAGCAATCTAACATACAATATTACTTACTGTATCACAGACCATTGTTAGAAGGGAGCAAAGTGACCTAATAGACAATACTACTTACTATTGTACAGACTGTTGTAGAAAGGGAGCATAGCAAACTGACTTCAGCACAAACTTAATAACACAGAATTAGTAGAGAGTTCTGGATGGGCTGGAGGCCTAGATGAAAACCTTGTCTTTTAAATCCTAGGGTAAGCATTAACTTAGTCATTATGCACTACCAGAATAAGCTAGCTTGTTTAAGGTTATATAATGCTTTATAAAGTCACTAGACTTTGTTTTCTTTTCCAGGTAGTCTAAAACCTTTTGGCTGCTCTATGTAGATTTCTTTATTCAGATTGCCATATAAGTAGGCTGTTTTGACATCAACACTTTGGATATCCAAATCCTTAAGTGCAACAATAGGAAAAAACAGTTGTTTAGTTTTATAGCAAACAACTGGAAAGAATAATTTATCTAAGTTAGTACCTTCAACTTGAGAAAACCCTTTAGTAACAAGACAAGATTGATAATGACTATTAGGCTTGATGTTAAATATCCAGCAGTTCTTAACCACTTTTTTTCCTTAGAAAAGTTTACAATCTTATAAACATCTCAAGACTCAAGCCACCTTTTTTAGAGTCAGCTTGTAGTTTAGTGACATCTTTAAAGGTTTTTAGTAAAGAATAAGTCTCAGTTGCTCTCAGTGTCAAGAGAAAGCAAATATGCTCTGCTTCTCTTTTTTTTTACAAAGCATATCATATAGTTGATAATAGCTGTGGTAGTTGACTTTTCTGCTAGGGATAGGATATCTATTCTATTCCTGTAAGGCTTTAGCCAAGACAACTTAAACCCACTCCAAGTCTAAGTTGACAAAGAGAACTCAATGGAGTTCTTATTTAATTCTGTATACTACTTATATAACTATTACATAGTCTATACACTACTTTTCTGTGATCATCATATGACTACCTCATGTGATGTCATTTGTGATGTAACTGTAACCTGTGACATTTGGTCATATGATATTTTTTCACACTCTTTCCTTGTGTATTAAGTCTGGAAAAGAAAATATAAATAAATAGTAACTTGTTTGTTTTTGTCAAGTCATGACAATTTCCCTCTATGTTAATCATGATGGGTCATTGTCCTACCCAGTCAACTTCATAGTAGATTCCATTTATATCAACAGTATTATTCCATTAATTATATAGATAGTATACTTCTCCAGTTAGGATAGTATCAAACTGTACTTAAATATATCTGTGAGCATTCTCAAGCATTCTACATGCCATATCTGGATTAGCCTCACCAAGATATTGTTGCTACTTAGGGTATCTCAAGATATCTATGAGATAGTAATCCTTTCCATATATATTGCTTTCTCTGTGAGAGACTTTAGTCTCATGGGTTGATTTCCTTAAGCCATATCTTAGAGAAGAAACATTTTCTCTTAGCTATGGATCATTACCTTGTTTTTGAGATATCATAGTTGAAACCTGAGGAGAGGTATACTATGAGAGACCAGTTTTAGGAGGAGATAGGCTTGGGGAACACATCTTAACATCTTCAACATCTTTAGTCTTTATTAAGGACTGTTTAGGTAGTATTAGTAGAGGAGAGGAAGATAGAGATTCTGAGTGAGTTAGCAGATTAGGAGGGATTGGAGGAGTAGAGGGTCTAGGATATACAGGTATTGGTGAAAAGGATATTAGAGCAGGTTCATTTATACCAAAAGGTTTAGGTGCTAATGATTCTATCTCTGGAATTAGCCTACTAAGAGGCCTTCTCTCTCTAGGATAAGAGGATAGACATCTAGGAAAGTATTCTTTTTCAAAGATAACATAGATAGAGCAGAATATAACATTCCCTTGTGTATAGCAAATGAACCTATAGCTATTATCCTTATATCCAACAAATATCATCAATTCAGAGCACAGTATAAGTTGATTTGTACAAACTTTATTAGGAAGATACACATATGCTTCACAAACAAATATACAAAGGTGTGATATTTTAGGTTTTTCACATGTGAAGATCTCCTGAGATATTTTCTATTTGAGACATTTAATAAAAGTACAGTGATAGAGATAAAAATCAAAACAAGGATGAATACAAGGTTAGAGAGATAAAATCTTCAAGTTGCTTTACAGTTATGTGCAAACAAGTAGGTATAGGGGAGATAAATCAAAGAATAGAGAGCTTACAAAGGTGAATGATAAAAGAATATTTAATAGAAACCTAGAAAGTAAAAATGTTTTTAGTATCTACTCAAGAGAACTCTTACTAGTCTAAATATCAAAGGCATGCATTCATCTCACACTATAACACTACCCTTCTCAGTCTAGCCTAGTAGCCTAGTGTTATGAAGAGTATAGGAAAGTATCATATGTCACATCACATGTTAGGAAGTTACATGGTGACATCACATGATGGGTATGGAAATACAGCAGTACTACCTAGAGCTCCTATACCCTTGTGTAAGCTCTACTTCAACTAACTGTATAGCTAAAAACCTACTCTGAAAATATATAGTAAGCTGTTAAACTTCTAGCCAAGCAAATTTCCTAGTTCTTCTTGAAGTCAAGTATCCCTTCAAGGGAAGTTTTATAGAGTTTTATATGAACAGAAGACAAAATAAAATAAAATCTCAATTACTCAAATAGCTGTTAAGCTCTAGAATAACAGAGAGAAATAGTAGGAGAATAATGTTATAATATTTCTTTTATGCCCTAGAGTATTTTATTAGGATTACCAAGCAACAATACAACAAAAGAAAAAAAACAAAGAAAACTTTCAACACTCCCAAAAATGGTAAGAGCAGAACAATGAGATGGCTTTTCTCCCAATTACTTGACTATTACATCCCACTCCTTTAATTCTACTCCTGGGATTCTTCTCTAAACAATAAATAGCTCTCAAGTCTCTTAATAGACAGAAAATAGAGATGTTGATCTTGAGCCAACTTGCTCTTGAGCATATTGTCTTTATCAATTCTCTTTTTTATCTCTTTTGTTAAGTTTCTTATTTTTTTCTTTACTCCTTTTATACCCTATCACATCTTCAGCTAGTCTCAGTCTTCTTCCAGTATGATTGCAATGCAATCCTTGAAAGAATTTGTCTTTATCAACCCTAGCTATAATTAACTATCAAAAGTGATAGTCATAATTTGATAGTAACCATAGTTTTCCTAAGGTTGATAGCTACTAAGACATAATAACATTCTCTTGAAAGAAAACTTTCCAAGGTTCTTTCTGTTGGGGAATCAAGCTGACACTATGATCCAGTGAAAGCTTCTGGAATATTTCATTAGTATATTAAGTTGATAGTTCATTATTTGTACTCATTGGTTTGCAATGGGATACACCTTATTCTAAGTCAAACCAATGTATGACTAGGTTTCTGCAATACTTTCTACTCTCAAGAGCACTTTTAGAGGAAGTTCTGGTATAAATCTGTTTTGAAGTTGTCTAGGCAATTTTTATAAGGTCTCTATAGTAGTGGTCATAGCCACTTATTTTTGGGGAGTCAGACTTATCTCTTAAGCTGATTATTATAGTTAATATGGTGAAAAATATCACTTATATTATTTAAATAGCTGTTCAGTATGATAGCAGTTATAAATATAGGTGGTAGTTGCAAAAGTAAACTCTCATCAGGAGTTAGATAAACATGCTTCAAGTCATATAGATTATACTTTTTCTAGCAGTATTTGGTTCAACCATTCTGCTTGATCATTTTGTTAATGTACATGTGATGTACTTGTCTCATAGACAATTTCCTGTTCACATAGAAAGGATTGCAATTTTAATATTATATACTCTCTTTCATTATCAATATATAGGTATTTAACAGAGTGGAAAATAGTATTTGACTACAGCTGGAAAACAACTTTAATTGCTTTTATAACATCTGATTTTTTGCATAAGAAAATAACTCTGCAATAGAAGAAATAGTTATTAAGAAATGTAATCACCCACTTATACTTAAAGTATAATAAAGTAGAGAGCTCAAGGAGATCTGAATGGATCAATCCAAGAGTCTTACTAGAATACTTAGGGTTCTCAAGGAAACTGTGTTAGTATAGCTTTTCTAAAGCACAACCACAGCATATATGCTTCTTGTTAGGAAAGCAGATCTTCTTAGCACCTTCAACATTGTCTAGAATATATCTTATGAGGTATTTATTTGGGCCTTTGGCCCACCTAGAACCCTCTACTAATTCTGTGTTATTAAGATTATGTTGAAGTTAGTGCACTATGCTTCCTTCTTATAACAGTCTATGTGATAGTAAGTGATGTTGTTTATCAGGTTGCTTTGCTCCCTTTCAACAATAGTCTGTGTAACTACAGATAGTATTGTCTATCAGGTCACTTTGTTCTCTTCTAATAATAGTCTATATCACAATGAGTAATATTGTGTGTCAGGTCACTCTGCTCCCTTTTTATACTAGTAGTTTGCACTGTTGTAAATCAGGTTGCTCTGCTCCCTTCCTATAGTAGTAAGGCCACAGTTATTTTGCTTTGCTCATTGTCTGTTTCAATTTTATTCTAATTTATCCTAATTTATTTGAATTTATTCTGAATTTTCTAGAGTTTTTGAGTGAAAAGAGAGAGCATGTGAAAAGTTGAACTATGTGTCAGTGCCATCACTTCCACATTCCTTCTTACATACATAGTAGATAGCTTTATTAGAGATATGCTCAAGCTAATAATAAATTGTCTTATAATCTAGGTATCTTGTTACAAGGCTTACAAGATTAGAAATATTGTTCTTAATAATATATGTTCTCACAACCTAGATGCTCCCCCAAAGATTGGGTAGGGCAGAGAGAACAGTTATTATGAGATAATCCCAAAGAAGAAAACTTTATCTTGCATATTCATTAACTTAATGGAAAATATCCAAAAATATAATGAGGATAAGATATAAATAGCATGAGAACACTTATGTAATACTATATAGTTCTTAGTAAAGGTCTTGCAATTATAGAAAATAGATACTATAGAGGCTATTTTCAAGCTAATGATGCTTTTATTCTTTTTATGTTTTATATAGTGTTCTCTAACTATAATTTAGATAGTAGTAAATATAAGTTATAAGTCTAAGTTTTTTTAAAAATAAAATGTGTGTTCTCAAAAGAAAAGCATTCTAGTTGACACTATGTTTCAGCACAATGTGTCATGACTTAGTAAAATAGCTAAGTTATTATTTATATTTCTTTTCTTTTTCTTTTTCTTTTAGACTCACTATACATAAGGAGTACAGAAAAGTGTTATATCACAAGTGTCACACAGTCACAGTCACATGATAGGAAGTTATGGTGTTATGTCACATGATGAGTCACAATGATAGATATGGGGAAATAGTACACAGACCATGTAGTAGTTGTATAAGTAGTATAGAAAATCTAATGAGAACTCTATCAAGTTCTTCTTATTAACTTGGACTTAGAGTAGGTTTAAGTTGTCCTGACTAGAGCCTTACACTTACTATACAAGAGAGAGTGTGGAAAAGTATCACATGATCAAAGTCACAGGTCATAGTCACAAAAGGAAGTCACATAATGACCACAGGAAAGTAGTGCACAGATTATGTAGTAGTTGTATAAGTAGTGTACAGGAAATAACAAGAACTCTATTGAGTTCTCTTTGTCAACTTGAACTTGGAGAGTGATTAAGTTATCTAGGCTAAGTCATTACACAATGTCCCTTGTGCAAATTTGTGGGGAAATAAATTCAAATTCAAAGAAAAAAGTAAGATTGAATAAAAACTTTGCTAGTATACCATTATAGTGTTAGATTTGACTCCAGAAAGAGAATTTTTCTATGAGGACTTGGTCTCAACAGTGAGTTGTGCCTGCTTCTACACTTGTCCCTTCTAGGACTCAAGAAAATTTATTAAGAGAAAGAGAGAGGTGTAAGTTGACAAGGATGGGATTCTCCTAAGGAAGAATGAAACTAA
>Ga0153961_1000175_pt1 | contig 20594 bp, 18 predicted proteins | sample TSFL045MetaG_FD_104748 | JGI IMG/M metagenome (GOLD analysis project Ga0153961, IMG submission 104748) | Attine ant fungus gardens microbial communities from Florida, USA - TSFL045 MetaG | ecosystem: Host-associated > Fungi > Mycelium > Unclassified | place: USA: Florida, Withalacochee...
AGCGTAGAATAACTTCCGGTACAGAGGAGCTTATGGAAAACCGTCAAAACTATAATTCAGGCGAAAATAAATTTACATTACAGCCTGTAGAGGGAATAGATGCTACTGCAATGCTGGTCTACCCTATTATTGCATCAGGAGATGTAACAGGCAGTGTTATTATGCTTTGTTCTGAAAATAAGAGTGTTCCAACAGAATCTGATCTAAAACTGGCACAGAGTGCATCATCATTTTTAGGCAGGCAAATGGAAGAATAAGTTTATCTAAAGCAGGCAGTACCGTATGGATCTACTGCCTGCTTCTATTTGTACAAACCCTCTATCTTCCTAAACACAAGACACACAAAATTTTACTGATAATGTCACCATACATAAACTTGCCCTTTTACAAACAGGTAAACTGTGCTATTATAAATATAAATACTTAAAATTGGAATGATATGGAGCGTTAGTATGAATATAAAAATTAAGGAATATACAACAGATGATGCACAGCCAACAATAGCCATTTGGAACAAGGTCGTTGAAGACGGTGTAGCCTTTCCCCAAAAGGAATGCTTAACCGTAGAAACCGGAAATAAATTCTTCAGTGAGCAATCCTTTACGGGTGTTGCATACAATGAAGAAAATGGTGAAGTAGTAGGAATGTATATTTTGCACCCGAATAATTGCGGAAGGTGCGGACATATTTGTAATGCAAGCTATGCGGTAAAAGCAACAATGCGTGGTCAACATATTGGTGAGGAGTTGGTTAAGCATTGTATGGCTACTGCAAAAAAGATAGGCTTTAAAATATTACAATTTAACGCTGTTGTTAAAACAAACTACGCAGCATTGGCACTTTATAAAAAATTGGGTTTTACACAGCTTGGTATAATTCCTGATGGATTTTTACTGAAAGATGGCAGCTATGAGGATATCATCCCTCACTACATACAGCTGTAATCCGCTTTACCTGAAACGGGGTGACAAAATGGGAATTACAGAATGGGTACTTAACATAGGTCAAAACAAAAGCTATAACCAACAATATATAATAAACATAGAAAATGAAATATGGCTTGCTTTTACAAGGGAGATTTTACACTGGAAAGATACTGACGTTTATGCCATTTCTTTCTTTGTAGAGTTTGACATTGACGACCAGACTGATGTCCGCCTGCACTTTGGTTACAATACAGAAAGCCAAGTCCAAAACGAGCTTTGTAATGATACAGACAACGAAACAGTACGTTGGAACTACAATTTTTGGCTGCAAAACGAAACCTTCTGTTTTGGTGACGATGGTATAACAAAAAATATCATTCAGCATTGGATAAAACAGCAAAAGTTAAGAGAAGAAGAGGTCGTAGAGGAATTTGTGAAAAAAACCATACTAGCTGTGAAGGAAATTCATAAATGCGGTATTATAAAGTCTCACTTTGGAACAGAATTGCCAATAATTATTCACACATATAACTATCATGAAAATATTGCATATATCAACCAACAGGCTAACGGAGAATATCTGGATAAAAGGTTTACAGACTACTGCCTTCGCGATTTTGAGGAGTAGCGGCAGATAAGGGTTAAAACCGCTTTACCTCCCGCATAATATGTGTATGTGGAATAAAGCAAATAAATTTATTTTAAGAAACACTCTGTGTTTTTATAAGCATAATTATAGACTGGAAGCAATATATGTGATAGAATTATGGTATATGCATGTAATTGAGACCATATAGTTGAAAGGATATGATACATAATGAATATTGTAGTACTAGCAGGCGGTATAAGCAGCGAAAGAGATGTTTCTATTATTACAGGAAAAAAAGTCGCTGAGGCATTGCGTGCCAATGGGCATAAGGTGTGCTTGCTTGATGTATATATGGGCTACGACGGTGACAATGTTGATAATATTTTTAACATTGATTATGACTTTTCAAAGAATATAAAATCAGTCGGAGAGGTTGCCCCTGATATTGATAAAATTAAGGCAAGCAGAACAAACCAAAAACCAAGCTGCTATCTTGGCAAAAACATAATTGAAATTTGCGGCAAGGCAGACCTTGTCTTTATGGCACTGCACGGTGACGTAGGTGAAAACGGCAAGCTGCAGGCTGCATTTGATATTTTAGGCATTAAATACACCGGCTCCGGATATTTGGGCAGCGCTTTAGCTATGAACAAAGCTTTGTCTAAAAAGCTATTCATAACAAGCGGTATTCCTACGCCTCAGGGTAAGTTGTATGTTAAGGGCAGCAAAAGTGATGACTGGAATAAATTCCCTTGCGTTGTTAAGCCATGCTCGGGTGGCTCCAGCGTAGGTGTGGCCATTCCAAAAAGCAAAGAAGAGTTTAAAGCAGCGATGAAGGTCGCCTTTACCTACGAGAACGAGGTACTGGTTGAAGAATATGTAAAGGGAAGAGAGTTTTCTATTGGCGTCTTGGCAGGTAAGGCATTACCTATTATTGAAATTCGCCCTAAAGAGGGCTTCTACGACTATAAAAACAAATACCAGGCCGGCTTAACAGACGATATTTGCCCTGCGCCTCTTCCTGAGGATATTACACTAACAATGCAAAATATGGCTGTAAGAGTTGCTGATACACTAATGCTGGAAGCATACACACGAGTAGATTTTCTTCTTGACATCAACAACAATATGTACTGTTTGGAGGCTAATACCCTGCCGGGTATGACGCCAACAAGCCTTTTGCCACAGGAGGCCCTGGCACAGGGTATATCTTATGCTGAACTGGTTGAAATATTGGTTCAAGAATCATTAAAAAAATATCAATAAGGTGAAACAAATGAAAGAACTTACTTTGCTTGAGATTTCACAGGCTTGTAACGGCAAGCTTACACAGCCACAATATAAAAATATACACATAAACGCAATAACTACAGACAGCCGCAAGGTTAACAAAAATACACTTTTTATACCATTGAAAGGCGAACGTGCAGACGGTCATGATTTTATTATGCAAACCTTTAGCTCAGGTGCAGTTTGCAGTCTGACTGAAAAGGAAATTGAAACCGACAGACCATTAATAATTGTGGACTCTTGCTACCAAGCCATAAAGGACATTGCCGAGTATTACCGTTCATTATTTGATATTCCTGTTATTGGTGTTACAGGCAGTGTAGGCAAAACAAGTACTAAAGAGATGATTTCGGCTGTGCTCAGCCAAAAATTTAATGTACATAAAACACAGGGCAACTTTAACAATGAACTTGGCGTGCCGCTGACACTATTCGGCTTAGAAGAACAACATCAGGCAGCTGTTGTAGAAATGGGTATTAGTGATTTTGGTGAAATGACACGACTAAGCAAAATGGTGAAGCCAACTGTATGTGTTATCACCAATATTGGCGACTGCCACCTGGAAAATTTAGGCGACAGAAACGGTGTGTTAAAGGCAAAGACAGAAATGTTTGTTTACCGTGACAAAAACGGTAAGATATTTCTTAACGGCGACGATGCTCATCTGTCAACCGTAAAAGACGTTAACGGAACTGCCCCCATATTTTATGGTTTACGTAGCAACAATACATATTACAGCGAAAATATTGATAATCAGGGAGTTAGAGGTATAAGCTGTACACTATGTACTCCTAAAAACAAAATAGATGTTACCATACCCGCCATAGGCACATATATGGTAGCAAATGCACTTGTTGCTGTTGCTATTGGCGAACATATGGGTATGAGTCCCGAGGAAATAGCCAAAGGCGTAGAAAGCTACAGAACGGTGGGCAGTCGTGACGGTATAATTGAAACTGAACACATCACAATTATAGACGACTGCTACAATGCTAACCCCGTTTCTGTTAAGGGCGGAATTGACACATTAACTAACTTTAAAACAAGAAAGGTTTGTATTCTGGGTGATATGAAAGAGCTTGGTACAAACAGCAAGCAGCTGCACTTTGACACAGGCAAATACGCAAAGGACAATGCTATAGATATTTTAGCAGCAGTTGGTGAGGATGCTGCAGATATTGCAGAAGGTGCAAAGGGTGGCATCACACAGGTTTTCTATTATTCAACCGTTTCAGATGCCATTGACGCTTTGCAAGATATAATTAAAAAAGGGGACACCGTTTTGGTAAAAGCCTCCCGTGCAATGAAGCTAGAACAAATTGTAACTGCCCTTAAGGAAAATAGTTTTTAAAAAACGTTGGCTTGGCACAACAGCAAAAGCCACCATACAGCCGAATACTGACTGCATGGTGGCTATTATTTATTCACAAGCTTTTATCTGTTGCTTTATACCACCATATGTACATAAATTTGAATTTATTGAGAGATACACTTGATGGAGAAACAGCTTGACAAATTGGAATTTGGTGTGTAATAAAAAGGAGAAATATATATGAGTGAAAGACCAGTTTTAGATAGAAACTTAGATAGTAAAACATTTCGTGACTTCTATTACTTAAAAGAGGAATTAGTAACCTTTTGTAGAGAAAATGGTATTCCTGCGTCGGGTGGAAAAATAGAAATAGCAGACAGGATTGCTTACTTTCTTGATACAGGCAAAATACTGTCTGCTCCAACAACAAGAAAAAAATCAATAACAATATATACTATTAGTGAAGATACAAAAATTGAAGCAAACTTTGTTTGTTCGGAAAAGCATAGAGCATTTTTTAGAGAACATATTGGAAATGGTTTTTCATTCAATGTAGCTTTTCAAAAATGGTTAAAAAACAATACGGGAAAAACTTATAAAGACGCAATTATTGCTTATTATCAAATTCTTAAGGACAAGAAAAAAGGAAAAACAAAAATTGATAAGCAGTTCGAGTACAATACTTATATTCGAGATTTTTTTGCAGACAATCAAGGAAAATCGTTGGAGGAAGCAATTAAGTGTTGGAAATACAAAAAGCAATTACCGGGACATAACCATTATGAACAATCAGACCTTGTAGCATTAGATTGCATTAAGAATGCTATTGTATAATTTGCGCAAAGGCTATGCCTTTAGAATGTATTTAAAAATAAAATAATATCATTATATCATTTAGCTATCTGACACAATATTCAAATGCACCTTATATGGTTAGAGATTTCATAAACAGAAATAAGTTGCTATTCAAAAAGCTGCGGGTTCATCCTGCTGTAGTGAAATATGTATTGCTGCGCAATCCCGGCATTATTACCAAAGGACTGTGGTGTAAGGCTTGGGAATAATACCTCCATGGCACGTTTCATCCATACATCCAACGGAAAGCACTCCTTTTTGCCCATACCATAAAGCATAGTGCAGTCAGCCACCTTTGGTCCAACGCCTTTTATTTTCATAAGCTCTGTCTTAGCCAGCTGAGATGGTAATGCCATTATTTCTTCTAGGTCTGTTTCGCCTCTTGACACCCTGCTGCATGCATCAACAATGTACTTTGCTCTAAATCCGCTGCGAAGAGGTGCAAGGTCATCTGCTGTACATTGGCTTAACGTATCTGCTGACGGAAAGCTGTAGTCGCCCTCGCCAATACTATTGCCATAGCTTTCACACAAGCGTTTTATAATACCCTTTATGCGAGGTATGTTGTTATTCTGTGAAATTATAAATGAGCACAATGCTTCCCATGGCTCTTGTTTCAATATGCGTATACCGGGTGCATACTGCTGCGCCTCTTTAAGTATCGGGTGCACCATAGAAAGCTCTGCTTTTACTTTATCATAGTCAGTGGCTAAATCAAAATAATTATACCAGATATTTTTAAAGTCCTCCTTCGTGCAGTTGTGCAGGCTTATGGTATTGCCCTGTTGGCTAATCGTTAAAGCCTTACCGTAGGCTACACCGTGGTAAGCGTTATCAGCCACTTTTTCCCACCTAAAGCATTGACCACAGTCAAGTGTCTGTTCAATATCAAAAGAGTCTGTATTCAGCAAAACTACATCATCATTTTTATATTCTATATTCATTATAAAACTTCCTTAAAAATTAATAATATTTCTATAAAAACAATATACCATATTTACTTTTTTTATGCTACAATAAAATTGGGATTGAAGCGAATTATTTGGAGGTATTACTAATGCGAGAAAACATTTGCACTATTCCAATAAACGATGTATTTGCACCTAAATGCGGTTGTCCGATGTGCCATATGGAGACTATGCTGGAGAAAAACTATATAGAATATATTACGGGTGCTGCTATGATGGAACCTGATATTCGCACAGACACAAATAATATGGGGTTTTGTTACGACCATTTTAATATGATGGTTCACCACGGCAAGCGTTTACCTAACGCTTTAATTTTGGATACTCATTTGGATAAGATAATAAGTGAGCTTATTCCAAAAGAGGTTAAGGGTAAACCTGACAAAAAGAAAATTGCAAAGCTGGAAGATCTTCAGCACAGTTGTTATGTCTGCAACAAAATGGAATGGGGCATGCAGCACCTTATGCAAACCATTTTTAAAACATGGGAAAAAGAGGCAGAATTCAGAAAGCTATATTCTGAGCAACCCTACATCTGTATGAAGCATTACACCATGCTTATTAAGGCTGCAATGAACAAAGGCATAAGCTCAAAATGTCTTCCTGAATTTTATAAGGTTACAAGCGAATTAACAGGCGGCTACTTGGAAAGCCTGAAAAGTGACATTGCTCATTTTTGTACAATGTTTGACTACCGGGCAAAAGGACAAGACTGGGGTACTTCAAAGGATTCCATTGAGCGTTCAGTAGAATTTTTAACTTCAAAACAGGTAAGTGAAAAATCCCCCTTTGAAGAAGAATAATTTTCACATTATTCTGTATAGCGGTACTGATTTCTTTAGGAGTTTTACTATGTTTAAACGAATACAATATGTTGATGACCTAGTAATAAATTGGATAGGTCGTTTGCATACACCGATACTGAATAAAATAATGGTTGTAATATCCACCCTTGGCACAAAAGGGGCAGTTTGGCTGTTGCTTTGCATACCATTTATGATAAACCCGGCAACAAGGGTTATAGCAGTAAATTTTCTGGTTGCCTTGGGCTTTACATCCGCCTGTGGTGAGGGCATTATAAAGCATTTGGTTTGCCGTATGCGTCCTTGCCATAAGCTGGAGGACGATGACCTTATTGTAAAGCGGCCTGATTTTTATTCATTTCCGTCAGGGCATACAGCGTCATCCTTTTCCGTGTTTGCCGTAGCACTATTCAGGTGTGAAGCCTACGTATGGATAGGTATTCTGATATTAGCTATATTAATCAGCTTTTCAAGAATTTACCTGAGAGTACATTACCTTACAGATGTGCTGTGCGGTATGGTACTCGGCATAATAGGAGGCTGCATATCAATTAAAATAATGGACCAGCTTATTGTAGGAATTTTATTTGGCAGCTAATCCACTATTTATCCTTCTAAGAAGTTTATATATGTACTATATTTAGTTAAGTATTTTTTGCACAGGTTCATACCAAACACAAAGGCCGTTGACATTGAGCTTACCATTCTCTTTGATTTTTGTGATACCTTATTATCAGCTTTAACCACACCTCATCTTGGTGTGGTTTTTGCTTTATTCATTATTATTCATTCATTATTTCTACTCACACATCTTTTACAAGACGTGACCTACAGATAATTCAACATCAACACCTGTGCAAAAAATTTTTATTTATATCTCCTAATCAGGAGCTATTATTACACAATCATTAAGTTATATTGTCAATGGTATTATAAAAAATAATAATGTTATTTTAACCCATAATCAGATTCAGCAGAAGTAATTGTTGAAAACTTTTATTATATATACTTTTCAGGCTTGAGATTTTACATTAGTATTCAAATAAGATAAAGATTTTTACTCCTTAAAGTGAGAAAAATATCAGGCAGCCCACAAAGGTTGCCCATAGCAGATATAGTACTTGAATCAAACCTGCTTTTTTATTTATCTTATAAAAGCTATGCACCATTGCTATTATTAATATCCATAACATAATAAACCAAACAAAAGCAAAGAGTAGTTTTTTATATTTAAAGATAATTACAAACCACAATATATTGAATATTATTTGTATTATGTAAATGGAAAGTCCTATGAACTTTTCTTCTTGTCTGCTTTTACTGACTAAATAAGCAGTTACACCCATTAAAATATATAAAACATTCCACACTGATATAAACAGCCACATGGGTGGTGAAAGTACCGATTCTTGTAAGTTGGAGTAGCTTTTGGCGTTTAACAACATAATCAAATCTAAAAAAAGCCCTGTACCTAAGCTTACGGCAATACTTATTAACAGAGCTTTTACATTATTCTTATTAAGCAATTACACACGCCTCCTATATATTAAAAAGAATATGCGTGTTTTTTTATTTTATAACTAATACTTATCACCATTAAAAATACAAATTTCTCTCCGGCAGATTATGCACTGTACTTCATACTGCGATTTAATAGCACCGACGTTTGTTCCATTTAGAATTTGTATAGTAGTTTATTTACATTTTTTCTATTGTCTTTATTATAAGTCTACCTAATTTTTCAGTTGATTTATTGGCAACCGTTTCCACCTCTTTGTGGCTAAGAGGTTTGTTGATTAATCCCACAGCCTTATTTGTTACCAAACTGATTCCGCATACCTTTACCCCAAGATAATTGGCTGTCATAGCCTCGCAAGCCGTACTCATACCTATAGCATCTGCACCCAAAATACCGAACATACGCACCTCAGCAGGAGTTTCGTAATTTGGTCCTGTTGCCTGTACATAAACACCTTGCCTTAGCATAATATTATTTTCCCGGGCAACCAGTTTTATAATTTTTATCAGGTCTTTATTGTACACATTGCTCATATCAGGAAAACGTTCACCATAGCAGCTGTTATTCTCTCCTATTAATGGTGACGGCACAAAATTACTTATATGGTCAGTTATTACCATTAGATCTCCGGCATTAAAATCTGGGTTAATACCGCCGGAGGCATTTGTGAGTATCAATGCTTGTGTTCCCAATATTTTCATAACTGCTATTGGTGTAACCACCTGACTGACGCTATAGCCTTCGTAATAATGCACCCTGCCCTGCATAACCACTAAATTTTTACTACCAACCTTTAAAAATAAAAATCTGCCCTTATGTCCGCTTACAGTAGTGGTCGGGAAATTAGGAATATCCTTATAATCTACTACATCTACCACCTGTGCAGAAGCAAAAATATCCCCTAAGCCGGAGCCTAATACAACGCCGATTTCAGGTCTAAAATCACCTATTCTACCCTTAATATATTCAACACATTGTTCAGCCAGTTTCATATTCATATTAAACACCTCATATAAAAATTACATTATTTCCCTTCTAAAAAAAGGGAAATCCATCGCACAAAATTTTGTGTAAGCAATAAGTCAACACTAATTTAATTTTACTACATCATCCTCACAGTTGCAAGAAAAACGGGTATGCCTTAATATAGCATACCCGTCTTATTGTCACAAATTTATCAGATACTTGTTACATCCTCACCATTCGCCATTTTAGGAGCATCCTCAATAATCTTATTTACATAAGTATCAAACACATCACCTAAAATTGCCTTGCCGTCTATTGAGAAATCATACTTGCCTGTGTCGCCCTTATAGAAAGTGTATGTATCAGCAGCCTTATCAGTATTGTATGTGAATTTAACTGTTAGCTCAGCACTTCCGCTTACATTTCCTGACTTAACCTCATTTACTGTTGCAGACTCAAGGTTCTGGAAGAAAATATCAAACTTGCCAGTATCAAGTTTCTTTTCTCCGCTCTTAACACTGGTAGTTGTTGTTTCGTTGCCATCATCGTCTGTATTTGTTTCTGTTGAAATATCAAACTTATATGTTTTATCCCCAGCCGTAATCTCTATTGTCTTAATCGACTTAAGGTCAGGTTTCATTACATACTCAAAAACCATATCCTCATATGATGTTGTAGCCCAAGGAGCCTTTGTTGAAGACATCTTATAAATCATTTTTGTGCTTGGGTTATACACATAAACATAACTGTCAGATGTCGAATCTGTAGAGCCTTCAGCATCTGTAGAAGCAGTTTTTTCCTCTTCTTTTGGTTCAGATGAATACAGTGTAATATTACCATCACCAAACTCTGCACTAATTTTTGCGTATGGCTTGCTGGTACTGATGCCATATTCAGAAAGTTTTTCATCGCTTGGTTTAAATTCTACAGCTTCATCAGCTGAAATTGAGCGAAGAGAGTCTAATACCGTGGAACCATTTGTAACATTGACAAAGCACTTTGTCGGCAATGTCATTTTATAGTAGGCTGTAGAAACTGTAGTGTCATCATTTTTCTCAAACTCCAAAGTATCTTTAAAATTGGTACCGCTAATAGTAGCCTTAGACGGAGTAGCGTTTTCGCTGTCCTCAGCAGCAGAGGTAACATTTGCATCAAACAGTGCCGTTACTTTATACAGGAACGAATCAACAGCATCAACACTAACCAAATAAACAGCCTTGTCACCGTCTACCATAATGTAAGTGCCTGCACTGTCCGGTGCGTCATTGCCTACTGTGATGGTTCTTGCATTTCCGTTAACAAACGTAACCTTTGCTGTAGCACGAGGCTTATCCAAACCATATTCTGACAGATTTTCACCGTTAATATCTACAATATTTGTTGTGGTTACTGCGGCAGCATCGTTTGCAACTGCATCAGGCATACCTGTTGCAAGAGGTACATCCTCATAATCCTTCAGAGTATAGATAGTTTCAGAAGTCGTTGTGGTTTCATTACCATCTGCATCCGTTGTAGTTTCAGTAGGGGTTTCTGACAGAAGTTCAAATGAACCGTTTGCATTAGTAACCTCTACTGTTTTAATATCAGCAGGCACATGGTCTATAAGCTCTTCTACACCGGCAGAAAGAATGTTTCCATTTTGATCCTTATAGGAGTTAATCTTATTTCCCTTAAGGTCTGTTGCATATTGCTCACCGTTTTCGTCTGTTGGATATGTAGCACTCGTAGTGTCATTGCTATCTGGCATAAAATTTTGCACCAGAAAGAATACCCCTACTAAAGCAGCTGCTACAACAATGACAACAATTAAAATTATAATAGGCATCTTACTTTTGCCTGCTTTACCTCTCGCCTGTTTCTTTTTATTTTTCTTCTCTGTTTTTTTAGCACTTTTTGTATTGCCTGTTTCTACATCTGAATCAGCTGAAAATATCGTTCCGGCAGTGTTGTCATCATACAAGTCTTCGTTTTCAGCACTGTCAGAGGTATTAGCCTCTGACAGGTTTGATTTATATTCATCATTATTTTTCGGAGTATTATTCTTTTTAGCCATTATCTATTCCTCCTGCGAACATAAATTACTATTGCAGCAATAATTATTACAACAGGGAATACACCCATACAAATAACTGTCCAAATTTGAATTTGGTCAGATGTAATACCCAATGACGGACTGGTCAGGTCTTTACCTGAAATTGTAATTCCTTCATCTGTGTTCTCTGTGACCTTATTCATCATATTCATCAGATAAGCTCCATTATTATACGACGATATCTTAATTGCATTTGAATTAAATATTAAAGATGAACCCATTACAATTACATTTGACGCCGTATCGTCACCGGAGGTTTTTGTAGAAATCGCTGCCGCATTAAACTGCTGTTCCTCTGCCTCTGTAATGTTAAAGCTTTCGTCAGCATCGAACGGATACAGCTTTGCTGTAGACGATGTTACAAGTAACGATGCAGCTGCATTTTCGTCTGTAATTTCTACAGGAACAATTTCACCACCTACTATGTAAAGTGAACTGTCCTTCAAGCCTTCTGTATATTCTGAATTATTATATTCAAGAACAGATGTGAACGGGTCGCTTGATGACAACAGTTTAGAAGAATCCATCTCAGCTACTACGCCTTCACCCATTTTCATACCCCACTCTTCAAGCAGAGCATCCAGTTTAGGTGAATCAAACGGTGTAGCAGCAGCTACATATATAAAGTCTTTTCCATAGTTACCGTTGTTACTTAAAAAATCTTTAATCTTAGTAACAGAAGTGTCGTCCAAATCTGTTGTTGGTGTAAACAGCACCAGAGCCTCTGTATCCTGGTCAATATCCTCAGTTAGCGTTGACACTGTGCTAACGTCATAGTTATTCTGCTCTAACAAATTTTTAAATGCATCTGCATTATAGCTGCCAAAGCCATCAATAAACTGCACCTTCACCTGATTTTCAGATGTTACATTTAAAATAGCTGTTGTTACAGTAGGCTCTACATTAAGACCCGTAACCTCGTAAGACGTATAGTCACTTGAAAGCTGTGTTTCAAACAAATCATCCGTTGTCAAAATACGATATTTTTCACCGCATTTAACAATGTAATTACCCTGCTGAAGGGTATCATCAGGATAATTATTAATATATGTCGGATTAGCTGTCAAATCAATGTACTCTATCTTTATTTTGTCACTGTAGTTATTATACTGCTTTAAAAGTGTATTTGCCATCAGGTAATACTGGCTGGCAGATGTATAGTCACTTTCTGATGCAAGTACAGAGATTGTAACCTCTTTGTTAAGAGTTTCTATAAAATCTATAGTATCCTGTGTAAGATTATAGGTTTGCTGTGAAGAAAGATCAAATGTAAGTGCAGGCACCTTACTTGAAATCAGACCAACTATCATATTCAGTAAAATTACTGCAACTATGAATACTGCCGTAAAAGCAACAGACAACCCGCCCTTTCTCATTTTTCTGCTTTTAAATAAAGCCTTTAGTTTACCATCTTTTTTCTCTTTCTTATCAGACTTTTCATCTGATTTCTCATCAACTGCCTCAGAACCTTCTACGGTTTCTTCTATGGTTTCCTCAACAGCTTCAGCCGATATTTCATTTTCAGAAATTTCGTTCTGCATTTCTTCAATTTCTTTCTTATCTTTTTCGTTACTCACTTTGGCACCTCCTTAGTTCCAACGTCTTCTCTCAAGAACCCTTACTGTTAAGAAATTAAACAGTACCGGTACGCTCAAGAAGAACACAATATCTGAAAGCTTGATAATTCCTACCGCAAAGTTTTGATAAGGCGTTGTAAACGATATTGCAGATAGTATTGTTTGAATAAATTCTACCCCAATGGAGCTTGCCAATGTGTCAAGGTAAGAAATCAGCAAACCGGCACCTATTGAAATAATGGCGGCAACAATTTGGCTTTCTGTTAATGAAGAAACAAATGTGCCTATAGAAATAAGTGCCATACCAAAAAGTAAAAGTCCTAAAATATTACTCAGGATTGTAATCCAAGATGGAGTTACGAAAAAAGCGTTTATGATTATACCATAAATTATAAATAAAACCATCATAATAGCATAAACAGTAACAGCAGCTAAAAATTTACCCATTACTATTTGAAAAAGATTTACAGGTGCTGTTAACAAGCCCTGCTCTGTTTTCTTATTTTTCTCTTCACTGAATAATCTCATTGTCAAAACGGGTATAAGAATTATAACAACAGACGTCATATTAAGAAAAACATATGTCATATCGGTCGTGTCAGCTATAAGAACACAGCCCATAAAAAACATACCGCCAAATAAAGCCGCAACAGCATATACTACGTAAGCAATAGGAGATGTAAAATATGCATTAAGCTCTCTTTTATAAATTGCAGACATTATTTTCTACCTCCTCTTCTGCTATTTACAGGGTCTCCGTTAGTAATCTTTAAGAATGCATCCTCAAGTGAAAGTTCGGCATTTCTCATCATTACTATAGGACAGTTTATTTTTGCCATTGCATTAAACACAGCACGTCTGACATCCTTGTCGTCCTTAGACTCTACAATATATTCATTACATCCGTCTGTAGTACGCATAACCTTACGTGCTCTTGACACACCGTCAACTGTACGCAGTGCAGACAAAATATCATTTTCGTTGCCGTAAATATGTAACTGCAACCTTTTCATACCCTTGACACTGGTTGTAATAGTATCTGTGGTTTCATCAGCAACCAGCTGCCCATTATTTATAACAACAATACGGTCACACACAGCTTGGATTTCAGACAAAACGTGAGAAGACAAAATGACAGTGTGCTTTTTACCCAACCCTCTGATAAGATTACGCATTTCAATAATCTGCTTAGGGTCCAAGCCTACTGACGGCTCATCCAAAATGATTACAGGCGGATTACCAATCAAGGCTTGTGCCAAACCCACTCTCTGCTTATAACCTTTTGACAGATTTTTGATAACTCTGTCATATACATCCGCTATTTTAGTAACCTTAGCAACCTCAGCCAAATGCTCCTGTCTGGGCAATGTTACCTTTTTCAAGTCATAAACAAATTCAAGATACCTTTTAACAGTCATATCCTGATATAACGGCGGAAACTCCGGCAAGTAGCCGATTTTCGACTTAGCGCCCTTAGGGTCATCAAGAATTTCACAGCCATCTATTGTGACTGTACCGGATGTTGATGACAAATAACCGGTTATAATGTTCATTGTGGTTGATTTACCTGCACCGTTAGGTCCAAGAAAACCAAGAATCTCCCCCTCGTTTACAGTAAAGCTAACATTGTTAACAGCCAGCTTGTCACCGTAACGCTTTACAAGGTTTTTAACCTCTACCATTTAATTGGTCACTCCTTTGTTTTATCTAAATCATCAAACACTAATATATAACGAATGGAGCGATTTGTCAAATTTACGTTAATTCACATAAAATCTCAGCAAAACTATTGTGCACAATAACATATCAATAGACAAAAACAACTCCCATTGCCTTTCTTTATTATTTTATTTTACATACCTTGAATAAACCTTGAAAAATTTCAAGGTTTAGAAATATAAATTTCTATCTGCTTCATCACAGGCAAAAGCCACACGCCCTGATATGCACAATCAAACAGACCAATGCATATCAATTTTTAGCGTGTGGCTACAGTATTTACATTACTTTTTATTATTTAATTTTATCTTCTGTTTTTAACGTGTTTTCTTTATCTGTTTTTGTCTGTGATTTCTTCATCGCCTTAAGAAGTTCAGCGTTTTTCTTTCTTTTCGCTTCGCTGGCTGCCTTTACCTTTTCTGTCTTTTCGTCAGCCTCAAGCACTTCTACAGGCGGCTCTACATAGTCAAACTCAAACACACTTACACTCAGTGGTGGAATGGTGTATTGAACTCTGTACGGCTTACCGTCTGCTTCGCTCTTTTCAGGAACAAGCTTTTCTTTAATGTAGTTGCCTGTACCACCATACATGGTATCATCACTGTTAAGTATCATCTTGTATTCAACATCACAAGGAACACCTATTATGAAATCCTCATGAGGAATCGGTACAAAATTGCAAATAAACATCAAATACTTTTCGCCCTTTGTCTTTGGTTTACGAATAAAACTAACCTCGCTATGACTCCAGTCGTTACAGTTAATCCATTCAAATCCATCGTACGTAAAGTCCTGCTCATATAGTGCAGGGTACTTTTTATAAATTGCCAGCATATCCTTCATAAACTGCTGCAGTTTTCTGTTATTTTCAACCTCGTCAATAAGGAACCAATCAAGCTCTTTGTTGGCGTTCCATTCATCATACTGGGCAAAGTCCTGACCCATAAACAACAGCTTTTTACCAGGGTGACCAAACATAAATCCGTATGCTGCCTTTAGGTTGGCAAACTTCTGCCAGTCATCACCGGGCATTTTGTTTATCATAGAGCATTTGCCGTAAACTACCTCGTCGTGAGAAAGTACAAGAATAAATTTTTCAGACATTGCGTAAACCATACTAAACGTAAGCTCGTTGTGGTCATGGCATCTATAAATAGGGTCTGTAGACATATATTTCAGGAAATCGTTCATCCAACCCATATTCCACTTAAATGTAAAGCCTAAACCATTATCCTCAGTATCAGCTGTAACACCTGCAAACGATGTTGACTCCTCTGCCATAATTACAGATCCCGGGTTACGCTGTGCGTTGATTGAATTCAGGTGCTTCAAAAACTCAATAGCCTCTAAATTCTCTCTGCCGCCATAAATATTAGGCAGCCATTGACCATCGCTTTTACCGTAATCCAGATAAAGCATAGACGCAACAGCGTCAACACGTAAACCGTCAACATGGAATTTCTCTATCCAGAATAACGCACTGCCAATGAGGAAGTTGCATACTTCTGTTTTTTCATAGTTAAATATATACGTACCCCAGTCAGGATGCTCACCACGGCGTGAATCAGGGTGTTCGTAAAGAGGCGTACCGTCAAACCTTGCTAATCCGTGTGCATCCTTCGGAAAATGAGCAGGAACCCAGTCAAGGATTACACTTATTCCCTGATTATGCATATAGTTGACAAAATATTGGAAATCTTCCGGTGAGCCAAAACGAGAGGTCGGTGCATAATAACCTGTTACCTGATAACCCCATGAGCCGTCAAACGGGTGCTCAGAAATACCCATTAGTTCAATATGGGTGTATCCCATATCTTTTACGTACTTTGCTAATTCAGGTGCTAGTTCACGGTATGTTAAAAACTCATCCTTATTTTCGCCCTTCTTTCTCCATGAGCCCGGGTGCAGCTCGTAAATAGCCACAGGCTGAGTTTTAATATCTGCCTTTCTTCTATTTTCAATCCATTTTTCATCCGTCCATTTAAATTTGTTAACATTTGTAACAATGGATGCAGTTTCAGGACGTTTTTGCTGATAATTACCAAACGGATCTGTCTTCATAATCAAGGCACCCCATGGTGTTTTTATCTCATACTTATACAGGGCACCCTCTGTCACATCAGGAATGAACAGCTCAAAAATACCAACATTGTATACTTTATTCATCTGATGCATTCGGCCATCCCAGTTGTTAAAGTCACCAACAACACTTACTCTGGCAGCATTTGGTGCCCAAACTGTAAACAGCGTACCCTCTACACCGTCAATAGTTTTAATATGTGCGCCAAGAACATCGGCAATGTTGTATAGTGTTCCTGAACCAAATAAATAAGCATCAGCAGATGATGTCTGAACGGGGAATCTATAGCAATCTTCAACGGTGTATGGCTCATTTTCTTCACCATACGGCTGAATTTCCAAAAAGTACGGTGTAGTTACATCACAGCCAAGGTAAGCTACAAACACGCCTGCCTCGTCAACCTTTTGTGCAGCAAATCTTTGATTACTGCGTTTTTCAATTACGGTAACAGCCTCTGCCTGTGGGTTATAAACCGTTACTACGTAACCCCTGTCTGTTAAATGTGCGCCTAAAATCCCGCCCGGGAAAGCAGAATCTCCGTTAATTACGTTCATTAAATATTCGTAATTAAACAAGCCTTTTATATCCTCCATTTTGACCTCCTAGCATACATAGCAAATACTTTTGTATATAAGCTTAAACATTATGCAATGTATTTAAATCAATTTATACAGTGTAATTATATATTATATTTCTTAAAATTGCAATACCGTTATAAATTATTTTGTATATTTTAACCAGTGAAACTCTGTTAAAATAACCTTAAACACATTTAAACGACTGCATACCATAATATAATACAGCACTTTTATTAACGACTCTACAATTTATCGGTTATTTTTATCTAAATCTAACGTATCATACGATTCAGTAAAAGCGCTCAGCATATATGTTGCATTATTCAGCATTTTTGACAAATTGGCCATCATCTTATTAATAACAGCTACAGAATCCTCTATTTCTTTTTCAGAAACATCATTGAACACCATCTCAACAAAGGCTTTGCGCCTTTTATCAAATTCTTCTTTATCCATCATATACTTTTCAGTAAAGCAAACTCTTCGTTTTCTTCTGTCATCAGCATCCTGCTCCAGTGTTAAATAACCTTTTTCAATCAGCTTTACCACCATTTGCTTAATATTTTGGTGTGAGCTACCTATTTTGCCTGCCAAATTATTAAGCGTAGGCGGTACATCTTTAAAATAATAGTCCATAACCCAAAGCAAATGCTCCTGTTTGAGCGATATAGAATTATAATACTTATCACCAATAGCCTGATACTGGTTACTTACCTTACATATGTTAGCAAACAAAGCTGCTTGCTGTTGGGCATTGTTTTCCAACACTTTCCTCACCTTATAAAATATGTAATATATTACATATTTTAGCATTGCTACCGTATAATGTCAATGCAACATACGTACAAAATAACAACAAGCCGTTTAGCTATTATGCCTAGTTGTGTCACGCAGCCCAAATATTACAGACATACTGACAGTTATTCTGCCACATCAGCTGTATTTATAGGGCAAACTGCGGCAAGGTCGCTAAGACTTAATTCCACCTGATAGCCTACCTTACCGGCACTGAAAATGATTGTGTCAAATTCTAACGCTGTGCAGTGTATAGCAGTACGGTATTGTTTTTTCATACCTATGGGTGAGCAGCCACCATGTACATAGCCTGTCACCTTTAGTAAATCCTTTTGTGGTATCATCTGTATAGCCTTTTCACCAACAGAATTTGCCGCCTTTTTTAGGTTTAATTCCTTATTAACAGGTACCATAAAAACAAAATATTCCTTTGTTTTACTGCCATAAGTAACCAACGTTTTAAAAACCCTGTCGGGATTTTCTTCTAGTACAACGGCAATTTCATTACCGTTTGTTAAACCTGTTTTACTGTAGTCATAGTGCTTATACGAAATTTTCGCCCTGTCCAGTATTCTCATAACATTTGTTTTTATCTCTTTAGCCATTTCTAAATACCAGCCTTAAAATGATATGGTTATATTATAAAACAGTTGCTTATAAATTTCAACGAACTGTGTTCAAAAAAGCAAGTGCATCAAACCATTTAAAACAATATGATATTTATTCGCCACTGCACAAATATAAACACCCCAACCATACATTATTCAATGTACAGTTGGAGTGTTCAGCATTATGCAGTATTTCTTCTCTTAACGGATATTTACATATTAGAGTATCCCATTAGCTTTTCGTCAACAGCCTTGGCTGCTTCTCTTCCCTCTCGGATAGCCCATACTACAAGTGACTGTCCGCGGTGCATATCTCCTGCAACAAACACATTTGGTACATTTGTTGCATATGAGCCCTCGGCTGTTTCTACGTTTGTTCTTGCATTCAGCTTAACACCAAATGCTTCAGCTACATAGCTTTGTGTACCTAAGAAGCCGGCTGCAATAAGAACCAAATCTGCCTCTAGCTCAAATTCACTGTCCTTTACAGGTACCATATTCATTCTGCCTGTTTTCTTGTCCTGCTTTGGCTCCAGCTTTACGCATATCAGCTTTTTCAGGTTACCCTTATTGTCCTTAACAAATTCTTTCACGGTTGTCTGGTAAAGCCGTGGGTCATTGCCAAAAACTGCAATAGCCTCTTCTTGGCCGTAGTCTGTTTTCAGCACTCTAGGCCACTCAGGCCACTGGTTATTTTCTGCTCGCTGCTCTGGCAGCTTAGGCATCATCTCAAGCTGCACTACTGACGCACAGCCATGACGTATTGCTGTACCTACGCAGTCGTTGCCTGTGTCACCACCGCCAATAACAACTACCTTTTTGCCCTTGGCTGAAACATATTTACCGTCGGTCAGGTTAGAGTCCAAAAGGCTTTTTGTAGTAGATGCCAGAAAATCAACTGCAAAGAAAATACCCTTTGCCTCTCTGCCGGGTGCATTGATATCTCTCGGGTTAGACGCACCGCAAGCAAGAACTACCGCGTCAAACAGCTTCAGAATATCCTTGGCATCGTAGTTTTCACCAACATTTGCGTTAGTAACAAACTTTACCCCCTCTTCTTCCATCAGCGCTACTCTGCGGTCGATAACGTGCTTTTCCAGCTTCATATTCGGAATACCATACATTAACAGTCCGCCTACACGGTCGGCACGCTCAAACACCGTTACATTATGACCACGTCTGTTAAGCATAAATGCTGTGGCCAGACCGGATGGACCTGAGCCGATTACAGCTACCTTTTTATCGGTGCGTACCCTTGGCGGCTGCGGCTTAATGTAACCCTCGCTGTAGGCTGTTTCAATAATAGAAAGTTCGTTTGCTTTACAGGTAACAGGGTCTCCGTTTAAGCCGCATGTACAGGCTGCCTCGCATAATGCAGGACATACTCTGCCCGTAAATTCAGGGAAACAGTTAGTTTTCTGTAAGCGTGCAAGAGCCGTTTCGTAATTGCCCAGATATACTAAATGGTTCCACTCAGGAACAAGGTTGTTTAAAGGACAGCCGGAAACCATACCTTTAATAGGTTGACCTGCCTGACAAAAAGGCACACCACAATCCATACATCTTGCTGCCTGCTTTGCTCTTTGTTCAGCCGACAGAAAGTCATGAAATTCATTATAATTTTTAATTCTGCTCTTTGGTGAAGAAGCATTACAATTGACTCTGTCAAATTCCATAAATCCAGTTGGTTTTCCCATGTTCTTCTCCCCCTTACTGTCTTGTGTTAGCGTAGAATGCTTCTATTCTAGCTTGTTCACTGCTTAGTCCCTTTTCTTCCATTTGTACGATTGTATTCAGCATGCGCTTATAGTCATATGGAATAATCTTCTTAAACTTCGGCAAATACTCGTTAAAGTCGTCGAGTATTTCCTTTCCGCGTTCAGAGCCTGTTTCTTTAACATGCTCCTGTATCATTCC
>Ga0153961_1000176_pt1 | contig 20563 bp, 15 predicted proteins | sample TSFL045MetaG_FD_104748 | JGI IMG/M metagenome (GOLD analysis project Ga0153961, IMG submission 104748) | Attine ant fungus gardens microbial communities from Florida, USA - TSFL045 MetaG | ecosystem: Host-associated > Fungi > Mycelium > Unclassified | place: USA: Florida, Withalacochee...
CGCCAGCAGCAGAGGGGGTTCGATTCCCGTTATACGCGATGTGGCGAAAAAGACTGATTCAACGAGATATGCCTTGCCTGCATTAAGATTTAAAACTTGTCGTCTACTTTCAGGAAATGTTCGGAACAGAGAACTTACAATAATACAACGCCGCATTCTCCGAAGATTGAGGAACAAGAAGAGATCTATTAAGAGAAAGATTTATCCGAGAGAAAATCTTAACAGTTACATCCAATCACAAACTACACGAAAGTTGCCCCTTTTTCATGGGGATTTACCCATCACAGAGATGCACAGAGGAACAGAACGAACTTCATATATCCCTTTTCTACTCAATCCAGAAACAAGATCGGACGTTATTCCGGTTCGTCTCCATTTTCGTGAAACTATTCCTCAAGCAAGGCAGCCGATAAGTCATCGAAGGGTTTGTGTGAATAATAGAATGGTAAGCATTACTCATTTGAAAGTTTCCCACGGTGATCTAATATCTTTTCAAGAAAATGACGCGAGAATCCGCGGTGAAGAAATAAGGAGATCTTTCTATATCGAAATATCAGTTGAAAAAATCATAGGCAAATTCCTGCCGGTAAGAATGTGGAGAAGAACCAAAACAAAATGGTTCCACCTACTCAAAACTAAGAGGGGATGCCGCCTACTACTAAAATCCTGGTTTTTCCAACAACGGTTGCGTTCTTCTATGCAAAAAGAATACTTAAAAAGAACAAAGAAGTTTGGATCCGAAAAAGTATGCTTAGGCAGTTCCTTCGCTGAGCACAACAGAATGAAGAGGAATTTGTATCATTTCAAATCCCTATTCTTATCGAAGAGAAGAAACGAGAAAAACCGAAATCTTCCTACTCGTCCTATAGTTTACAACTCTTATTTATATAGTAATTCGACCTATTGCTCCGCATCCCCCCAAAAGTTTACTAGGAAGAGAAGAAGAATCAAAAGGATCGAACTACCTACTCATTATTCGGAGGTGAATCATAGAACACCAAAAGCTGTGGTATTTTATGGACCTAACATAGGTCACATCCCTCACGACATAAGATTGAAAGATCCAAACCTTCCTCTTCGGAGCGGAAACGGACGTGGCCAAAACATATAAAGATCGGCGTAGTCGCTCATAGGGACATATCTATCCAGATATAGGATATGTTTATGAAGATTTACTTCTAGCCGGGTTCAATTCCCGTTATACGCGATGTGGCGAAATAAAATCAATTTGTTATACAGACAGTGCACTTTTTTTCTTTTTTATTTAGGTCTTTGAAGTTACGTCTTTCTTTCTATTTTTCTGGAGTAGGTATAAGACCTACAGATCTTATATTTTTGCGCCTTCGCCTGTTTCGACTACTTCCATTTAAGATCCAAGCTATTATTTTGTTGATTTTCCACCTACTCTTTCTTTGTCTTTTGTATCGGTCTCTTTTCCTGCTATTCATGGAGGAACTGCACAGAGCAGTAGCTCCGTTCTTGGAGGGGAATGGTGGGTTGGGGGGAATGGATGGTGGCTTCAATCCACCACCAGCGCCGGACCCAGCAGCTTACCCCGAAGCTGCTCCGTCGGAAGAACAACCCCGGGACCCCATTTATCGTATGGTTGATAAAATCAACCAGAAGTGCGATCGGGAAGAAACAGAAATAGTGCTAAAAGCACGCAACCTCCTTATCAAGAAGGTCCCCGTTATAACCCCCGATGACGAGCAAGATATCAAGCGTGCCATTAACATGGCTCTGCACGATGCTTGGGAAACACAAGATCTAACTAAACGGCTCAAGGAATTTAGAAAAATCCGACGCTCATTAGGAACACCAAATTGTTCCGTTTGGGACGTTTTTATAGATTGTCTAAATTCCTTGGGAAATGATAAGTTCCAAAATTGCCGAGACTAAGATCGAGTGGTGTCCGTTGGAGATGGTATTGCACGTGTTTATGGATTGAACGAGATTCAAGCTGGGGAAATGGTGGAATTTGCCAGCGGTGTCAAAGGAATGGCCTTTAATCTTGAGAATGAGAAAGAACAAGCCCTAACTTACATATGATGATGCATATGAAACGAATAATGAGACGCATAAAAAAGGGAATTGCGCTCATCATAACATTAGGTTGTTTTTTTTTACTGTTGTCCATACCACACCTCTGTGCGCCCTGGCCGGGCTGACAGGTTTATGGCGCCATAAAATAAAGTGAGGGAGAGAGAGAAATCTCTCGTTAGGTCTTGGTGTGATTGCCGCGGGTTGTCGTCGACCCGACGGACTTTGGGTCGATTACGAATTGAAAGATTTCGGATCGAATGTAGCCTTCAAAGGCGAGGCCCTCCCTTCCAAGGGAGTGGGAAAGAAGAGAGGGAATGCGGGCTTCTTTCAAACTATTGCATTTCTACTATGTAATAGAAAGTCTTTCTCTTTCACACTTTGGAATTCTTTCTTTGCAGCGAAGGCAAAAGGTAGATTAGAACGTTTTCATGGTCCATCGGTGTGCTCATTTTTCGAATTGTATTTATCTTTGCTCAGAAAATTTCCTTTTTTTGATTCTGCTGTCAATTACGGATTCTTTAGCGATGGAAAGCCATCAGGCAGTAGACCGGCAAGGGAACGGCTGTTGAATCAGTGAATCCTGGAACAACGACCATCTACGAGATGGCATCGAGGAGACCCTGAGTCCTTCAGACTAGTAAATGATTGCCTAGCTAGCGCATATCGAAGAGTTTGTTCACATCCTGATTGGGTTCCATCGAGGAATCTTCTTCTCCTCTTGTTGCGACAAATCGAGTTGCAGCACATGACGAGTGCCCATTTTTGGGTATGGATCGCGATGGAATTCCTATCGACCGAATCAAGGGTAGCGGGAAGAGCCTGCCCCTAGCTCTAAAAAATCTCTATATTTTGCTATCAAAGGAGTGCTTTCATTCCCTGCCACCCGCTTTTCTAATTGGCTGTTCCTTATCGGCATCTCAAGAAAAAATCTTTCATGATCCATTGGATAGAGAATAGTTTTGATATTCCACTGGGAGGGAGAGTCGGGGGTGACATCAGAAGTAGGATCGTCGAACGGATAGCAGCATCACATTGAGAATTGACTCGTCGGATTAACCACTTAGACGGAGAGTTCCCCATATTCCATTTCATTGGCAGCCGAAATAGATCTAAACGGCGTGGTACCCCCGGAGCGAAGGAAGCAAAAATGAATTGAAAAGAATATCAAATCAAAGTCAGTCGAATGACTAAGTGAAAAGTATATAACACATAACTGCACCCAATAGAGATAAAATAATTCTCTGATTGTCGCGGTGAATCGAGAGTCTGTCTCTAGTTAGAATACTAGAGGGATTCGTTAGGGTCGGGTAAGGCAATCACTGAATAAGTGAGGAAATAATCCCAAGGTATAGGATGACAGAAACATTCCATCTACATCCTATCGAATGCCTGTCTTCAGTTGAATGTCCGGTACGTATTACACGACACATAAATATTTGTTGGAGCGTTTCCACGGACCTCTCATAATTGGAGTTGAACTACTGACGAATCAGGGTAAGGACCACTTAAAGAGTTAAGAGAGTAAGCCAGTAAGCCCTCTCGCTTAGTACTAATAAGTCTCGCTTAGTACAAGTTCTCAATTAAGGAAAAACCCATGGTTCACACAACGACAACGTAATCGACAAATCCTATCCATGAAAATGAGGTAGGTACCCTTAGTTATTGCATAAGGGTTGACATAATCTAACAAAATAAAATGTGTAATAATTCAAAACAATGGTTGGAAATAGTTCTTAAAGATCAGGATAAGGGTTTAAGAGAAAATAATCATTTATTAGATCAATATATTTATATAATAGATAAAATCTTAAAAAGATATAGAGAAGAAGAAAATAAAAAACTAGAACAAGAAGAATTCAATCAAGAAAACAATAATGACAATATAAAGAAAGAAAACAATAATGACAATAATAAAGAAGGAAAATCTAGTAAAGATATCTTAATAATAAGAAAATTGATTCGAATTTCATTAATCAAAAAAAAAAGAAAAAGATCTTTCGAAAAATTATCACATAAAAAACCTACTTCTTAGCTTAAAGACAAAAAAGAAAGTAGGTCAGAGGGTGGAATAAAGTGAGGTAAGGAGAGGGCGGCGATTCTTACTGAAGAACGGATGTGAGTGAGTCAAGGTGAAGTAAGAAAGTGAACGGAATTCAAAAACGAATTGTCCGCTTGGTTATGCTAATAATTAATCCATTTCCGGTAAGGCAGCAAGCAAGAAGTCAATCTATAGCTTTCAGAGCTTAGTATACTTTCTTTTTTCTTGTGTTGAGATTGAATTTCTGTTTTGCAGATGCTTCTGTGGTCACTTTCGAGAGAGGGCATTGACTTGGGAGGCCTAGCATTCAAACAAGGCCAAAGGGAAGAGCCCCTTTCTTTCTCGCTGCTACTATTCCTAATCCGCTTAGCTTACTAAGGGAGTAATTTATCGTAAGCATGGCTTTGGCGGGTACTACTTTTGAACTAGTTGAGCCTTTCTTTGCTCTTTCAAACTTTACAATCTGCCTTTTACGAGATCGAGGCATCAAAGCGGCATTAAAGCAAGGGCTGTTCGCTGACCAATGCGCTTTCAGGGGACTAAGTTCATATCCCGAAGATATACATTGAAGTCTATTGGGCTCTAGATACTCCCTCACTTATCTCTAGTGACAAGGCTAACAAGTTAAGGGCCTCTCCTTTACAGTCGAGTGACTTCGTGCCGATACCCTCTTCCCTTGCCTCTTTCTTTCGCTTATATCTTCTTTATGTTTATGCTATTCTTTTTCATCTTTTTGAAAGAAGTGTATCCATCCTGGTATAATTCTCTTTGATTAATCCAATCCTCCAAAACATGGAATTAGTTAGACCAATACTAATATAGACAAATAGGCCAATAAGCATAATAGCCTAACCTAACCCACAAGGGTTAGTGACTTACGTACCTAAAGGTTACCCAGCAGAATGAACTGCAGCGGATGCGAACAACCTATCAGTTATGAATAGACGTATATTTGCAATAGGTAACAATGTGAAAACCAAAGGCTGACATCAGATACGTGGATAGCCTGCCCTTCCTTTAGGAGATTCAGCCACCAAGGTGGGGATTGAAAAGTGGTTAAATCCAGGGGCCGAGTTAGGCCCTCCCCACTTGCTTTCAACTCTCGTGATAGGGTTGCGATTACTTTAATAGCTAGTTATAGATCGTTGCCCAGTATTCAGCGGTTTAGGAGTAGTTATAGTCTTTCGCTACCATAAGATGGAAGCGCAACAACGAAAGTGGTTCAGTTCACATCACATACATAATTTCTACAGTGACTTTAGTGACTTTTAACTAGTTAAGGCTGCTTTACCCACCTCTCCTACACAGTCGAGCATCGCTAAAGCCCTCTCTCCACCGGTCTCTTCGTTCCTAACTAAACGAGGGTTCGACTTGAATGTGAAAAGCATTCTTGCTTTCTTCCAATCTCATAATAGGATCTTAGGCAAACGGGGACCGGCGTCGAGGACTACTCTTGGCTAAGCACTTTTTGCGGTGGTTTCTCGATCCACTTGCTGACTTGAATGGAACAAAGACAGTAAACCAGAAGCTTTTTCTTCTTCTCTTATGAGATTTCTAGTTAATGATTCGTGAGAACATACTTTGATATTCGTAGACGAAATTCAATTCTTTTGCTGGAAAGACAAGAGACCAGAAATTCAAGATGAAATAGCTGGTCCAGCGATCGATGACATTTCAGAAGTCTGGCACTACCAAAGTTCTAGTATAGATTGGGCGGAGGATATCCCGGGTTCGAACATTGTCTTTTCCATCTTAGCTGAGAAGCTGCTGATGATGAAGAAAAACTCTCAATCCTGGTTAGAGGCTATGCTGCTTCTAAGCTCTCCTCACTTTCACGGCAAGAAGGCCATAGCGGGCTGCAGGATCTTTAAATTGAAAGTAGGTTCGACCGCATGCTACAGAGGAACGACAGACGGATCAGAGCAAGGGATAAGGATAAGCAGACGGGCGGGGCCCTTTTATAAGCACTACAAATAACAAAGAAGCCGCTGGGAACCATTAATATGAAAGAAAAATGAGATCTAATTCACCTAATTGAGAAAATCCAAAGCAGACAATGAATCCAGAGGGGTCAAAGATCTCCGAAACACTTGTTCAGTGATTCGGCTCCAGATGGAATCTTCGCATATTTATCTTAATAAGTCAGTGGTTCGGATGGAAATGATACTTCAACCGCTTCCTAAGACTCAGCGATAGGGTAGGGCGTAGTGACTACTCAGATGAAAGCTTAGGAGGAAGCATGGTGTTAAACGAGGTTAGAAGGGGGTTCTTTGCTGAATAGAATATTCATTCTGTCATCGACCACATAAAAGAGCATTCCAGCCCTAGTATACTTCTCTCCTGTGAAGGAGGATCCATGAATTGGTAGTCCACTCTTTCCCCGTTTTCCTGGATAAAGTGATGGTTTCATATTAATGGGTGGGAATGGATCTACTAGTTTCCGTCTTCATGCGGTTGAGGTCATCCAGCCTCGCGCATGGAAGGGGCTTCTTTTTTATCCTTTCAGGTTACGGCTACATCAATGCAGCAGGAAGATCGAAGTAGTCGACCAGAAAATCTCCTTTACTGATAAGCCTCCTTTCAGATAGCACCATAAAATGCAGCCAAAGGGAAAAAATTGTGAGCATGTTTGCGGGGCTTTTGACAGCGAACCTCAACCACGTATTTCCTCTTCTTTATTGGCATGAGCCCCTTCCCCCGGCCAAGCATCTTTGAGATTTTAGGAATGAGGTAAGCCCCGTCCTCTTTAAGAATCTCTTGCTTACCGTTGGCCCCATCATAAAGCATATAACTGATAGCACTCGACGAAGAAATCTGCTTACAGGAAAGAGCTTGGCACCCACTAATAGTTCTCGCGAGGGACTGAACGTTAGAACGCATGTTTGTGGCCATACAACACAATGGATTCCCATACTCTAATTTTTGGGACTGGCCTTTCTCCCTAAGGCGTGCGAAAACGTCCCCCACTCTTAAAGGGAAGAGGGAAAACCTCAAAGATTCTTTTGATAGCTGTAGATGCTTAAATCTGTTAACAGAAATTCCATTCTAGGGCTTTCGTGCCAAAGCGCCATGGAGGATTTCCGGTGAAGAAGGAAAGCAAGATTTATTCTAATTAGTTACCAAATCCCGATCATCCTATTTATCTCAAAAGCAAGTCGGTCATAAGTTGGAGATTTCAAGTTACAGCTTGTTGGTAGCAAGGCACATATCAATTTCAAGGAGGGATAAGTGTTACTGAGGAAAGCAATGCCATGAAAGGTTGGTTAGACAGTCGTCTAGGTTCGCGTAGTTCCTGGGGATCTCCCTTTCCCTTACCACCGTGACATCCAACACTTGGTGAATAAATTACGTAAGCCAGAGATTATCTTCCTTTAGGAAGGAATTCCAATCCCGGCTAATCCAATCTATTCCATTCCTGCTTTTTCCATCCCGCCTTAGACTGCTTTATGGCTGCTTAGTTTGAGGTATTTCTTGCAGCTCTGTCTCAGGCTGCTGACTTCGTTAAGGCGTAGGGGATAGAAAAAAGCCTTAATGCTCCTAGTGTTGCTGCAGTTAGCTGATACTATGCGATAGCACTATGGATTGACTTATCTAATTCAGTGATCTAAAGACCGTTGCATCAACTACGTATATTCTAGTGACTTACAAGCATAGATGGATAGAAAGCCTACTGTGATTGACAAGGTCAACTAAGACACAGACCAAGTTAAACGCGAGATAGCAGGTCAAGCCCCTTAGTTTACAGATCGGGTACTATGGTAAGGATTACCTCTTGGAGGAAGAACCTGCGGATTCACTGATAAAGGCATGAAGTTACAAGGATAGATAAAATGACTTCTTTATAAGAACATAAGTCAAAATTACAGCGTACATTACTAATGAAAGGGACCTGCCCGTAGATATTCTAAGGTAGAGGGCCACCAATACCATAGATACCCCACGTTCTGGAGTACGAAATGTACACCTAATCCTTGGACGACTTTGTAAATGTGATAGCATATCTAACAGTTCCTATACTTTTTTCTCTGAGTTTATCTCTCGTCAGCGGTATAGGAAGCAGTGATCCTCGGTATTAGGAACCCAACCCGGAACAGTCAAACCCAACTTATTCATCAGGTTTTGGTCTATGATCCTTATTACCATTAGCCTTCAACGCCTGAGCCTTGGTATTGTAGAGAGTTGGTTTGGTCTTTTGACCTTCCGTAGGGGACTGACTTACTTCTTCCTGTTTTGTACTTTTCTCAGTAATCACAGGATTTTCCCTCAATTGTTCTGATATGAAAATAGTGGTTGCATCTTTACTCCCTAAGTCTATTACTTCTATTGGTCGTGTGTCTATCCAGACATTATTATCATCATAGACATTATCTCTTTTCGTACTCTGTGGTAGTCCGAGGTTTATTAGCAAATCCTTTTTGACAATCTTGAGTTCTTTCCAATCTATTCTGAAGTTAGCTGAAGTTGAGATCTGCTCCATTAAAGATAGATCAGCTAATTGCCTTTGAAACCATTCAGATGTTACTAAATCTTTAGCAGGACCCTTGTGTTTAATAATATGTCTATCATCTTCGATGTCTAACATATAACTCTTAGGGGCTAAGAAGATTCCCCTCTTAACAAGGTGCTCCTGTTTAAACTTACCCATCTCAGTGGAAGAGATTACTTCATCCGGAAGAGGGCTACCAAGAACCACGGAGTCGGTATCGGTGTAGTAACAGTCGTCTCGGGAAATGTAAGGGTACATATGAATCCGAGCACAAGCTGTTATAGCAGCTGACAATTGAACAGCCGACATCCTAGGAGGATTCCATTCAGTGTCGTCAGTATTCTTATTGGTAATGCTATTTACAATATAGTAATGATCGGTAAGCTTCTCTGCGTTTTGAAAATTATCCTTCATCAGCAATTCCTCATATTTATCTTGATTGCAGATCTCTGTTACTGTACTTTCAGGATTAATACCAAATCGACCATAAAGAGAGTTCATTAGAATCTTATAGAAATATGACATAGCTTCATCACCAGATTTCTTGGATTCTAGTCTGCTTTCATAGAGGTGTGAGATAAAGCCTTTGAAAGGACTTTCCGTCTCCTCAACCTGTTCAATTGGAGCTAGCTATAGAACGCACTTTTGATATGCTTTATTTACTTACTATACTATAGAGGTATAACCTCAACAACTTGACCCTACCAACATACTTTTTTACTACTTACTTTCCTGCCGGTCCTTCTTCGAACGATTATGAAAGAGTTGGAAGACCTTCTCATAGCCTGTGAATCGGAAGCTCTAGACCATACCAACTCGCTTCAGACTCACTTTCCAGCTCACAAGAAAGTGTTCAACTTGTTGGCTGGTAGCTCCATGGTTTGTTAGCTTGAAAGCGAGTTAGTACTCTTTTAACTGAGGGGAAGAAGGAGTGATTGTCTTCAAAAGAATTCCCTAACAAGAGAAGGATCGTTACTCTGAGTCCTAAAAGCACGGCAATCCTAATGACTTTCCTATTAAGGAACTTGCTTGAAAGGTCTTCTTCTCTTGTCGGTAAAGGCATCCTCAAATGAGACAGATGAAAGCATAACCACTCACTTGGGCGTAGGAAAGAAGAAAGGTGGATTCGATCTTACTCCTTTGCCCGCTACAGATTCTGTTAACAAGTTTAGATCTTCCTGGGCTTCCTCTTCTTCTCAAGCAGTAAGAGGCATACTATTAAGGAAGACGCACACAAGTAATTTGAATAATCGGAAGGGCGGGCTAGTATGAAAGTAGGCAGAGGACCTGACATTGAGAGGCGGCCCTTGGGACGAGCTCTAAAACAAGTACTGATAACGAACCTAGCTTTTATTTTAAGCCGAAGAAAAAAGCATTAATACCCCTAAAAAGCACCTGGGCTAGCCTTGCTAGAGCGGGTGTGCGGTAGAATAGAACTGAGCATCAAGTTCTGAAAGAAGGAAATTCCTTCGTGCGGGAAAGCTTTTTCACCGTTCATTGCTTTCTCTCCCAACTCATACTTAGGCTTAGGATAGGCGGGCTCAATGCCCTCTGGCTCTTTGAATTCCCGGTATTCTCTTACTTGGTTCCACTGATCAAACTCCTTATAGAAGCCCTGTTTCTTTAGTAGGAAATCAACGCGTTGAAAGATCTTGGATCTCACCTGGGAATAAATCAAACAAAGCACTTTTCCTTACCAACCAAATTCTATCTACCACTACTTCAAAGCAATGAAAGTGTAATTTAATTTATCGAGAGGTAGGGATATTATGAAGCGGATAATCAGGGAGTGGTTAATCGAATAACAGGCAGATAGGCACGCTATACAAGAGGCTTGCTCCATTCCATACGGGGAAAGTTTTGGTGCAACTACAATGCGATATGGCTTAGCTTCTCTTAGCTCTAGGAAAGATGGGGAAGTAAGTGACTTACGGGATTCAATTAAGCGAGGGAAGGGGGAAAGAAAGAAAAGTGGAATTTACCCTCTGCCCTTCTAGTCTCTTGGATTCATTTCTTTTCCTATTGGCATTCTAAACTAATTGGATTGTGGGTCTACTAGCTATCTACCCCAAGCTGGGGAAACTTATCGAAGCTATCTACTCGAAGATCGAAGACCCTCTGGCAGGCTTCATCCAACTCTCTCTTCCTCTTCAAGGTGAACGCACTCCCGCAGCCCTATACATTTCCCTGAGGCACCTAGCCTAGCCTTTAGTTCACTTGCAAGAGAGAAGGCCTCATTCGGTCCTACAGTAAGGGAAGAGGTAGCGCCTACTAGAGCAGAAAGTTGCCTTCAAACCCCCCGTTTGGTGGCCTCCTTCCTTAGTCAGAGAGGGCCTCCCTATCACCTCTCTCTCGAATAGGCGGCTCGAAATCCCCTTCCTTTAAGTGTCTAGGTCGCACTTTCTTGTTGAAAGCCCTGGCCATTCTCCTTTGATAGCATTGCCCATGACAAATAGCAGACATCTGCTTCTCGTCAAGCAAGATTAACTGATCGTATCTAGATTGCATCTACTCTGCCTCCGTGAGGACTCTGAGAGAAGGAATCTCTACTTCTGCTAATGAACGCTAGAATTGGGATATCGAGATATAGGGTAGACCGTAGAGGGTTCAACAAAGAAAAGCAAGCAAACAAGAAGATCTTACTGAGTTGATGATGGACCGGATCTCGAAAAGCGAGAGGCTTTCATAAAGACGTATGAGAAAGGGAGGGTCGAGAGAATGCTTCCCGATCTCTCTCTCAGAGAGAGAGAGCTCTTGTACAAGGAAGCTACGTACACATTTTCAAACTGAAAGCGAGATCTTGCAACCACACCCGAAGGAGCACGCAACAAAGCTTTTTTTCCTTTCCCAAAAAAGTATGCAGCGAGGAATCGAAGAGACCCGATTCAATTCTGTGATTCAATCAAATTCTTCCCTTCGTTAGTTTACCAACTGTAACTGACTGTCACGTCCAACGAGAGCCTGAGCATCCTACTATTACTATTCTTTCTTCTCGTAGGAGGCATTCTACTAGCAAAGAAGACTCCTATAAGTGGTAGTACCTAGTTGGGGCTTTGTGGTATAATTCTTTGCCGAAAGAGGTCTCCGCCGACCCCGATGTGATTGACAAGCAGCGGGGCATGGAACGGAGTTTAATTCATCGCGACAGGAAGAGGTTTTTTCTTTAGATAAAGCAGAAGCTCGTTCCTGGCCTGGCCTCTTTGACAGTAGCTAGTCTGAATTCGTAACCCGCCATCTTTGGGGCAGGAGTCGTCAGATCTTGCCCAGGCAAAGGAGCGATCGACACTCGCTCGCAAGTTTTAAGAAGTGGTAGTGGTAAGCGCAAGGACAAGTTGATTCAGAAAGGGGAAGACTTTTCAAGCCTGGTTCTTGTTTGTTTTCCTGAGCGGTATAGTACGGCATGTGGGAAATTACAATCAGAGAGAAGTAACGATACGATAGATCCGCAGGAAATAGCGAAGTACATGAATTATCTATCTATCTCTTTCCTTAGCTGAGAGAGAGGGAGTGAACTCTCGACATGCGGGCATATCGAGTATGTTCGTTCGTTCAACCCTAACACAAGACAATTTCAGGGAGGCACCGAAGGTGTTCTCTGGCGAGTGCAGATGTAGTCTCGGTTTAGTATAGTATACAAGATTCTCAACGTGTACCGTAGTGCTTGCAGAGCCCTTTTTATTAGTAACCTTTCGGAGTGGTTATGCCTCTCTATTTATAGCAAAAATGATACAGGCATGACCGCGAGAGAAAACAAATGCAAATGAATTCGATTCCGGGTGGGAAGAAGCAATAAAGCACAGTGCATCGAGATGAATGAATTTTTCTTAAAAGAATGAAGCTTGGAATGAATGAATCTCCAAATAAGGATGGTGGGTGGGTTCCTCTGGTATAATAAAAGTAGAAAGTGGTGGGCCCCTACCCTCAAAAAAAAAGTAGCACCTGCTATTGAAGAATAAACCTCTCTTGCCACGGCTGTGGGAACGGAAAGAAGAACCGTACCGTCCAACCCCTTGTATATCGATCGGAAAAAAGCAGCTGCAAATGCTATCAGTGGTTCTTCCTTCCTATCCCATCCATCTATAAGAGTTGCTTGATTCGCCTCCATCTCTAATAGGACTGGACGAGGTTTCAGTAAGATGAATGCGAAAGGGAGTTCAGGCACAAGAGGACAATGATTGACAGGAATTCAGGAAATGACTTCACCCTAGATAGAACTCCAAGAGAGACTTTCTTTCGCTGGATTGACCAAGAAAAAAGACAGCTGCTAACAGCAGGAAATATGCTCTTTAAGAAAGAAAGAAGGTACGGTCGAAGAGAAGGAGTCACAAACCTTCAACTCATCGAGGTCGCTTGACTAAGCGCTTTCGCTCTCTATTCGATTTGCTCTTGACGTAGTGGCTACCACCCATTTCTCTAAGACTAAGATCGATAGACGAATGCGCTCCGTGATGAAGAGAAACTTCTTAGTCCCAGAGTCTTGTAACTCACTTTGTCTTGAAACTCAGCGCTGAAAGCCCAGTCAGCTAAGGAAGCTCAGTCAGTTGATAGATGTAACACTAAGCCAATCTGGAAAGTGGAGTAGAATCAATCAACTGGCATACCTTGAATCTAGCCTACAATCCTTTCTTTCTTCTCTTAGTAAATTGATAGTCGTCACTGAGCTATGCTTCTTTGTTGAGATCGCTTGCCTACGCTATCGGGTACAGCGAGATCACGTTTCAGCTTGTTAGTCTGCTATGAGTGGCGCATAAGCTTTGGTCAGTTTAGTTTGATTGCAGGCCCCTATAAATTGGCACTCGAGCGCACTGAGACTGTAGAAGGGAACGAGCCCTAAACGAGATAGGGCTGGACTGATTGCCTTAAACGAAATAGGGGGGAGAAGGACAAAAGTGACTGATTTGACTTGATGACCTAGTATGATCATGAACTAGAATTAGAATATGGTAGTTATACGTGATAATAGATTGTTATTCCGGTTCCGGATTATTAACCTATTCAAGATGGAATTCATTTAATTAAACTAAACCACTAGACGAGGGGGAAGGCCCCCACCATATCGATCAGATCCCCCCTCTGTACCTACTGAAGCCAACGACTAATAAGGGGGAGGGAGATCGCTCGCTATCTGGCTGGAAAAGGTGGTCCGGAAGCTTTCTCTCTCCCAGCAAGCAAGACGAGATCACCACTTCTCTCAGTAATGGACTTCCATTAATTCTTCCTTAGCCTTAGATGTCCTATCATAGATTCTCGAACCTCCGACAGACAGAATCCCCATGCATGCGTTCTTTCTCTCCTCCCACATCTCTTTTTTTTTTTTTTTTGGCCGTTTTTGTTAGGCATTGAACCCCACCTTAGGTGCTGAGTGGTGTCCTCCCCTCCCTAATACCTAAAAAAAAGTTCCGTCTATGGAGCCTAAAGCTTAAACCATGGCAGTAAGCAGTAAGTTGGCCTAGTCTCTTGCCCAGCCTTCGCCTTCTTCAGTGGCCAAGTTGAAGCGTTCAACGGTTCTTCGGCCTACCACCTTTCTTTTTCAAGGTTGAGCTTGTTCAATTGAAGCTAATGCTATGCTGCTAGCTAGTTGGCTAGATATGGAGGACTTTCTTTTTTTTAGCTACCGGCCCAAACAAAAGAGATTAGCCTCTTGATCGATCGATTGATTGGATTGCAGTACGAAGGGGTTGATTGAAGTGTGAGATCCGCCCAAGACTAAGGCCGAGCAACTAGCTGCTGCAGGATTGGACGTCTATCTATCTCACCACGCTCTCCTACTCCTATAAAGGCCGGCGGAAGGAATGCTCTGCTCATCTTTCTTACGGCTCGTTACCGCAGCGCTCGTTCACCCCTTCGGCTTCTTCAATTCAAAAGGGTAGTGTCTTCAAACCTTACTCTAACGAGTAAGCTTTGAGCTCGACCAGAGGGAGAGGTTCGATTCCTCTTTGATGTATTCTTCGCTGTATCGACCTTCCGTCTTAATCCAACGAGAATATCATACTTCCTCTTGACAATCCTGGATGCCCAAAGTCTTATGACCGATGGCTCGGGAAAGTCTACAATCACAATTAATGTGAATGCTTTCTCTCCGCTGGTTAAGCCCAGAAGCATACAAAAGGTACTCAGTACCAGAGACACCTCACAGGAGGATAGGCCCCCTACCCGAACTAAGGCAGGTGGGCTGTAGTTCAGGGACCTCTTAGCAACCTCATCGTAGAGTTTCCACATTAAACCAAATCTAACTAACTGTGGATCCTCCCTAGTAGCTTTCCAACTACTAGTTACGACGGGCGCTTTAAAGAAGGCTTCGACTGACACTTCAGGGTCAAGTGCGATCGTATGGTACCATTGAACGTACTTGAGCCACTGACGTACCCAACCCTTAACCACAGTAATCTCAGCGAGCAACTCTCGACAATCATCATTATATAAGTCGGGAGGGCACAGCTTGAGATCTGTAGGCTTAAAAGCCTTACGTAGGTAATCAATAAGATGCCCACGTAGATAAGGATTGAGTGGTCTAAGCCGCCCAAGCCATAGTTCATATGGTAAGTTGCGTTTATCCCATATCGCTTTAAGTCGCTGGTACTTAGGCGACAGACTTTTATTTAAGCGCGAAAGCGTCCAGTAACCAGCACCCGCCAATCGACAGAAGGTACTAAACCGTTTTACCTTAGAAAGGTTCAGAACGGCGTAAAGCCCATGTGGATGGTGGGTGTTAGTCATGTTTCTCATGGAGATTGGAGAGAAATCCTTTCTCGTCGGTGATGACGTTGTCATTGCCGATAGCGGGGTAGCCAAATGCTACGAGGCGGCCCTGTCTGAACTGGGTGTTATTATTAGTCACTCATTTCAGGTAGTGGTTGCGCTGAGCAAGTGTATCCCGGACGGCGTTTCACGGATTATGCTATTTTAGGAGATGATGTAGTCATCGCTTGCCCTGAGGTAGCTCGTCATTATGAGCGAGCCTTAGCAGGGCAAGGCAATGCCGGAGATGACGCTTTCATAAGTAAACCTTACCGCCTTATTACATATCCTGGTTGAAAAGATTTTTAACCCAATCAGGATGTGAAAAAAGGTATACCACCGCGGCATACTGGTCCGCCAGTACTAGCCTTAGACAAGCAATTTTTGCGATAGACGAAACCTATTTTTAAAATGCCATTTGTAAGCCATGGCAGGCTGATTTTAACATCAAAACAGCCTTACAATCAGATTCAGTCTAATGCCGATGCTTTGGGAGCGGTCAACAGCTTCCCGATACATGCCCTGCTAAGTAGGTTACACTACTACCTACCCGGTACCAAGAAAAGTGCCACTGCTTGCGGGGCGGTTAGATAATCAGTTGGTTCGAGCTAAGAGTTCCCTGCCCTGATAGCCGGTTGGGCTACCAAAGCGAGACCAGGCTAATGGTGGGTCAGACCCGACGCTATCCTTGGACCAGAGGGAATGGTACCTAAGCCGCAGCGAAAAAAAAAGGTACTTTAGCTTTGTGTGCCACTAGTGAAAAGGAGGTAAGCGAGGAGCACGCAGCCGATGGCGCGAGTGGCAGTAAGAAGTACCAGATTTGGGAAACTTGCTAGCTCGAATCTTCGACGACCGAAGGGAAGCACTAAGAGATGATGCTTCCAATGCAACTAGCGATGTGTATCGGCACGCACTTATTATAATGTGTCGTCTTTGCTTTTCGTACCCGATCCGGGGATTTGTGTGGCGCAAGGGCTTTCTTTCCGGAGCCGAGCCCCGAAGCTTTAGTCGAACCCAAAGTCTTGGTAGGATCCCTTATTTCTCTCTTGCTCCACGACCTACTAATTGAGGAAGAAACGGGGAGTAGGCGCAGTTAAGGGAATAGAAAAAAGTCCTGCCTTGCCACTACGCCCCTTAAAGAAGGGTAATTTTTTTTTAAACTATTCTTTTCAGTAGCAGTCTTCTATCTTTTTTCTTTTTCTCAGGTTGCATTCATAGAGTCGTTTTCTTCTTTCCACTGCCTAATTTTTTTTCTTTTTTTTTATTTACGACTGCGACTTGGTATTTCCATTGGTGTGATTTGATTGAGTCGGGGTTGTATTTGAAATTGAAGCAGGGCCTCCACCAAAAGGCTCTGACCTGACTGAAACTGCTACTTCTCATCCTAGCCTAGCTACGAGCTTTACTCTATTATGATCTTTCTAGCAAGATCAGATGAAGAGTCCCACCCGAGGGAAACTGAGCCAGAAGACAAAAGAGCTTTCTTTCTCGTATGGAAAGGAGTAAGCAACTGAAGACCTAAGAGCGGATGCCGAATCCTTTCTCTCCCAGCGGAGCAATCAATTCAATAGATTGACTTCCTTTAGAGCAGGCAGAAGTTCAGTCCTTGATTTCTTTGCTACATACGAAAGGAAATTGGTCCAGTCTCAGCTTCCTAGCTCTTGTGACATCAACAAACAAAGCGAGTTGAGGGCGAACAGCTGCTGTTTCGGAGATGACTTATGTCAATAGGCAAGTAGCGCCCAATCGAGCGAGAGAAGATAGGGTGGTCGTAGATCAGACAGCACTCGAAGGCCAAGATCAGAGGATGGAACAAATCCATATCTTGAAATCTCGTATATAAGAAGACAGACTTGCCTTAAGACAGACTGGTTTCCTCGCTTGGTTGAATCAATCAATCAAAGAAAAAGACAAAGCCAATGAGCTGATAGCTATAGATCGGATTGGCCTTTGATTAAGAGGAACTGATAGCCCGGATTTTTCTTGGGCCTAAGCTGTATTTCCTTGATTTGGCAAAGGGCAGTTCTTTTCCTCTTTTCTAGCTTTCATTCCTTCATATAATATAGGTGAATCAATTCAATAGGATGCCGATTTAATTCCACTTCAACTAGCTGGCACTATCGGGAGTGCTATTCCCTATCAGCTTCAAAAGGGCTTCCCCGAGGAGATGCCCTGTCCTCGATCAATCGGAGGATAATAATAGAATAAGGTTGGTCGCCTTTCTGTCCCTCTTTGATAGCCTCTTCTTTCAAGGTAGGGGGTTTGTCGATACAACGCGCAAAACCTGAGACCAGCCCACCTCCCTTCAGGCTGAAAAAGCCTGTTCGTTATCCATATTGATCTTTTTTTTTCCACCCGCCACCCGCTTTGGCTTTAAGCTTCATCCGCCTCAGATGAAGTAGATGAGGCAAGGGCCGTGGTGTGCGCTGACGGATCATGTAATTGCGTATATGACGATTGCAGTGAGATTTGATAGTTCCATTGTCTGGTCTCTCAAAGGAAGAAATTTGGGAATGTCAAACAAAGGAATCGAGAGATGAGTAGTTCCGATGAGGGGCCCATGGTCAGGCTTTCAGAGAGAAGGCCAACCCCGTACTTCCTATTATCGAGTGATATTGGAATGACCAATTCAGTTCCCTCAGACTTGCTTTCTCCAAGGGAAGCCTAGCTTCACAGGCGAGACTTTTAACTATCTATAAGTAAAAGAAACTGCTGAGTTAAATCTCTTGAAGCGCAGCTTTGCCATGCTACATAGCGATTTGGTTTGATTTCGTATGTCACATTGAACAGTCGCATACGATAACCATGCATTCCTTTTCATTAAGGTGTTCCAATCCGGTTGATGACACAATATGAATTCAGTTGGATCTAGCTACCATTGTAGAAGCAGACTCAGAATCTGGTACGGAAGGAAGTGAAGGGGCTAGGCGAAGGGACGAGTTAAGGAACGAGAGTCAAAGACAGGAGGCCATTTACATGTAAATAAGAGATGAGATGTCTCATCCGGTTGAGCTGTCGCAAGAAGTCTTTCTCTTCCTGGTAGCAGTACGAATAGGAACATGACTGTATTAAGCCTTAAACAATCAGGGTTAAGCTAGCTCATTGCCAGAAAGCAAACAGGAGCTCGTATTTAGATCAGAGGACGCTCATCCCAGGCAGGCAGCAGGGGCTTCGGGTGGAAGGAATGAATCAGGTAAGGTGCGAATGAATACTGTTTCACTGAGATATTTCTCCCTGAAATAGCTCCGCTACTCTACTTACTTCCTTACTTAGCCTTTCAATCGTATAAGACAGAGAAAGAGTATGCCAAAATAGAGTAGTAATTTCATAGTCTTTCATAGGCGAAATCAGTTAATCAATTGGGGAATGGGGGCTTCCGCTTTCTTTTAATGGATGCTGTTTCGGGTGCGCCACATGGGAGGAATTCTTCTCTCTTTTTAATAAAAAATACATGGTAGTCGGGGAGCCAGGCACATAGAGATAGGGACATCCATCGGTAAGCCAATCAAACCAATAATTGAATAAGAACATGGGGAAGCCAGCAAGAAAGCAAGAAAACGGATGCGCTAACGCGAACGGCTTTCGCTAACGCGCGCCCCTATCTCTAAGGGCCGTTGCTTGTTTGGACAGGTATAATTTAACAATTTGGTCAGCCTTATCGTCACGACGCCTCATCATCTTACGATGAAAAGCAGGTTTATTCCGTGGTAAACCAAAACGAGTAAGCGAGATAGGGTGAGAGTCAAAGTAATTGGGTCGAAATGAGCGTCTCCTTTGCGAGGAGGTTTCGTTGCTTTCGCGTGAAGTGAAGATTGAGGACCTGCAGACGGCAGAATTAGCTTCTCTGTTAAGAAGGATTTCTCCCTATTTGTTCCATTCTCAATGGTTGGTCGGTTGGCCTCCGGCCGGGATGCTTTAGTTTATCGGATCGATCGCAGTGGTCAAGTGCGCTGGTCTCTTTCCCAAGTCGCAGGGGTACGGGTACCAAAAGCAGAGGAAGCAGTTAGTCCAGCGGAGGAATCAATAGATCTAGTTGGTTTAGAGCAGACAGAAGTTCAGTCGTTGGTTTTGTTGCTTTCGTGATAAGGGGGGGGAGTGGTGACCAACCACAACCCGATCCAATGTGGGTACCCCGGCTTTCGCCTATTTACCTATAGAAGGGCTTTAGAACTGACTAAATACAGGTTGAGCTGTATGTGAACTAACCTCTTCCTTTTACAGCCAGACAACCGGCAGAAAAGCCGGGCATCTGAAGAACATAAGATCCGAGTTGCCGCCAGGCATAAAGAAAAGTAATATTGTCAACTAGGGCAATTGGCACAACCAGGCATCTCAAACATGGATAAAGGGGGAATCCGGCTTTCATTAGGATTCCATTTTTTTCATCCGAATGGCAAGGCTTGCTAACTAGCAGGATCGGTTATGCCATAAGTAGAGAGACCTTCGGAAGATTAAGGCACAACTCCTAACTCACTAATTCTCACAACAGTTAGTCGACCGAGAACACCTAACTAACACTCGCACCATTTGGCAACCTATCGGACTCGGCAAGGTCACTGACGTCTGGCAACTACAAGAAAACAATGCTCACTCCTAGTTTGAGTCGTCGAAGGCAAGGCAGCGAGTGAAGGAAGAGGAAAGCTATTAAGACGACTTTTAGCTACAAGCCCCCCTTATAGCGTAATTAAGTCAACCAACAAGCCGATTGCGCAAACGCCTTAAAAACTATAGTAGCGGCTAGCTCACTAGCTGATAGAGATGCTGCCTCAAAAGCGGAAAAAACAGCAAGATACTAAAAAAAAAGCAAGGAGCGGAGCTTTACTTTACGAAGCGAGCAGCAGACTAGCTTACACCTTGCTAATGACATAAGTAAAGACACCAGCTTCAAAGCCCCTTGCTTGTAAGTAAGAGGTAGGTGACTAAGCAACTATGCTACTATTCGCACCCCAACCTAAAACCGACTACTGGAAATCCTACTAAGGGCGGGCATTATGATCAGCAACTCACTCTATGGAGAATTGCATTGCCGCCGCATATAGCATGGGGAATCTGGTTAGCGCACCCACATTTAGGAACAAAAGAAAGACTGACGAGCATTAAAATCTGTCTTAGCATTCTCCTTCGCCTCAAGACTAAGATCGTTGATGAAAGCAAGTCTGGAAGACCAGAAAATAAACTCCAGCGGTCCCCAGCTGGATTAAGCTAAGCTCCGACGGCTCTTAAAGAGGGAACCCCGGACTCTTACTCTTTCTTCGGCG
>Ga0153961_1000177_pt1 | contig 20514 bp, 20 predicted proteins | sample TSFL045MetaG_FD_104748 | JGI IMG/M metagenome (GOLD analysis project Ga0153961, IMG submission 104748) | Attine ant fungus gardens microbial communities from Florida, USA - TSFL045 MetaG | ecosystem: Host-associated > Fungi > Mycelium > Unclassified | place: USA: Florida, Withalacochee...
ACGATTTCATCCATTTATGTCTCTTCAGCGCTGGCGCTGAAGCTGGGCATGAAGCGTGAACATATGATGGTGCAGAAAGTCGAGAAAGAGGGCGCCGATCAGCCTTCTATCCTGCCTTAATCGTGCGTCGGAAATAAAAAAACGGGCAGCCTTTTGGCTGCCCGTTTTTTTTGCACTATAGCTAAGGATTAGCGGGTGCAGCAGGGGAGGTCTGGGGCGGTGTGTCAGCGGTTACGTTATGCACACGGACATAACCTAACTGGTCCGGCGTCAGGCCGCTGAGTCGAAGTGGAATGCTCGCCGAATGCTGCGGCAGCAGCGAGGCAGGCACCGCGACCGTCTGCGTCAGACTGTCACTGGTCAGCGGTTTACCGGTCGCCGGGTCGAGTTCACCCCAGATCACTGTCGCGTGCAGAGCGGGCAAAGGCCGATCGTCCATTGATCGTACGGTCAGGATTGCCCGCGAACCGCTGGCTTCCGCAGTGACAGGGGACAGCGTCAGTCGCAACGTGCCGAGCTGAGTCTGCAGCGCCACTGGCGTATTCGCCTGTGGCACCAGCCAGGCACCTTGCTGCAACTGGCTGTTAAGCTGCCCCTGAATCTCCAGCGCGCTGGCCTGTGTGGTCAGATGCTGCATCTGCTGATTAAGCTGACTCACTTCCTGATGCAGCTCTCTGACCTGCGGATTGCCAGCATTGCTGCTGCAGCCGCTCAGCGCCGCCAGTGAGATCGCCACCGGAACCCAAACCATCCTGCTCATAAGTTATCCTTGTCCGTTATTTTGGAATACGTAAAACCTGGCCAGGATAGATCTTATCAGGATGGGTGAGCATTGGCTTATTCGCTTCGAAAATCTTGTTATATTCGTTAGCGTTGCCATAAACCTGTTTAGAAATAGCGCTCAGCGTGTCGCCTTTTTTCACTGTGTAAAGCTCTGACTCGGTCGCGCTGTCTGTCACAGTGACCTTATCTTCCACTTTTGTAATGCCTTCCACGTTACCTGCCGCGATCAGAATCTTCTCTTTCAGCTCCTGAGAAAGGCCATCGCCGGTCACGGTGACGGTATCACCATTGACCTTTACGTCCACCTTATCGCTGTCTGGCAAGCCGAGCTTGTTGATGTGATCCTGCAGCTTTTTATTCTGATCGTCACCGCCGTTTACGGCGTCCCAGAGTTTCTCACCGGCTTCTTTCACAAAGTTAAACAGACCCATACAACCTCCAGTGTGTTAGTGGATATACGCCGTCTTTCGGCTCTATAAGCGTAGACCCTTTTGCCGGCGCTGATATTTAACATCATTTATGCTGTGCCCGGCGGTACACGAAAGACACGGAAGAGATTTTGTTGATTCGCAGTTCGCGCTACACTGTATGGCCCATCACCCTCGCGTCAGGAAACGTCATGCATTGCCCATTCTGCTCCGCTGTGGACACCAAAGTGATTGATTCTCGTCTGGTTAGTGAAGGCTCCTCGGTGCGACGCCGCCGCCAGTGTCTGATGTGTCATGAACGCTTCACCACCTTTGAGGTAGCGGAACTGGTGATGCCCCGCGTGGTGAAAAGCAATGATGTGCGCGAGCCTTTCAATGAAGACAAAATGGCCAGCGGGATGATGAAAGCACTTGAGAAGCGTCCGGTCAGCGCCGACGCGGTAGAAAGCGCCGTAAACCATATTAAAACACACCTGCGCGCCACCGGCGAACGTGAGATCCCCAGTAAGCTGATTGGCAATCTGGTGATGGATGAGCTGAAAAAGCTCGATAAAGTCGCCTATATTCGCTTCGCCTCGGTTTACCGCAGCTTTGAAGATATTCGCGATTTTGGCGAAGAGATCGCCCGGTTACAGGATTAAAGTATGGACGAACGCTATATGGCGCGTGCGCTGGAACTGGCGCGACGCGGCCGTTTTACGACCATGCCGAACCCGAATGTCGGCTGTGTGATTGTGCGCGATGGCGACGTCGTGGGTGAGGGCTGGCATCAGCGTGCCGGTGAACCCCATGCTGAAGTCCACGCTCTGCGCATGGCTGGCGAGAAAGCGCGTGGGGCAACTGCCTATGTCACGCTGGAGCCGTGCAGCCATCATGGTCGCACGCCGCCCTGCTGTGATGCGCTGATCGCCGCAGGTGTAACCCGTGTCGTCGCCGCCATGCAGGACCCGAATCCGCAGGTCGCGGGGCGTGGACTGCACCGTCTGCATCAGGCAGGCATTGACGTCAGCCATGGTCTGATGATGCCGGAAGCCGAAGCACTGAATCGCGGCTTCCTCAAGCGCATGCGCACCGGCTTTCCCTGGATTCAGCTCAAGCTGGGCGCATCAATGGATGGCCGCACGGCCATGGCCAGCGGCGAAAGCCAGTGGATAACCTCGCCGGCTGCCCGCCGTGATGTGCAGCGTCTGCGGGCGCTAAGCGCCGCCATTCTCAGCAGCAGTGCTACGGTGCTGGCGGATGATCCCGCTCTGACCGTGCGCTGGTCTGAACTCAATACCGACAGCCAGGCTTTGATTGATGAGCAGCAACTGCGTCAGCCGGTACGTGTCATTATCGACAGCCAGAATCGCGTGACGCCGCAGCATCGGCTCGTTTCACAGCCGGGCGAAACCTGGCTGATGCGTCATCAGCCGGATCAGCAGCACTGGCCCGCTGATGTCACGCAAATCGCCGTGCCGCTGCGCGAACAGCAGCTGGATCTGGTGGCCATGATGATGCTGCTGGGACAGCGACAGATTAACAGCGTCTGGGTTGAGGCGGGTGCGACGCTCGCCGGTGCACTGTTACAGGCCGGGCTGGTGGATGAACTGATTGTTTATCTGGCACCGAAGCTGTTAGGCCATGAAGGACGCGGCCTGTGTCAGCTGCCGGGACTTAGCCAGCTGGCTGACGCGCCTGCCTTCCGCTTCAGCGATGTCCGGCAGGTCGGTGACGATTTACGTCTGATCCTGACACCGCAATAGCATGCCCGGAAAAGCGAGAGCACGCCGCCCAAGAGTATGATAGAATCCGCCCCCCTGCGCGGGGCCAACCAAACCCCTGAAAGGATAAGTATGAAAGTTATCGAAGCTGCTGTTGCAACGCCTGAGGCCAATGTTGCCATCGTTATTGCGCGTTTTAACAACTTCATTAATGACAGCCTGCTGGATGGCGCAGTTGATGCCCTGAAACGTATTGGCCAGGTCAAAGATGACAATATCACCGTAGTCTGGGTGCCGGGTGCTTACGAACTGCCTCTGGCAGCACGTGCGCTGGCGAATTCCGGCAAACATGATGCGATTATCGCACTCGGCACCGTTATTCGTGGTGGCACTGCGCACTTCGAATATGTGGCGGGTGAAGCCAGCTCCGGTATCGCCAGCGTTGCCATGAACAGCGACATTCCTGTCGCGTTCGGCGTGCTGACCACTGAAAGCATCGAGCAGGCCATTGAGCGTGCCGGCACCAAAGCGGGTAATAAAGGTGCTGAAGCGGCGCTGACTGCGCTCGAAATGATCAACGTATTGAAAGCCATTAAAGCCTGATTTTTGTAAGGGGAATTTTGTGAAACCTGCTGCTCGTCGTCGCGCCCGTGAGTGCGCTGTTCAGGCGCTATACTCTTGGCAGTTGTCGAATAACGACATTGCCGATGTGGAATACCAGTTTCTGGCGGAACAGGACGTCAAAGACGTCGACATTACCTATTTCCGCGAACTGCTGTCCGGTGTGGCGACCAACAGTGCGTATCTGGATGGACTGATGAAGCCTTATCTGTCGCGTCAGCTCGAAGAGCTGGGACAGGTAGAAAAAGCTATCCTGCGCATCTCGCTGTATGAGCTGAGCAAACGTGATGATGTGCCTTATAAAGTGGCCATTAACGAAGGGATTGAGCTGGCGAAAGTCTTCGGTGCCGAAGACAGTCATAAATTTGTTAACGGCGTGCTGGATAAAGCCGGTCCACAAATTCGACCCAATCGCAAATAAACAAAAAGGCCGGCTTGCCGGCCTTTTTTCATGAAGAGTTAAGCGGAACGCAATTATGTCTTGTGGTGAATTTGAACTCATCGCACGCTACTTCAACCGCAGAACACGCAGCCGCCGTGATGTCGAACTCGGCATCGGTGACGATTGTGCGTTAATTAGCGTGCCGGAAAAACAGACGCTGGCGATCAGCACCGATACCCTGGTCGCGGGTGTGCACTTCTTACGGGATATTCATCCCGCCGATCTGGGTTACAAAGCCCTGGCTGTTAATCTTAGCGACCTTGCTGCGATGGGCGCCGATCCCGCGTGGCTGACGCTGGCCTTAACGCTGCCGCAGGTCGATGAGAGCTGGCTTTCTGCCTTCAGCGAAAGCCTGTTTGAACTGCTGGAATATTACGATATGCAGCTGGTGGGCGGCGACACGACCCGTGGCCCGCTGAGCCTGACGCTGGCGATTCACGGTCTGGTGCCGCAGGGCCGCGCCCTGAAACGTTCGGGCGCAAAGCCGGGCGACTGGATCTACGTGACCGGCACGCTGGGTGACAGCGCGGCCGGTCTGGCGCTGCTGCAGCATCACTGTCGCATCAGCGATCCGGCGGTGCATGAGGCGCTGATTAAACGTCATCTGCGTCCCATGCCGCGCATTCTGCAGGGGCAGGCATTACGTTCGCTGGCCTCCTCAGCGGTGGACCTTTCCGACGGCCTGATTTCCGATCTCGGCCACGTGCTGAAAGCCAGTGGCTGCGGCGCACGGCTCAACCTTGACGCGTTGCCGCTGTCGGCGGCGCTGCGTGACCACTTTGAATCTGAGCAGGTATTGCGCTGGGCGCTGAGCGGCGGGGAAGATTACGAACTCTGCTTCACCGTGCCGGAAGTGAATCGGGGCGCGCTTGATGTGGCGCTGGGGCATCTGGGCGTGCCTTATACCTGCATCGGACAGATAGCACCAGAATCAGAAGGCTTAACGCTGCTGGATAATGGCAAACCTGCCACATTCCATCATAAAGGGTTTGATCACTTTGATACTAAATAACGACGTGGCGAAAAGTCGCCTGCGGATGAGCAATCCCTGGCACCTGCTGGCCACCGGTTTCGGCAGCGGGCTAAGCCCGGTTGTGCCCGGCACCATGGGATCGCTGGCGGCCATCCCCTTCTGGTGTCTGATGACCTATCTGCCGCATGATCTCTATTCGCTGGTGGTGCTGGTTGGTATCTGCGTCGGCGTCTATCTTTGCCATCGCACCGCAAAAGACATGGGCGTGCACGATCACGGCAGTATTGTCTGGGATGAGTTCATCGGCATGTGGATTACGCTTATGGCGATTCCGGTCAATACCTGGCAATGGGTACTGGGCGGTTTTGTGCTGTTCCGTATTCTTGATATGTGGAAACCGTGGCCGATACGCTGGTTCGATCGCAATGTGCATGGCGGCATGGGGATCATGGTTGATGACATTATTGCTGGTGTGATTTCTGCGGCCATGCTCTACGGCTTTGCCGTCTGGCTGGCGGGCTAACGGCCAGCGCCGAGCACCTGACAGAAAGTGACGCTCTGACAGAGCGTCACTTTCTGATTCAGCTTTATTCGAATCCTACAGCCTGATGCGGCTGATAGACCTCTTCCAGCAGGGTAATCTCGTCGTCACTCAGCGTGACATCCACCGCCTTCACCAGATCCTCAAACTGCTCTGCACGTGACGCACCAATAATCGGCGCCGTAACAGCAGGCTTGCTGAGCAGCCAGGCCAGCGCCACCTGCGCCCGCGTCACGCCCTTACTTTCCGCCACCTGCGCCAGCCGCTCTGCAATCGCGGCATCGTTCTCTTCAGTGTTGTCATAGAGCCTGGCCATCACCTGATCAGAGGTGGAACGCGCGGTGTTTTCACCCCAGGGGCGGGTCAGTTTACCGCGCGCCAGCGGACTCCAGGGCAGCACGGCGATCTGCTCTTTCAGGCAGAGCGGATGCATTTCACGCTCCTCTTCACGCTGAATCAGGTTGTACTGATCCTGCATGCTGACAAAGCGATGCCAGCCCTGTTCTGACTGCATCTGCAACGCCTGCGCAAACTGACTGGCGTGCATAGATGAGGCGCCGATATAGCGGGCTTTGCCGGACTGCACCACGTCATGCAGCGCTTCCAGCGTCTCTTCCAGCGGTGTCTCATAGTCCCAGCGGTGAATCTGCAGCAGGTCGACATACTCCATGCCGAGACGCTGAAGGCTGTCATCAATCGATTTCAGGATATTTTTACGCGACAGCCCCTGTGACAGATTGGTGAGCGGGAAATAGACTTTGGTGGCGACCACAATCTCGTCGCGGCGGGCAAACTCTTTCAGCGCCCGACCCAGGATCTCTTCACTGCTGCCATCGGAGTAGCTGTTGGCGGTATCGAAGAAATTGATGCCCGCATTGAGCGCCTGCTGGATCAGCGGACGGCTGCTTGCTTCCGGCAGCGTCCAGGCATGATTACCGCGTGTGGGCTCGCCATAGGTCATACAGCCAAGACAGAGACGCGACACCTGCAGATCGGTGGTACCCAGTTGAATCGTTTTCATGGTGGAGGCTCCTGCGAAAGTGCAAAAGTTACAGCATAGCAGGATGTTGCGCTCCCGAGGGGGGAGCGCAGAGAGGAGAGATTACTGCGCCAGCCAGCGGGCGATTTGTTGCTGAATGCCCTCCGAGTCCAGCAGATAGTCATGACGCACTTCATCCTGCGTGCCCTGAGGGATGAATTCATCGGGCAGGCCGATGTTCAGTACCGGAATGCCCAGACGTTTCGCCATCACAAACTCATTTACGCCACTGCCCGCACCGCCTTTGATGGCGCCTTCTTCGAGCGTTATCAGCGAGTCGTGGGTTTTAGCGAGCTCGGCGATCAGCGCTTCATCCAGCGGCTTCACAAAGCGCATATCGACCAGGGTCGCGTTCAGCGCTTCCGCCGTGGCGGCGGCTTCCGGCAGCAATGTACCGAAGTTCAGGATTGCCAGCTTTTCACCCTGACGTTTCACTACTGCTTTACCCAGCGGCAGGCTCTGTAGTGGGGCCAGCGGCGTGCCGACACCGGTGCCGCGCGGATAGCGCACCGCACTCGGCCCCTCCTGATGGTGATAGCCGGTGTAAAGCATCTGCCGACACTCATTCTCATCGCTCGGCGTCATGATCACCATATCCGGCACGCAGCGCAGATAGGCGAGATCAAACGCACCCTGGTGAGTCTGACCATCAGCGCCAACAATACCACCGCGATCGATAGCAAACAGGACCGGCAGTTTCTGGATAGCGACGTCGTGGATCAGCTGATCGTAGGCGCGCTGCAGGAAGGTGGAATAGATGGCAACAATGGGTTTGTAGCCGCCAATCGCCATACCCGCTGCGAAAGTCACCGCGTGCTGCTCGGCGATCGCCACGTCAAAATATTGCTTCGGGAATTCACGTGAGAAGGCCACCATGCCGGAGCCTTCACGCATCGCCGGGGTAATCGCCATCAGCTTCGGATCGTTGGCGGCCATTTCGCACAGCCAGTTGCCGAAGATTTTAGAGTAGCTCGGCAGACCCTCTGCGCTTTTCGGCAGTTCGCCAATCGCCGGGTCAAATTTAGGAACGGCGTGCCAGGCAATCGGGTCTTCCTCTGCCGGGGCGTAGCCTTTACCTTTCTTCGTCATGATATGCAGGAACTGCGGGCCTTTCAGGCTGCGCATGTTGCTCAGCGTGTTCACCAGCGTCAGCACATCGTGACCGTCAACCGGGCCAATATAGTTAAAGCCCAGCTCTTCAAATAGCGTGCCCGGCACGACCATGCCTTTGAGATGCTCTTCGGTGCGTTTGACCAGCTCTTTGATTGGCGGCAGATTTGTCAGCACTCGCTTACTGCCTTCGCGCAGTCGCGCATAGGTTTTACCCGACAGGATCTGCGCCAGGCGATTATTCAGCGCGCCGACGTTTTCAGAGATCGACATCTCGTTGTCATTGAGGATGACCAGCATGTCCGGCTTGATATCACCGGCATGGTTCATTGCTTCAAACGCCATACCTGCGGTAATCGCACCATCGCCAATAATACAGGCGGTGCGACGGCCCTGGCCTTCACGTTCTGCCGCAGCGGCCATGCCGAGACCGGCACTGATAGAGGTCGACGAGTGACCGACGCTCAGGACGTCATATTCACTTTCACCGCGCCACGGAAACGGGTGTACGCCGCTTTTCTGACGGATAGTACCGATGCGATCGCGGCGACCGGTCAGAATTTTATGCGGATAAGCCTGATGACCCACATCCCAGACCAGATGGTCAAACGGGGTGTTATAGACATAATGCAGCGCGACCGTCAGTTCAACCACGCCCAGACCCGATGCAAAATGGCCGCTGGAGCGGCTCACACTGTCTAACAGATACTGACGCAGTTCATCACACAGCGCAGGCAACTTCTCTTTTGGCAGGGCACGCAGCGCCTGAACCGTGTCTGCCAGCGCCAGTGTCGGGTATTTAGCAATATCAAAACTCATCAGAGACTCATTATGGAAGTTATTTGTCGCGTTCAATTATGAAGCTCGCCAGCGCCTGCAGTGCTGTCGTGTTATAAGAGTGCGCAGCGAGCAATTCTAAAGCATCAAGCGCTTCCTGATACAAATCCCGCGCTTTAGCACGGGCACTTTCAAGGCCTAACAGTGAAGGATAGGTGCTTTTCCCCAGATCCTGATCGGCACCCTGACGTTTTCCGATCACGGCTGTGTCGCCGATCACATCCAGGATGTCATCCTGCACCTGAAACGCGAGACCAATCGCCTCTGCATAGCGGTCAAGCAGCGGTAGTGCTTCACGACCCGCATCGCCTGCCGTTAATGCGCCTAACCGTACCGCTGAGCGGATCAGGGCACCGGTTTTATGGCGATGGATCTGTTCCAGCTGATCGAGATCGACGGATTTGCCTTCCGCCGCTAAATCCAGTGCCTGCCCGCCACACATCCCGGCTACGCCACTGGCTTTTGCCAGTTCGGAGAGCATCATCAGTCGATATTCGGCGCTGACACCGGGCATTGCTCCATCGGCCAGAATGGAGAAGGCCAGCGTCTGCAGGGCATCGCCCGCCAGAATCGCGGTATCTTCACCATATTTAATGTGACAGGTTGGCTGCCCGCGACGCAGCGCATCATTGTCCATCGCAGGGAGATCGTCATGAATCAGAGAGTACGCATGAATGCATTCAACTGCGGCGGCAGGGGCATCCAGACTCGCCGGATTGGCGTGGAGCATTTCGCCAGTCGCGTAGACCAGAAAAGGACGCAGACGTTTACCGCCTAATAATGCCCCATAATGCATGGCATTCACCAGAGGAGAACTCTGAAAAGGGAGTGGATCTATAAAACGCGTCAGCGCGGCGTTGACCTGCTGCTGACAGGCGTCGAGTAAGCGGGCAAAATCCATCAGTCGTTTTCCGGCGTGAAAGCAGTGAGATCGGCATCTTTATCATCGTTAAGCAGAATACGGACCCGCTGTTCAGCCTGCTGCAGCGTCAGCTGGCCATTCCGCGCCAGCTGCACGCCGCGCTCAAATTCGTTCAGGGCTTCTTCCAGCGGCAGTTCACCACTTTCCAGACGGCTGACAATCTGCTCCAGCTGCTGCAATGACGTTTCAAAGCTGGCTGGCTGTTCGGCTTTTTTCGGCATATTTCGTGTCGACTCACGGTTGGGACATTATCTCGCAATCGGTCATGGTAGCTGAGACCCAATGATTAGCAAAATAATCAATGCGGCGGCTGATCGAGAAGCAGTCACCTGACAAAGGTGATATACTCCCGCGCCTCGGATGCGGTTGCGCCTTGCAGCCCGCAATTTTGTGATTTTACCAGCTAAGTGCCGCCTGTTTTAGCACTTATTTGCCCAACGAAGCTGTGTCGCCATGAAGTTTATCATCAAGTTATTTCCTGAAATCACCATCAAGAGTCCGTCGGTGCGTTTGCGTTTTATCAAGATTCTTGCCAGCAATATCCGCAACGTCCTGAAAACTGTCAGCGACGACATCGCCGTTGTGCGCTACTGGGATCACATTGAAGTGCGGTCAAAAAATGCGGCGCTTGCGGACATTATTCCCGATGAGCTTTCCCGCATTCCCGGTATCCATCACGTTTTAGCGGTTGAAGATCGTGAGTACACCGATATTCATCACATCTTTGAACAGACTCTGGCGCAGTATCGCGACAGTCTTGAAGGCAAGAGCTTCTGCGTACGTGTGAAACGTCGTGGTAAGCATAGCTTCAGTTCGCAGGATGTAGAGCGCTATGTGGGTGGCGGTCTGAATCAGCATATTGAAAGCGCCCGCGTGCAGCTTAAAAATCCTGACGTGACGGTGAACCTTGAAGTGGAAGAGAATCGCCTGACGCTGGTGACGGCACGTTACGAGGGTCTGGGTGGTTTCCCGATCGGCACGCAGGAAGATGTGCTGTCGCTGATTTCCGGTGGTTTCGACTCCGGCGTCTCCAGCTATATGCTGCTGCGCCGCGGCAGCCGCGTGCATTACTGCTTCTTTAATCTTGGCGGCGCCGCCCATGAGATTGGCGTCCGTCAGGTTGCCCACTATCTGTGGAATCGTTTTGGTCGTTCACACCGCGTGCGGTTCGTGGCAATCAATTTTGAGCCGGTGGTGGGTGAGATCCTCGAAAAAGTGGATGATGGCCAGATGGGCGTGGTGCTGAAGCGCATGATGGTGCGTGCCGCCTCGACGATTGCTGAGCGCTACGGCGTGCAGGCGCTGGTCACAGGTGAAGCGGTAGGGCAGGTGTCGAGCCAGACGCTGACCAACCTGCGCCTGATTGATAACGCGTCAGATACGCTGATTCTGCGTCCGCTGATCTCTTATGACAAAGAGCACATCATCAACGTTGCCCGGGAGATCGGCACCGAAGATTTCGCCAGCACCATGCCGGAATATTGTGGCGTGATCTCAAAAAGCCCAACGGTCAGAGCGGTAAAAGAGAAGATTGCGGCTGAAGAGCAGAATTTTGACTTCTCGATTCTGGATCGGGTTATCGAAGAAGCGACCAACGTCGATATCCGTACCATCGCTGAGCAGACGGAAGAGGAGGTGGTGGAAGTTGAGACCGTCGCGCTTCTGAGTGACAACGATGTGGTGCTGGATATTCGCTCTATTGATGAGCAGGAAGAGAAGCCACTGACGCTGAACGCCACGGAAGTGAAATCACTGCCGTTCTATAAACTCAGCACGCAGTTTGGCGACCTCGACCAGAACCGCACCTGGCTGCTCTACTGCGATCGCGGTGTGATGAGCCGTCTGCAGGCACTTTATCTGCATGAGCAGGGCTTTAAGAACGTTAAAGTCTATCGCCCGTAGTCATCGCTCTGAGCCAGTCAGTACCTGTTCAGGTCTGACTGGCTTTCTCGTTTTAAGCCTGAGTATTTAAGCCTGATAATCATAAATGCCGGGAGCCAGCACCAGCTGTGCAGCGACCTCACGCGCCATCTCTTTTCCCGCCAGCAGATCGATTAACTTCAGCGCAAAATCCATTGCCGTGCCAGGTCCCTGACTGGTCAGCAGATTAACGCGCGGATCCCAGACGACACGGCGCTCCATCCACTTTTCCTCCGGAATCGTCTCTTTCAGGCCAGGAAAGCCGGTCATGTTACCGACCGGGAAGAGATCGTGAGGGATCAGCACCGTGCCTGCAGCTGCGCATATCGCGGCGACAATCTTCTCATTGAGGTGAAACTGACGCACCGTTTCGACCAGCAGCGGACTGTCACGGAAGGTCTCAGCCCCTTTCAGGCCGCCGGGCAGGACGATAGCGGCGAAATCGTTGTCGGCGACTTCAACCAGCGTGACGTCAGTCAACAGGCGAACACCGCGCGAGCAAACGATCTCCCGGCTGCCATCACTTTCGACGCTGGCGGTAACAACCTTCAGCCCGGCCCGAACCAGCAGGTCGATGGTGGTGACAGCTTCGGTTTCTTCACTGCCATGTGCCAGGCAAACCAGCACCGATGCGTTCGCGGTCATAATGGGACTCCTTGTGTTTTACAATGTCATACAGACGAGTGTTCTCCGTCAGCACCAGTCCGTGCATCCGGGCGCGGCGCAGCAGAAAGCCGCTGATATAATCGATTTCGGTGAGCCGCTGGGCGCGCACGTCCTGCAGCATCGAAGAGGTATTGGCCGCCGTGCTTTCTATCACGTCGAAGATGATGTCCTGCAGGCTATCGCTGGCCACGTTCTGGCCTTCGCGCTCCATGACCCAGCTGATCTCTTCGCACAGTTGCGCAATCTGTTCCGGATACGCACGTAGTGCGCCGTTCTGGCATTCATACTCCACGCTAAGCGGGTTGATGACGCAGTTGACGGCCAGTTTGCGCCAGCAGGCCGCCCGGATGTTGTCATGCCATGCAACATCCGGCAGGGCAGGGTGCAGGATGTCGGCGAGGTCACTGTAAGCGGCGCTTTTACGGTTACCGGGACCAATGTGGGTGATGCCACTGGCGATGTGCTTGATAACGGTGCCATCACGCATCGCTGCATGCGTTGTGACGCCACGCAGGAGTGGCTGAGTCAGCCCTTTGAGTTCCTCCAGCGTACCCATACCGTTGTGCAGCAGCAGCACCGGGCAGTTTTCTGGCAGCACACTTTCCAGATTCTTCACGGCGGGTGAGACCTGTGGCGCTTTGAGTGTGACCAGCAGCAGCTGGCTTTCCGCCAGGAACAGCGGATCGTTGGCAATAAACGTGCGATTCGAGATGTTGCCCTGAGGATCGATCACATTGGCTGAGCAGTAAGGCTGCGGCACGCGCAGCCATCCCTGCACCTCATGTCCCTGGCGGGCAAGCGCTGTCAGCCAGACCTGACCCAATGCACCGCAACCTAACACGGTAATTTTCATGCTGCCTCCCGCTGGCGGGCTATCCATCTGTTATTTACTGTCATACCTACATTATAGCGTTGTGTGCAGTCTGATTTTATTTAGCACCTTAAGACGCGTATTATGCATGTCACTTTAGCGTCAGGAGAAGAAGAGATGCCATCTTTCGATATCGTTTCAGAAGTCGATCTGCAGGAAATTCGCAATGCGGTGGAGAATGCCAACCGTGAAGTGTCTACCCGCTTCGATTTCCGCAACGTGAGCGCCGAGTTTGAACTCAACGAAAAGAATGAAACCATCAGGATCACCAGCGAGTCTGATTTCCAGGTTAAGCAGCTGGTCGACATTTTGCGTGAAAAGTTGCTGAAGCGCGGGATTGAAGGTGGAGCCTTAGAGGTACCGGAAGAGATTGAGCACAGCGGCAAAAGCTGGGCGGTCGATGCCAAACTGAAGAAAGGCATTGAGAGCGACGTGGCGAAGAAGCTGGTGAAGCTGATTAAGGACAGTAAGCTGAAAGTGCAGACCCAGATTCAGGGTGAAGCATTGCGTGTGACCGGCAAAGCGCGTGATGATTTGCAGGGTGCGATGGCGATCGTGCGCGGCAGCAATCTGGGCCAGCCATTTCAGTTTAAAAACTTCCGCGATTAAGTGGGGGAGGCTGTTTTTTTGGCCTGAATGCAGTGATGAAAAACCCGGCTCAGGCCGGGTTTTTCATTGTTGAGCTGTAAGTCGTCTGCATGATGGCGTTCTGGCTCAGGGAGCCTGTGCCTTTCGCAATGACGCAAAAGCGCCATCCATGGCTGGCTCAGCGCGGGCGATTACGCACCTCATCCCTGAGGTGCGCCCGTAAACGGGCCAACGCTTAGCGTTGTTCAAAAACGCTCCCGGCGTTTTTGTCCCTGGCCCGCTATGCCCGCTATGCTTTGCTACAGGCACAGGCTCCCATCGCTTTGAATTTCTGAGTCGTCTGTAAGAAGTTTTTAGTAGGATTTGAGGCCGCGGAGTACGTGCTGGCTCCAATCGCTTTACTGGATTAGACAAGTTTAATAAGGGACTGGATTGGGTTTAATTTGCGCAAAAAACTTAAATCTGGAGGGGGGGAACCTGGCAGCAGCGCAAAAGCTTGTGAGGCGCAGGGAACTCGGGCAGAAGAGGAAAGCGTCCCGCGCCAGGACGGCGCGGGCCGGGCATGCCATGGATGGCGGGTTTTGTGACTTTCCGATCTGACCGTGTTTCCTGAGCCAGCTCGATCATACAGCGAAACGGGCTGGTGCCTGGCTTTCAAGCCGTTTCCCAATGTACGCACCATCTAACGGCTAAGCATGCGATCCCACTTTTTATCAGCAACTCCCCAGCAGCGCTTCCAGCTCAGGGCGGCTGGTGACCTTACTATCAATTTTGATATACGCGCTTTTCTCTTCAGGCACGATAAACACGGCGTTAACGCCTTTCTGAGCCTTCAGACGCTGCTCCAGATTCGGCACAGCCAGTGCAGCATCACTCAGCACGATGCGCAGACTGCTGACATAAGGCGGCTCCTGCATCGTCATGCTGACAAACAGCCATGACGCTGCCACCATCGCGCCTACCAGGAACACGGTCTGCGCATCGAAATGACCAAATACCCAGCCACCCATGCTGCCGCCAACGGCCACGCCCAGAAACTGGCTGGTGGAATAAATCCCCATCGCCGTACCTTTGTAACCTGCGGGCGACTCTTTACTGATTAGCGAGGGCAGAATGGCTTCCATAAGATTAAAGGCGAAGAAGAAGAGCTGAACACCCACTACCAGCGTCCAGAAGTGGCCTTCTGCACCCCACAGCACGATCTCAGCAATCACAATCATCCCGACGCAGCCGACAAAGACGCGCTTCATACGGCGCTTGACTTCGGCATAAATGATGAACGGCACCACGCCGGCAAAGGCGATCAGCATCGTAGAAAGATAAACTTTCCAGTGCTCGGGGGCCGGGAATCCAGCCTGTTCAAACTGTCCGGGCAACGCAACAAAGCTCGACATCAGCAGGACGTGCAGGCAGAAAATACCGATGTTGAGTTTCACCAGACGCGGATTCGCCAGCACTTTGCGGAAGCTGCCTTTCACCATGCCCGATTCACGGTTCAGGACATGATGGGAAGCCGATGGCACCACGAGAAGGGTGATCACAATTCCCAGCGAGGCCAGAATCGCAATCATCCAGAACAGCGCATGCAGACCCAGTGCATGAGTCACAACCGGACCGACCACCATCGCAATCGCGAAGGTCACGCCAAAACTGATGCCGATAAAGGCCATCGCTTTGGTACGGTTCTGCTCACGGGTTAAGTCGGATAACAGGGCCATCACCGCAGCGGCAATCGCGCCCGAACCCTGTAGTGCACGGCCCAGAATAATGCCCCAGATGGAGTCGGTGCAGGCAGCAATAACGCTGCCCAGAACAAACAGCAATAGTCCGCCGACGATTAACGGCTTACGGCCGATGCGATCGGAGAGCAGACCAAAAGGAATCTGAAATATCGCCTGGGCAAGGCCATAGATCCCAATCGCCAGGCCAATTAAGGTTTCACTCGCGCCCTGTAATGCCATGCCATAAGTGGTCAGTACCGGCAGGACCATAAACATCCCAAGCATACGCAGGGAAAAGACCGTACCGAGGCCCCATGTGGCGCGCAGCTCCACCGGAGTCATTTTATTATCGTTCATTCCAACCTCTGTTAATGTGCTGCATTTATTCTAGGGGGCGGGGCAGGGCGGGTAAAACAATAGTTTTTAAGCAGTGGTAACAAAAAGAAAGGGCGCGAAAATCGCGCCCTTTTCATGCTGTATCAGTGCCGGTTACCAGACGTATGTCAGCAGATCCTTCGAAGCCGGAGCCATCGAATCTACCGACATCATCACGCTCAGCGCGGTGATGGTCACGATAGAGAAGACAAACAGCTTACGCGCCCAGACACGGTCATCTGCGGTTTTGTAACCCGATAACGCCATGCCCAGCCACCAGACGCTGACCGCAGCGGCCACCACCAGGTATTTGTAGCCTGCGTAACCGCCCAGCGTCAGCATCAGCGTGGCAATCATAAACGCCAGGATATAGAGCGTAATATGATTCTTCGCGACGGAAATGCCTTTCACCACCGGCAGAACCGGAATGTTCGCTGCCTGGTAATCTTTAAAGCGGAAGATAGCAATCGCATACGAATGCGGCATCTGCCACAGACTAAAGATAGCCAGCAGGATCAACGCGCCAGCATCAAACTGGTTAGAGACGGCGCAGTAGCCGATAACCGGCGGCGCAGCACCCGACAGGCTGCCAATCAGCGTTCCGTAAACGGAATTACGCTTCATGTACAGGCTGTAGATGCCCACGTACACCACGAAGCCCATCACCGCCAGCCACATGGCCAGCGGATTAGCACCGAAGTAGAGCAACGCAAAGCCAGCAATACCCAGCACAGTGGCATAAACCAGGCTTACTTTCGCGGAGATAAGGCCTTTTACCAGCACCCGATTCCTGGTTCTCTCCATCTTGATGTCGATGTCGCGGTCAATCACGTTGTTGAAAACACAACCCGATGCAACCACCAGTGACACGCCCACCAGGGTGATGAAAAACAGGGCGTAATCCGTGTTGCCTTTGGAGGCCAACAGGAATCCGCCGATCACAGAAATTAAATTCCCGAAAATAATTCCTGGTTTTGTAACTTGCAGGTATTGCTTAAACATTACGCGTGACTCTTTAGTGAGGCATCATGTTGTAGTTGAGGTTCCACATGATCCACAGTGAGCCTACTACGACAATCAGGATGATGATGGCCGAGAAAACAATGGCTACCATGTTCCAGCCACCCTCAGATTTGCTGTCCAGGTGCAGGAAATAAACCAGGTGAACCAGCACCTGAATAACCGCACACACCAGAACAACACCGAGGATAGTACCGTGAGATGCACTGCCATCCATCACCATCCAGAACGGGATTGCCGTCAGGATGATAGAGAGGATGAAGCCGATCATGTAGGACTTCACGCTACCGTGTGAAGCGCCATGTTCGTTAACAGAATGACTCATTACATGGCTCCCATCAGGTAAACAACGGTGAAGACGCAAATCCAGACCACGTCCAGGAAGTGCCAGAACAGGCTCAGACACATGATACGGGTGCGGTTAGTCGCGTTCAGGCCACGTTTGGAAATCTGGAACATCAGAACCAGCATCCAGATCAGACCAGAGGTCACGTGCAGACCGTGGGTACCGACCAGCGTAAAGAAGCCTGACAGGAAGCCACTGCGATCCGGACCAAAGCCTTCAGCAATCAGGTGATGGAATTCATAGATTTCCATACCGATGAAGCCCAGACCAAACAGGAAGGTCAGCGCCAGCCAGCCGATAACGGCACCTTTTTGCTCCTTGTTCATGGAGATAACAGCCATGCCGTAAGTGATCGAACTCAACAGCAGCAGGGCGGTTTCTACCAGAACAAACGGCAGCTCAAAGATATCTTTACCTGCCGGGCCACCGGCAGTGTTGTTGACCATGACGGCATAGGTCGCAAACAGGGTTGCGAAGATAATGCAGTCACTCATCAGGTAGATCCAGAAGCCAAAGACTTTATTGGCTCCTGCATCGTGATGCCCATGCTCCGCATGGGCGTCGTGGTGATGTTTAATCAGAGTTTCAGTTGACATTATTTCAGACCTGCTTTGCTGATTTCGTCAAAGTGCTGGTTCTCAATCTTCTGAACTTCGGCAACCGGAACGTAGTAATCCACGTCTTCGTCGAAGCTCTTCACGATCCAGGTAACGATCATGCCGAGGAATGAAAGACCCGCCATCCACCAGATATGCCAGATCAGCGCGAAGCCCATCACAGTAGCGAATGCGCAGATGACGATTGCCGCACCACTGTTTTTCGGCATATGAATCTCTTCATACGATGCCGGCTGTTTGTACGCTTCGCCTTTCTCTTTCATTTCCCAAAACGCATCACGCTCATGGACATGTGGGATCACAGCAAAGTTATAGAACGGTGGTGGTGAAGAAGTTGCCCACTCCAGCGTACGACCGCCCCACGGGTCACCTGTCACATCACGGTTCTGATCGCGGTCACGTACCGAGACGTAGAACATGGTCAGCTGACACAGGATACCCAGTGCAATCAGACCCGCACCGACCGCAGCAACCACCAGCAGAGGGTGGAACTGTGGATCGATATCCTGGCTCAGACGACGGGTCATACCCATGAAGCCCAGTGCGTACAGCGGCATAAAGGCAACGAAGAAACCAATGATCCAGAACCAGAATGCGCGCTTACCCCAGGTTTCGTTCAGGGTGAAGCCGAATGCTTTCGGGAACCAGTAGGTCACGCCCGCCATACAACCGAAGACTACACCACCGATGATGACGTTATGGAAGTGTGCAATCAGGAACAGACTGTTGTGCAGAATGAAGTCAGCGCCCGGAACGGCCAGCAGAACGCCGGTCATACCCCCTACAGAGAAGGTTACCAGGAAGCCAACGGTCCACAGCATGGCAGAGTGCATCTGAATGCGGCCCTGATACATGGTGAACAGCCAGTTAAAGATTTTAACCCCGGTCGGAATCGCGATGATCATCGTCATGATACCGAAGAAGGCGTTAACGTTGGCACCCGCACCCATGGTGAAGAAGTGGTGCAACCAGACGATGAACGACAGCACGGTAATGGCGATGGTCGCCCAGACCAGTGAGGTATAACCAAACAGACGTTTTTTGGAGAAGGTCGCGGTAATTTCTGCGAATACACCAAACACCGGCAGTACCAGGATATACACTTCCGGATGGCCCCAGACCCAGATCAGGTTGACGTACATCATCATGTTCCCGCCCATTTCATTGGTGAAGAAATGGAAGCCGAGATAACGATCAAGGGTCAGCAGCGCCAGGGTCACGGTCAGAACCGGGAACGCAGCGATGATCAGGACGTTGGTGCACAGCGCGGTCCAGGTAAAGACCGGCATTTTGAACAGGCTCATGCCCGGTGCGCGCATCTTCAGGATGGTCACGAAGAAGTTAATACCGGTTAAGGTCGTACCAATACCTGAGAGCTGAAGGCTCCAGATCCAGTAATCGACCCCGACGCCGGGACTGTACTCCGCGCCGGAGAGCGGCGGATAAGCCAGCCAGCCGGTCTGTGCGAACTCGCCCACACCCAGAGACAGGTTAACCAGGATCACACCGACCGCGGTAAACCAGAAACTCAGGTTGTTCAGGAACGGGAACGCAACGTCACGTGCACCAATCTGCAACGGAACGGCGATGTTCATCAGGCCAACCACGAAAGGCATCGCCACGAAGAAGATCATAATCACGCCGTGCGCGGTAAAGATCTGGTCGTAGTGATGCGGTGGCAGAATGCCCGCTTCACCGGCCGAAGCCATCACCTGCTGAGTACGCATCATAATGGCATCTGCGAAGCCACGAATCAGCATGACGAACGCCATGATGATATACATGATACCCAGGCGTTTGTGGTCAACTGACGTCAGCCATTCAGACCACAGATATTTCCACTTACCAAAATAGGTGAGCGCAGCAACCAGCGCAGCACCACCTATCAGGATAGCGGCAACCGTAACCATGATAATCGGCTCATGATACGGCACTGCATCAAGTGTTAATTTTCCTAACATCGTATTATTCCTCGGCTCCCGCGGAAGCGGCGTGACTCATGTCCATACCTTCATGCTGTGGCATGTCCATTTTCCCGTGGCTCATCTTGAACTTGTCCATAACTTGCATGAACAGTTTCGGATCAGCTGAAGAGAAATATTCCACCGGATGATTTTCGCTTGGCACAGCCACTTTCTCGAAATCTTCCATGGTGGTCAGCGTGTTAGGGGCTGCTTTAACTTTAGCCACCCACTGCTGGAATTCCGCATCGTCTTTGGTTGCAATGGCTTTAAACTTCATGCCAGAGAAACCACGACCACTAAAGTTCGCAGAGATACCGTCGAAAGTGCCTGGCTCATTCGCAATCAGATGCAGTTTGGTCTGCATACCCGCCATCGCATAGATCTGGCTGCCGAGTGTTGGAATGAAGAAAGAGTTCATGACGGAGTTAGAAGTGATTTTGAAGTTCACCGGAGTATTTGCCGGGAAGGCAATCTGGTTCACGGTCGCAATACCCTGTTCCGGGTAAATGAACAACCATTTCCAGTCCAGTGCAACCACATCGATCTCAACCGGTTTCACATCAGATTGCAGCGGTTTGCTGGGCTCCAGTGCGTGGGTTGATTTCCAGGTCAGTACGCTGAGGAAGAGAATGATCAGGATCGGAATGGTCCAGACCACGGCTTCAACCTTGTTAGAGTGTGACCAGTTAGGGCTGTACTTCGCATTCGTGTTGGACGCCCGATACTTCCAGGCAAACACCACGGCCATCAGGACTGCGGGAATCACGACGATCAACATCAGGCCAAAGGCGGTCAGTATCAGCGAACGTTGCTCCAGTGCAATCTGTCCTTTGGGATTTAACAATGCACTATCGCAGCCACTCATTAATAAAGTGCCTGCAATTAATGACAAAATCCCCAAACTTTTATTGTATTTACTGAGTCTCATTTAACGACCTCAATGACAAAGGGCTCTATTGTCGTTTAAGTGTGCGCGCATTTTACGGGAAGGTTTATGCAGTGTAAACCAGCTTAAGGATGTGTCAGA